>JAABUP010000988.1_pt1 | contig 60966 bp, 100 predicted proteins | sample 5559201 | NCBI WGS metagenome assembly JAABUP01 (sample SAMN10711887, study PRJNA513373) | rock metagenome | isolation source: Antarctica rocks | place: Antarctica | reverse complement strand
AAGTTTGAGACGTCCAAGATTGGACAGTGCCTGGATTTCATCAAGTCCAAGAACCTGCACCACTGCCCAGACAATGGGCAGGGCAAGAAGCCTCAGATGAGGGTGCAGGCAACTGGTGGGGGAGCTTTCAAGTATGCTGACATGTTCCAGGTAACCACCTCTCTCCACCAGCTTTGCACTTTCTCCCCCCCCCCTCCCCCCTTCCCGCCCATCACTTCCCACCTCCGTTACCGAAGTATCGTAGGCACACTGCGAGGCCCAGATCCTGTGGGGCATGATGCAGTGACAATGCAGCCATTTGCCACATATGATCGACCAAGTGTGACATGGCCTTAGTCACAAGCTCTCTACATTACAGTCTTGAGATCAATCACTTGGCAGGTGGTGGAAGGTGCAGCATCTAAGAGTGATGCATGCTGCTGAGCCCAACACACGTGCGTTTTGGTGGCTTTGCGTCTTCTGCAGCTGCTTTCAAGCATAAACCCCTTCAACAGCCATGCTTGTGTCCTAAGCCTCCTACGCAGCAATGGCTCTTGAAAGACCAGCACAAGGACACCGGCAATCATTCATCACACTGACAGTAGATGCTAGTATTTGTACCCTTGCCATTGTTTGTCCTTCCTCTTGTCGTTAGCTTGTGTTCAAAGAAGGGCAGCACCTTCTCACAAGCAACTGTAGTAGCGCATTCGTAAGATGAAGAAGGACAACAAGGGCAAGGCTGCAACTATCAGCAACTACTCCCAAGTCATCACACATTCTGCTGCCATTGTGTCTGCTACATGAGTACACTGGCCCTGATCTGGCTGTGGTGATATGAGTAGACTGGCCCTGATCTGACTTTGGTAGACATCAGTGGACCGATCCTGGTCTGGTGCGCAGACTGGCCTGTGTCTGATTTGCAGGTAACCAAAAACTGGTATGTAAAAAAGAAACGAAAAGACTACACCTTTTGGCATCAATTTGATGAGAAGCCAAGTGTTGTACCGGACTACATAGTAAAGTGGTATGTATACATGCAGGAAGCCAATTATTGTAATGGGCTGCACAGTAAATTGGTGTGTATACATGCAGGAGAAGCTTGGACTCATCTTGGAGAAGGAAGATGAGATGGAGTGCCTGGTGGGCGGCTGCAACTTTCTGCTCAAGGCCATCAGGCATGAAGCCTTCACCTATGAGAACGGCGCTCTCAACTTTGTCACCAACACAGGCAAGTGCTTGTTTCACGACCGGTCAGTTTTAAGAACATCTCCACAATGTGGAAACGCGTTTTTACTGTCCCGAGACGTTTCTCTATTTAGATTTCCAGTGTAGGGATGACGTTTCTGAATTCAATTACACGTTTTGCAATCGGTCTGTCCAGCTGTGGCTCACAGCAGCACATCTGCATGCATTGCACATTTCCATGCGCTGTCGGCTAAGCCTGCCTTCACATTGTTGCTGTTGTTATGATTATTACTGTTGTTGTCATTGCTGTTGTTACCACTACATTGTTTTGCACTGCAAGTCTGCGCCCACTGCATAAGCATCCCGATCTTGGTTGGTGGCCCTGCTGATAGCAGATGCTTCATTGTAGCAATGCTGCTCCAGATAGGAGATAGCCAGAATGCAGGTCATGCTTGACACATGCGCAGACTCATCTCAAGCTGCATGCCATCAGTCTGCTTTGCATTTGTCATTCAGTCAAGTCTGTCAGTCAGTCAGCCAGTCAGTCAGCCAGCTAAGCTGTGGCCAAACTAAATTACACTGTCTGTCACTGTCAGAGAACAAAGTAGAGTCAGGATGACACAGACAAAAACACAATCAGCATCAATCTGTGACAGCGCCACCTACAGGTGGCTTGCATTGCTACGCCTGCATGTATGCTTATTGCATGCCATAGTTGTCAAGAAACACGTTTCTGATATGCTGCCTTCTGGTTGTGCAGCTGACAGCGACCTGTACCCCTACCTGCTGGTCAACATTGGGTCAGGGGTGTCCCTGCTGAAGGTAGAGGGCGATGGGCAGTATGAGAGGGTGAGTGGGAGCAGCTTGGGGGGAGGTACCTTTTGGGGCCTTTGCAGGCTGCTCACTCGCTGCAAGAGCTTTGATGAGATGCTAGAGCTCAGTATGCGTGGCGACAACAGCAAGGTATGCATCTGACTGCATGCAACAGCAGCAGCAATAGGATCATGAGATGCTGGAGCTTAGCATGCGTGGCAACAACAGCAAGGTATGCATCTGATTGCGTGCAAAAGCAGCAGCAACAACATCACTTTGCATGCAACAATGCTTTCTATGCAACAAGTCCGTCAGCTGTTGCTGTCATTCCGACGGCTGCACCAGTGCATGCAGTTTTGAAACTCTGACCCCTGAACCCCTACAGTGGCAGTCCTGTACCCCCACAATCCCAAGCTCCTTCCCGAGCTTGGGTCAATGCGTTGGACTGGACAAATGTGCTTTCAGCTGTGATTCAAGCAGCTCAACCTGAGACTGTGGGAAGATGCTGTTTTCAAAGCATCAGTTGAACGACAGAAATGATTGTACCTTTACCAATTGGGGATTTTGACCTCAGCCTGTTTGCATGGCTGTGTTTGTTTGTGACGCTACCAGCTAAGACACTACCAGCCAGTTTTTGTGAGCAGCAGACATACTTGCCCTCTGGCACATAGGGCACCTGCACCACTAGCATAGAAGGCGCCTGCACATATTTGCCTTTTGGCTGTAAAGGCACCTGCCTGTAGCTGCCTTTCAGCATTGAAGGCGCCTGCACATAGTTGCCTGTTGGCACTGAAGCCACCTGCACATAGTTGCCTCTTGGCACAGAAGGCACCTGCACATAGTTGCCTTTTGGTACTGAAGGCCCCTGCGCATAGTTGCCTTTTGGCGCAGAAGGCACCTGCACATAGTTGCTTTTGGCACCTGCGACTCTAAACAGGAATGCACCAGAATGGGACAATATGCAGACAGCTGTGCTGCGGTGTTCACCTTATTTGCTAAAGACAGCTTTTGCACAGCCTCAACTGCATGCCCTCAAGTTGCCAAAACAGGTACTCATGTAGGGAGAGGTCTTCAAGTCCGTCTGTAGCTTACCCTTGGTTACTTACCCTTGGGTAAGACATGTGTTTGATGACTCAGCTAGTGAATGCATGAATGAAAATGCAGGTTGACATGCTGGTGGGTGACATCTATGGGGACCGAGACTACTCCAACATTGGTCTGTCAGCCACCACCATTGCCAGCAGCTTTGGCAAGGTGGTTTCGGAGGGCAAAGACTTGGAGGATTTTGATCCTGCAGACATTGCCTTGGCCCTGTGCAGGTGACCGCATCAGACAGACACATGCACATACGCACGCACGCACGCTCACATGCACACACATATACACACACACACACACACACACAGACACATACATACACACATAGACATGCCCTAAAGCTGTGAATGTGTCTATACCAGACATGTTGCCGTGGCGCCCTGATGGTGAATGTGACGGACACACAGACATATAGCCCCCATGCTATGCATGTGACCACAAAAGATACGTATGGCCCTTGCGCTGATGCAGGCAAATGCAATCGACATGTACATACTGATTGTGCCACCTATCAAGACATGCTGCTAGAATCTTTGATGAACAGTATCAAAGGCACCACTGTCAAAGATCCTGGCCACATGTTTTCATACATGCCAAACTGATCTCTTCCATATGCATGCTGCTCATGTTCCTCATCACAAGCTGAGCCTGCAGTCTGTCCTTTGGTCAATACAGTTGCAAGGAGCTTTGGTGTGCTGTACCTTCATCAATTTCATCATTTTCAGCTTTGGAGTTGTGCAGGATGGTGTCCTACAACATTGGCCACTTGGCTTACCTGAATGCCAAGAGGTATGGGCTGCCCAGGGTCCTGTTTGGGGGCTTCTTCATCAGGGGGCATCCCTACACCATGGAGACCATCTCCTTTGCCATCAAGTTCTGGTCCAAGGCAAGCCTCAAAGCCTCCAAAATCATCGGTTTTTGCGCGCTTGTGTGTAATGACAACAGCAGTAATCAACAAACTTGCTTTCCAGCTCATGATGCGCTTGTGTGTAAAGTCATGCAATCCCACATTCAGCTTGCAAACAAACAGCACAGCTACAGACAGACATGCAATTGCACACACACAGACAGACTGAGAAAATTGTCTGCCTAGTGACAGACATACAGACAAACAGAGAGTTGTGTACTGTGCAAAGTCACACTACTGCAGGTGGCCTGTGGTATTCTGCTGCCCTTTCCTCCTAATCCTCTTCCTCTTGTTCTTTGTCTTCTCGTGGACAGAGAGGCATCCAATGTGCTCCTTGGCTGCACCTCTAAGAGAATGCAGAAGAAGATTAAGAGGATGTCATCTTTGGCAACTACATATTTCTTCTTCTTCTTTTGTATTCTTTTGAAGGTGCAGCCAAGGAGGGCTATGGATGCCTCTCTGGCCTATGCTTTATGCTGCTTGTTTTGGGGTGTGCATGTACTGCTGTGTTCCTCTCCTTCTTCAGCCCCTAGCATGCAGTGTCTGTCTGTGAACACACACAGGGTGAGGTGGCTGCCCTGTTCCTCTCCTTCTTCAGCCCCTAGCATGCAGTGTCTGTCTGTGCGTACACACAGGGTGAGATGGCAGCCCTGTTCCTGAGGCATGAGGGGTTCCTGGGGGCCATGGGGGCCTTCCTCAAGGTCCACCCCATGACCTCCTCCAGCTTCCACACATCTTCTACCAAAGAACCCCGCAAGGTGTGTCACTGACTCGTCAAAGTAAGCCAAAACATCTCCCCAATGCAGAAACATGTGTTTACTGTCCCCAGGCATTTCTGTGTTTAGATTCCTACTGTAGAATGGATGTTTCTGAAGTTGCTCTAGACACTCTGGGATTGACAAGAGCCCTTGCTCTGCACTTGGCTCCACACTAGCAGTGATTGAACAAAGCAGGGACATGTACCGGCCTTTGTTAGTATATGTCCTCAGCACAACTCAAGTACAACTCTTACCTTATGACCCAGCTGGTGGTTGTCTTAAAAAGCTGCTGGCTGGAAACCTTTTCTGCAGCCAGGGGCACTAACGGTGTGGCGAAGCTAGCAAGCACTCTCCTGTGGTTATCATCTGCGATGGCATGTCTCAGTTATGACATGCGCTACCTGCCTTGTCCTTGCCTCCTTGTCTTGATCACACGCGGCAGCCAGCTCCCTTCGTATAGCCATCACAGGCAGAATGTTGCACTCAGCACGCTGCTCACACACTGCACCATCACAATAACAACATCAACAGCAACCACAGCGGAAGTAATCACAATTAAAATAACATAGGTAATACTGAAATCAGTGTCACTGATCATAATAGTAGTGATGATAACATTGTTAACGATCAAAACGGTATGCAGGTGCGTGCCAGGTTTGTGGAGCGCTTCTCAATGGGGGCCCCCTTCTCAGCTGGGGAGGTGCAGGGGCCGCCCTTTGCGGATGTTTCCCACAAGGTGGACTGGGTAGAAAAGTTCGTGCGTGTGGGCACCGCGGCAACCGAAGCAGCACGCTCACAAGAAGACCAGTAAGCTTCCGCTCTCAAGCTAGTCTCGTGACCCACCCATTCAGATCTGGTGTGCGTGATTTCCTATTACATCTCCACAATTTAGAGACGCGTTTGTACTGTCCATCCCCAGACGTTTCTGAGTTTAGATTTCCAGTGTAGGGATGATGTTTCTGAATGAAAATAGACGTTTTGGGAATGAAAAGAGCTGTTGAGCCGTTGTCATGAAGGGCTGACGGGCTAGATTGAGGTCTCTGCAGTGCTGCGTGGACTGCAATTTTCAGGACAACGACTATAACATGCTTTGCACAAAGCATGATTGTTCCACCTGAAGGCAAGCTTTCAAGAAAGACATTCGGCAGACTGGTTTCATAGACTGTGGCATGCACACCACCAGGCCTCACTGATACTCTCACACAACTCCGTGCATGTGCTACACATGTGCTAAGAGCTCTCAACAAGCTACAAACCTCAGTACAAATTGATGACAATCTTTTGCAAATTCCAAACATAATCTGGCTCTTGTTTCTGACAGTTGTGATGCAGTATTGGGCAACATTCAAAGTATCAGGCCATTAGGTGTGTGGTCACAGAAGACCTTTCAAACCGCTTCTCATTTGGTGCTGCATTGCAGGGCACAGCAGAGCAGCATGCCAGATTCCATGAGCAGAGGCAACAGCCTGACCACCAACGACATGGGAGACATGCTGCACCCTTCCTCCCCCTCTTCTCTCAGGATGAACCTGCACGTGGGGGTGCTGCACTACGACCCCTCCTTTGAGCCCTTCCCCCTGCTGACTGACCCCGTGCACTATGAGCCCAACACTGTGGACATCAGTGATGACAAAGACATGCTGGACTACTGGCTCAACATCCTGACAGACTCTGTGCAGACCATCATGGCAAAAGCCATTGCCAGTGAGGGAGGCAAGGCAGGTATGCTACGCTACACTTCACTTCACTTCGCTTCGCTTCACTTCACTTCACTTCACTTGAGTGTCACCCTTCCCTTCCCTTCCCTTCCCTTCCCTTCCCTTCCCTTCCCTTCCCTTCCCTTCCCTTCCCTTCCCTTCCCTTCCCTTCCAGTTCACTCACTTCACTTTCACCTTGGTGAGGTCACCTTGGATTACCTTCACTTCAGGGTCTTGGGATGTTACTGGCCCAACTGCACTGTAAGCTGGCTCTGTTCAGGCACCATACAGGCATACGCTCAGCCATGCACACGTCTGGCAGCTTTGCCCAACTTACTTGCTGTTGCATCTGTTATGCCTTCAGTTGTTTCTGGAGCCAATGTGAATGCACTTGTGCAAACAGCAGGCAGCAGCACATCATACGGTCTCAATTATATGCTATTGCGGCCTCAGTACATCGCCGGTGCAAGCCTCTGCAGCTGCTGGGCAGCTGGCCGTAGGATGGTCTTTCCGGAAGTTATCATCAGCTCATGAGACACAATGCAGCAACTTTGGAGCAGCACTCATGACCCGTACATAGGCCGGCAATCTTGCACAACCGCATCACTTGGATCGACAACGTGTTGCACACACTTGCAAATCGGACACCATTGTGTCCTGTCAAAATGCACCGCAGTCCTCTTTGCATCACCTCTTGGGAAAAGGAAAAAAAGGACTACGCCTTTTGGCGTCAGTTTGATGAGAAGCCAAGTATTATACTGGGCTGCCCAGGCGCATCACCTCTTGCTGTTCTGGTGCAGATGCCAGGAGGAGGGCCGCAGCCTTTGGGCGAGCCCTGGCTGGTCATGTGACCAAGCTCAGGTCAGAGCCCAGCGCATATGGCGGCACGGGCCTGTCTGAGCTGCTGGGCATGAGGGAGGAGTGCCTGCGAGAGTTTGGCTTCAAGGATGTCTACAGGTCTGTCGCCATTTAGCCACTTGCTGTTTCCTTTTGATTGACGGCATGTGGTTTGGAGGCATGTGGTTTGGAGGCATGCCGACTGGAACTTCCATGTAGTTTAGAGGACCATGTAGTTTAGAGGACCATACAGTTTAGAGGCAAAGCACCTATTCGTATCTAGACTTTGTTTGCACTAGACATGCAACTGAAGTGAGAGGCATGTAGACATGTCTGGGTGCTGCTGGTTTTGGAGACAAGGGGCATATGCCTGCAAACTGCAGGCACTGTACATGGGAGGCATCTAGACATAACCAGACGCTGTTTGCACTGGAGTCAAGAGGCATCAACACACGTTGAACTCACATGCCTGGGAGATGAGGGGCTTCTGGACATGTCATGTGCTCCAAATACAGTTCAAACAGGAAAGGAGGAGCATTTAGCATCTCAAGTTCTTTGCAGCACCTGCTTCAACCAGTTGCTACCAATGGTTGCACTGTTTGTCAGGATTCTCAGAGCAGTCTATGCGCTTTTGCCTTCAACCGCCATGCATGCTGTTCCTGTTTGCTCAATTTAGCTTGATACAGGGTTGGCTGCCTGTGTGGGCATCAGACTACAAATCATCCGCCCAGGGGAAGCTCTGTCTCTGTAAAAACTCGCACTTGTCAAGTCCCTGTTTCATGAAATATTATGTTGTATACCTCCTATCCCAAACATCTGTCAGTCACAATTGGCATTTGTCAAATCCCTTTTCCATACAGACCTATTGTGTCCCATACCTCTTGTCCCATACCTCTTATGTGTGAAATGCCAACCGCAGGCTTGACAAGGAGAGGGAGCATGCAGCAGCTCTGGAGGTGCTGCCAGACCTGCTGAACGAGCTGGACCAGACTCCCCCAAAACCTATTGTGTCCCATACCTCCTTGTGCCAAGTGCAGGCTTGACAAGGAGAGGGAGCATGCTGCAGCTCTGGAGGTGCTACCAGACCTGTTGAATGAGCTGGACCAGACACCCCCAAAAGCCCGGCTGACCTCTCTTGTAGAAGGCATCCTGGCAGGCAACATCTTTGACTGGGGAGCAAAAGCTACCGTGGATCTGTACTACAATGGCACCATTCTTGAGATCTACAGGTATGGCATATACAAATTAGCGCCAACTACTGGTACTACTGGCAAATGGCAGGTGATTTGATTATGAGGGTGCTATTGTGACAGACTTCGTCACCATCACATAGACAGTTGAAAGGACAAAGGAAGCTTAGGAACACCTCAAGCTTCTTTACATTGAACTACTTGACAGCAAGCACATTGCTTTTGTCAGTGTTGACTTGGCACCAGCACAACATGTGCATGTGCAACTTGTCAACATTGCAACATGTACAAGTTGTCAACATCACAACATGCGCGTGTGCAACTTGGCAACAGTCCAACATGTGCATGTGCAACTCGGCAACAGTCCAACATGTGCGTGTGCAACTCGGCAACAGTACAACATGTGCATGTGCCTTCCGCATGCAAGGCAAGATTGCTGCATCTAACCCGCTGTGGCAACTCGAGTGCAGCAGCATGATTTTACAACTGCCTGTGTGCATCTTGTTGGAGATTGCAGCTTGCAAGAGCTGGTCATTGGATAGCAACATTGGCCAATGATTTGTCAGTCTGCACACATGAGTGCGGTGGGCTGGCGCCCTCAGGTTACAGCTGGTTGTCTTAAGCGCAGATTGCGTGCATGCAGAAAGGCGCGCAACAAGCTAGCACAGAGACCTTGGAGAGTGGATGACCTAGATGCTTTCTCTGACCGCTGGTTCAATGTTGCTGATGGCGATGCCAGTATGCTCCTGCCCTCTGTGTCTGTGTGTGTGAGTGTGCATGCGTCTCACAACATACTCACAACTAAGTGCAGCTGGCCTGACATGCTGCTCTTGTCTTTGCATTGCTGTTTTGTGTGCATATGTCAAGCCCCCAGGAAAGCTGTCTCACTCCTCGCTAGTATGGCATTTTTGTTGTTTCTTTGCCAGGAAGTCTGTTTCCAGGCTGTGATCTGCTGTGAGATCAACTGCCTGTGGGCATGCATGGCCAGCCTGAAAGCACACAACCAACCCCAGTTGTCTGGAGGCAGATCTGCTCAAAGACAAGCTGCTGTAACAGCATGCAAAGGCTGCGCCTGTTGTGCAACTAACTGCCTGTGGACATGCATCGCCAGCTTGGGAGTACAACCAACTTTAGCTGTCTGGAGGCAGAATTGCTGCAACAGCTTGTAAAAGCTGCACCTGCTGTGCAGGTGAGCCTGGCAAGCCATACAAACGGGTGATCATGTTTGTGGACAATGCTGGAGCTGACATTCTTCTGGGCATGCTACCTCTGGCCAGGTGCTTCACCTGCCACTTTTATTGCACTTCCACATTGCATGCGTTCTGGTGTTTGTCACTGCGGTGCACTTACGCATGGTAGAAGAACATGTTTTGTTTTGGGCAGGGAGAAAATTCTGTCTCTGCCTGCTGTTTGCGCAGTTTATGCCTGCTGGTGCTTGATGGCTTGCGCCCACGTTCACAGCAAGACTGCTTGTTTTGTATTGAATTATACCTGTTTGGGGTAAGGTGCCTGTGTTGTCCTACAATGTGTCTGCATGGCATGTGACCATGCTTCATCTTGTAGCAAGATGATATCCAGGGTGGCCTGTGTACAGTCTGCTGCATCATGTAAAGGTATACTCTGCATGCACAGTTGTGCAGCATGTTGCCAAGATGCAGCTCCATCGTCAGAGCTGCTTGTAGGTGTATGCAGACAGCTCAATGCCCAGAGAGGCTACATGTTGGCCAACCATATCAGCAATTTATATATATATATATGTAGGAATACATTCGCAATACATATATTGCAAGTATGCTGTTTGCCTCAAGCAGTGCCATGTATGCTCATATTTCAGGGGTTCGTGATCCTGTGTGTGCATTTCAGGGAGCTGTTGAGACGAGGAACAGAAGTGGTGTTGGTTGGCAACACCCTGCCGGCCATTAATGACATCACTGTCTCTGAGCTGGTGTCAGTGCTGGAAGATGTTGCGCAGTTCTGCCCTGTCATCAAGGCAAGCTCACTCTCCCTTGGCCAATGGGCGCATCGCCGTGTCCACGAGCAAGATTGTGTGGAATGAAGCCGGCTGTGTGCATTTCAGCTAAATGTGGTGGAGACGCTCATCTGTGTCTGTGAATCAAGTTCTGATCAGCCGCAGTTGCATTGGTAACCTATGTTGACCAGCCAACTTAAGGTGTGCAGTTGCTTACACACAATTTGCATTCATATCTGTGCTGGTCGGTATATATGTAATGAGATTTAGATTCAACAGACCAAGTTTCCTACAGGCAGCCAAGGCAGCAGGTGAGCAAGCCCAGGCAGCTAACGGTGGTCAGACTCCTCCCTATCCCGGCTTGGATCGCAGGATCCCCAGCACTGCAAAGCTGGCTGACCTCGTAACATCCCAGCAAAACCTGCCTAGTCATCAGCCACCTGGTAAGTCTTGGGTTTTATGTGCTGAATCAAGCTTTGAGCCAGCATTCCCATCTTTTGAGCCCTCTGTGTGTGCTGCATAGGGCTATCACAGTCCACTTGTATGCAACTTGTTCTGTCTCCTATAATACAACTGTGTCGATGAGGAGTGTCAAAGGTATGTGTCTGCAACTGTCATACAGAGACAGCTTTGTTTTTCAAGTTGCGAAAGCAGCCTGTGTTGACCGAAAGGCTCTCTTCTGTGCAGGTCTGCACAACGTTGCAAATGCCGCTGAGGAAACCGAAGAGCAGCTAGAAGAGGAGTCGATCGAAGAGCGTGAGTTCAAGTTATCTGTGCAAGCACGCCGAAAGTCACCCCTCGATGCAACCTCAAGCTACCGAAGCACCGGCTCTTCCGATGACAGTTCAGATCCAGACAATCCTGGCACCGCTTCACCAAGTCCCTCAGCTTCACCTGGCAAGAAAGCAGACGCTGCACTGGCCAGCTCAGCACACAGACAGCAAGCCTCAAAAAGGTCAGAAGCTACTTTGACCTGCCCAGCTGGAGAAGAACTTGCACAGTTACGACTCATCGTTCCCTGATCTTGTGCATCAAGTAGCAGCTGGACTTGTAATGCCTCTGCAGGCACGCCAAGCTGTTTGTGGTTGGCAACGGGCAGGGCAGTCCATGTCTTGACCTCAGGCGAGTACCTGACACACTGGCTGATGCTACCGTGGGAGCTGAGTTGGTCATTCTAGAAGGCATGGGACGCTCCATCATTACCAACTACCACACAAAGTTCAAGTAAGCCATGCATTGCATCTCAATGTCACTTCTGCATGTATGATACAGGTAACACACAGGGTGGAAAGCTTTGATGTGTATATGTGTAACAGCTGCTTTACTCATTTACGCTTTCAAGCAATCAACTTGTGATGGCACCTGCTCATGGAAATGCATCGTCAACTGCTGCTGTCCATCCTGATTTATCTGCAGCAAAGTGCTCATAGTGCCTTTCATGCTTTGGTCAAACATGCTGTTCACTTTACAGGTGTGATGTGCTGAAGCTTGCCATGATCAAGAACCAATTCATGGCTGAGAAGCTATTTCAAGGCAATGTGTATGACTGCATGTGCAAATATGAACCAGCTGTCAGCCACAGCCAGAGCAGTAGTCCTTCACCCAAACGCCAGCCCCAAAACTCCTCAATGAAATAGTGCCCAGGCATGTGACAACATACAGCAATGAAGCCAAAATAGGCGCTGTGTGGAATGCATGTAGACACAACCTCATGTGAAGCAATGAAGACAGAACAGCTGCATGCAGCCAGATTGACATGTATCATGAGTCTCAATTGACCAGTATCCAAATGTGTTGTATGGATGCTGGTGGTGTAAATGCTCCTTCTTGACATTGACCTGCTGACCGTATATTGCACGGAGCTGTCAGAGCCACCTGACTGGTCTTGTCAGTTGTTGACAGGCTGTCTGTCGTAATGGCTGGCATCTGACCAACCTGGTGGTATTGCTATCATAAACTAGCTGTCTTTGTAGGTTGCGCATGCACACACTGTAACTTGATGTTGAGCATATGATGTTCTTCAGCATCAATGGAGTTCAGGTACTGTCTCAGTGTATCCTGTAGAGCAAATTAGCAGCCCACCACCCAAAGTCTTCATTGATACAGCAGAGACGCAGCATCCGTATTACATGTTCATGCCTGATTCACAATCTCCTCAATCTGGTAGATAGAGCTCGCCCCTGCTAACTACGACCGCATGTGATGCAATAACAACTTTATCACTCCCCTCATTCACTGTCACTTGCAAGTCCCCGCCTCGCTGCGAGCACTGTCGAGCTGTCATGGGCTGTCCAATCATGCTGAGCTGGCTTCCCCAATATGGCCCTAGGGCAGTGTGGGCAGACCCTGTGACAGCATCCTCCCCAACACCAATCCATGGCGCAAAGTAGCGCGAGAGGAAATGATATGGTTTTTGATCACCTGCACCAACACAACACGCCTGTCATGCTCTGAACATAGAGGGACAAGGGTGTGAACACCACAATATGGCTTCCTACCTTATGTGCCAAGCGCATGCACTGAATATGTGCTACATTGGCATTGAGTATTTTGTCTCATACAGCTTGCATAAGCAGGTTGTGAACACCTACTGATTATACACACTTAGTATCAACAGAGGACAGATGCTTATGGAATGAGCATGCAAGTTGCTCACTGCTTTCTGAGCTGGCCCACATGCATGACAACGCAAGCCTGCAGTAGGGAAACACATCAGTGGCCTCACCTCGACAAGTGACCATGACTCCATTCAGTTGTTCTGTGTCAAGCTCTGACACCATACGCTCCATGTCAGGTTGCAGGCTTTCCAGCTGCTTTCTGGTTGTGCCATCTGCCAGGACCACAAGTGCATTCCTGACCTTGCTAGAATACAAAATCTCCTGGATTGCGAGACTGCCCACGACCACCTGCATACTTGTGACATTGAGTGTTCCGGGCCTGCAAACTTCTACTGTTCATTGCCAAAGCTGAGTGCCTGTAGCATAAGGAGCAAATACAAATGCAATAAATGCACAGTCACAGTGGCCAGTCATTCTGGGGCATGGACAATTGCTGCATCCAAGTTCTTGAGCGCAATTGCCACACCGTTCAGGATACGACTCTTAAGTTTGACTGTCATGCAGGATGCTTTGCAATGTGCATTATTCTGAGCTGTACTGAAGTTGGGCTACAGGACAAAACAAGCATCATACACACAATTCATTTATACTCTACTGTATGACAAGCAAGAGTGGGATGTGACATACCCTGAGACTCTCATTAGTCAACTTCAGACCATTTGGCAGCTGCATGCTGCTGTCTGACTTTGGCAAAGTGATCTGAATGGTAGGCAAGCTGCTTGCTTCAGATACTATGGACTGCACAGACAGCTGACCTCCCAAGGTTTCAAAGTGCAGCGTATCTTGCTGATTTCCCTCTCCTACAGCAGCATTTTGTTTCAGCAGCAGCATCAGCTGCTGGTGCTGAAAGCCATGGCTGGTATGATCTTGACATACACGGGTATGTTGACTGACTTGTATCTGCAAACACTGCTCTTGCGCACACCATACCTTGTACGAGAGCAGCAGCGGTAGCCAAAGTCCCATGACCGCAAAGTGGAAGCTCTTGCGAAGAGGGACTGAACCATCTGAGCCCAAATCTGCTGGATGCCTGGAAACTATCACCCTCGGTGAGCAAACTCACGAAGCACGTTGCTGGCTGCTTCAACTCGGCTGCAATCTGTTGAAGTCCAACTGTCTGCAGCTTCTGTGGCATGCCAGCTTGCAGAAGGCATACAGCAGCCGGATTTCCTGTGAAAGGCTTGGTAGCAAAGGCATCCACCTACAAGTAGATTTACAGTAATTCGATGCCCTGAAACGGCCAAGAATCCACGACAATCGCAGCAGAGCCCCGCATCTTGACCGAGCATTCCATAAGTTTTGCGCGTGCTTTAGGGAACGCGTACCCGATACATCTTGCAGCTCGAGTTCATTGTAGGTGGGTGTTGCAGAAATCCACAATGCGTGTGTGCAGGTGCTCAAGCGGACGGGGATAGCCTGCAGCTTTTGCAACAGCTTTTCACTGTTCGAACCACAGTCTTCTGACGTCTCGTTCGTTTTTGAGGAAGCTTCTGCTCGGTTCTGTAAAAGTATGTCGCGATGCCGTGGTGAGACAGATCGCGGAGTTAGTCACCTTTACCGTTAGACAGGGGCCCGCAGCATTCAGGTGTCGCATCGCTCCAGTCGCGGAGTCTTGATAGTCAGATCGCAAGAGCCCGTTTACACCTTGTTTCGAAGGTTTCGGAGTTGCGTAATTCAGACGCGACACTGGTATTGATTTACGGACATGCTGGGCCGTGAGCTTGAGGGTAGGGCTAATAAGCTTGTGCGTGAGTCGAAAGAGCGGGCCGAAAAAGCTAAACGACAAGCCGAGAAAGAAAGGATTCTGCGTCAGCGGCAGGAGGACAGACAAAAGCTGTTCGAGGAGCAGAAAAGACAACAGCGACTTGCCGAAGAAGCTGCTGTTGAAGCTGTAAGTTCTGCTTGACGCAGAAAGCCACCAGCATCAGTTTTCACAGTCATCAGAAGTGCCATCACAACCTTGACTCTGATACAGGAGCAACTGAAACACGAAGCAGACCTGGAGAAGAACAACGGGGTATGGTGGCAGGAGCGGCTCATGGCTGTGCCGCTTCAAGCTGGGCTGGTAGAGCAAATGGGGATCAAGCGCAGCACTGACAAGGTGCATGGAGTGGTAGCTCATGTGCATACACTGCACTACAGGCTACGGCTGCATCATACACACACGCATGTGGTGTTGCACGGCTCATGCCAGGTCAAGCTTACAGTGCACCTCCTATTGCTGCGCTCTCACTGTTGTCACGCCTCATGCATGCACATGTGTGCAAAATCCGTGCGCCCATTGTCAACACACTGCATGCAGATCCGGCTGCCAAAGTCTGCTGGGGATGCGCTGATGTTGCAAGATGCACCCAAGAACGGTGCCATGCTGTTTGAGCTATCCACATCAGCAGGGCGCAGCCTTCATGCTGGTGTGCTAGACTTCTCAGCAGCACAGGGGACTGTTGGAGTCCCCGAACACTTGATTAGAAACCTCTGGGGACTGACAACTGGGAATGGACAGTGCCATGGCCATGTCATTGTCACATACAGGAAACTGCCAAAAGGTATTGCAACTGCAGTATTGCAGCCAAACATTGCATTGCAGTATGGCCGCCTGACATGGGATTGCAAAATTGCAGCCAAGCATTGCATTGCAGTCTTGCAATACAGTTGACTACACTGGAGCTTTGCAGTGGCACATCACAGGGGTATGTCTCTGTCTGTCTTTCAGCTTGTCTGTGATCTAGCATGGCCAGCTACATGGCAAAACCACTTGAAATGGCAAAACTCCTAGAAATGGCAACTTTCAAATCTGCAGGGACATATGTGAGATTCCAGCCCCGGTCAGCAGGCTTCCAAGAAGAAGTGGGCGATGGTGTAGAGCAGGTCCTGCAGGCATCCATGTTCACTCACAGCACCCTGACACAAGGGGAGTGGGTGCAAGTGTCTCACGCTGGTACACTTCATGACCTCAAAGTGTTGGCTCTGAAACCAGAGCCTGCAGTTTCCATCATAGGTGAGTATCAGACCTATATGACCTGCCACCCTTCCACATCATGAAATGGCTAGGTCTGTTTGTTCTTTGGGATGCACTCTGAGATGCACAATCGTGCTGTCTCCTGTTGCACAGAGAGCCGCAGCTTACGTCTTTCAGCTCATGCCAAAAAGCTGATCTCAGTACTGTCAGTGTGTATCTGTGTGTTTCTTTCTGTCTGTGTTATGTACTGTTTTGCACATCTTGGTGTGACATGATTCACAGCCCCATTGCACTCCTGTGCTCACAACACAAGAGCATTGCATGATACCATGATGAGGTCAAATCATACGCCATGCTCATCTTGTGCTGCCAAACTTAATGTACCTCCTCCATGACACTGCTGGGTTGTGTTTCAAGTTGGCAGCATCATTGTTCGGTTGCAGAAACTGACTTGGAAGCTGAAGTGGATCCCAGTGTTGAGACAGAGGACAAGCTGAGAGCTGAGGAAGAAGCTGCACGGCAACGCCTTGAAGCCATGCAAAGGTGGACTCCCTTTGAACATCTGACCTACATGATGTCTGACCTACATGATGTCTGACCTACATGATGTCTGACCTAGCTGACCTCATTTGCATCTGACACCTCAACAAGCAATGCTACAAAGATAACCCTGGTGTACATGCCTTTGAAGACTACCCTGAATTCAATGGTGTCAATACTGTGTCATGTTTGCTGCAGATGACCTGCATGACAGCAGACGCAGACCTGCAGTCTGTGCCACCTCTTCACTGCATGTTACCTGTATATGCAGCTGTGTATGTTGTAGCAGAGTAATGAGGGTCTGTAAGCACTCAAAGTGTGCATGTTGTAGCAGAGTAAGGAGGGTCTGTATGCACTCAGAGTGTAACAAACACATGTGACTTATAGGGCGGAGGAGGAGAACATCAGGCTGGCCATGCAGGATGCAAATCTGAGGGAGCAGGCACAAGCCGACAGGCAAAGAATACAACTGGTGAGCCTTGCTTTTGTGCTGTCACAACTGAAGATGCATGTGCTGTTGTTGGTGAAAGTTTAAGCTGCATGTCACGAAAGGTGCACATTTGCTTTTCAAACCTCAAATAGAGTAAGGACATCAACAGGATCCTTACTAGCTCACTCATAACTGCCAGATTTGCAGATCTCAAGTCTATGCTGTGATAGGGTCGGCTGGGACATGCATGTTTCCACGGTCCCCGCAATCTATTGTTTTACCACACTGCAACCTGTTGCAGGCAATGCCAGGTGTTCAGAGCCCCGCAGTCATGTTGCAAAGTCACTTGTTGTGTGTTGTGCAGGAGAAAGAGGCTTTGCTGCCTCCAGAGCCTTCAGGGAATGCTGAGCAGCCAACAGTCAGTTGCCTATTTAGGATGCCAGACGGAACAAGAGCCAGCAGAAGGTTCTTTCAGAGTCAGCCTGCCCAGCTGCTGTTTGATTTTGCTGATGCCAGAGGGGCGGGGGGTCTGCCCTTTGGGGGGTACCAGCTTGTCATGCAGTTCCCTAGGCGGGTTGTTGATCCAGCAGTGATACAGTCTAGATCCATAGCAGAAGCTGGTCTATCTTCTGGTCAAGAAGTGCTGCTTCTTGAACGCAAATCCGAAGATCAAACTATGAGTGCTTGAAATGTGGCAGTTTGCAGTTGTGAATTTAGTTCGTCTACTTACAGCTGCTCAGCACTCCTATGTCAATGCAGCACTGTAAATGCATTACCATAGATGCTTCGTGACGCTGCAACAGTTGATCACTGTGCAACTGTTCTGTAACAGAACTTCTGTTACAGAACAGCTGTATGACGCTGTTGGGACCTCCTGTTGTGCCACAATAGGAGGTACAGCTATTGTGCAGCATGTGCAGAGCTGTCACTTCAACATGCATTCTCTGATAAAATCGATCTCAGATATACAATGCCTCTTCAACATGGCATGCATTGCATCGTTGGACATAGTCAGGGGGCTTTGTCTGCAGGCAGAGTCGTATATTGTGGCTGTAAGCTGCCAAATAAAGCCATCCTCATATGAGGCAAATTGCACAATGTGCCATGCTTCCCAGCAAATTGCATTGAACGCAACGAATTATATGAAGAAGCATGTCATTACACAAGCTTGCAGTACCAACACTCTGTACTCTGTTGCGTCCAATTAAACCCATAAGCGATCACATGTGTGGACATGTTTCCACAGAGGACCACTGGTCTTTACCTTTCACATAACATACACTGACAATACTGTACATTGTTTCTGGATCACAGCACAAGCTGACCTAGCTAGACACAAAGCAACACAGCAACAACAGAATGGCAGAAGAGGTGAGGGAGGCAATCTAGTTCTTCTTCTGCATGTCGTTGAACTTCTGCTCAATCTCCTTGCCCAACTCAGCATCGGTCTGCAACATACACAACAAGAATCGGCCAGTGTAAGCGACATACGGTATGTGGAACACACTAAACAACGCTGCTATGTACTGTACCTGCAACAGCAAGGTGCAACTGACAAGGTACATGCTGCAATTCAATCGTCTTCAAACTGCTTACAAGCTTGCCACAAGCTGCACGCTCCATAATATTGTACACCCAATCCACCACAAAAGCAAGACAAAACAACTTCAAAGCGTCTGAACATACGCCACAGCTCAAGTTGAGCTTGTTGGCATCACAGCAGACAGGCATCTTAGTTTCAACGAGCATGTTTACCCACCTTGTGCATGAAGCCAATCCAGGTCTTCTGCACAGCCTCACTGCACTTGGGGTGGGTCATGAAGGTCAGCAGATGCTTCTGGAACACGTCCTTGCTCTCCCGGTCAAAGCTGCGGTAGTACTCTCCAGGCTGCTGGAAGTTGTTTTCCTTCTCAATCCCCTGCTTCACGCGGGGACCAGAGGCATTTGGGGATGTCCAGGCAGTGCCATGAGACTTGCTGGCAGCATTGTCATCAATGTCGTACTGCTGAGAGGGGTGGTAGTTCACCTGCACCAATTAAAGTTTGTGAGTATGAGTAAAAACCCTGGTATGCACTGTCCAGATTCATGCCGTGCATTGCATTGTGCATCGCTCAAAGCCATGAATGCTGTACTGTTTCAGATGCACAGCATACAACCTCCCCACATTATGCAAGACAGACCTTGCTTGCAATGGGCTCAATGTGACAATGTGTCAAGAGGATACACATGTCGTGCTCTAGGATCAGGCACGTATAAGCATCTAGTGTGCTCAATGACCTCAAAGGCCTAAACAAGAAAAAGATGTGCTGTCATACCTCCTCATCCCTCTGTGTGATGTTCATGGTGCCCTCGTAGTGGTTGTTCTTGTAAGGGCACTTGGGGGCGTTGACAGGCAGCAGCTGGTAGTTGGCTCCCAGCCTGTACCTCTGAGCGTCACTGTATGCGAACACACGTGACTGCAGCAGCTTGTCATCTGACACACGGATACCTGCATGTCACACATCAAGGCGTCACCAAGGCTGCCTCGAGACCAGAAACCCTGTATAAGGTTTTGAGACCGTACAAGGTTTTGAGACATGAGGGCATGCATGAGGTCATGCCTGCAAATGAAGTGAAGGTACAACATGTCTGGAAGGCAGCTGCAGCCTGTGCAGGTGTACATGCTGTCAAGCAATTTTGATGCCAGACAGCATGTTGTATGAGAAGTGTTTACAACAAACAAGAGGGTAGACTCAACACAGCGCTGGGCACTGAGCACACCCATGTGTACAAAATGCACATGTCAAATGATTGCATGAGCCAGGCAAGGAAGGCAGAAGGGGGTTTTTGGGGGGGGGGGGGGGAGAGGGAGGGGGCGGAGGGGGCAGTATACACCTGGGGTGAGGGGAGGCCAACATATTGGGGTAAGCAGTGTCCATGTGTTCAGGCAGCAGCAACAAACCTGGGGGGGTGACTCCAGGGTTGAAGGCAACCATCTCCTGCTCATTGAAGAAGTTGTCAATGTTGCGGTCCAGCACCATGCGCCCCACCGGCTGCAGAGGGAACTGATCCTCAGGGAAGATCTTGGAGGCATCCAGAGGGTCGAAGTCAAACTTGAGCTCATCCTCTACCTCCATGGTCTGGATGTACAGCTTCCACTCAGGGAACTCACCTGCAGACAGGTAAGGTATGTCATATTAATAATGGTAATATTGATAATAACAATAATAATAACCAAAAAAATTGAAATGCTTATTGAGGGATGTCAATGGCATGCAAAGTACAACACTTGCATTGGTAATGTGAGCGCTGGTGAAGGCAGTCTGTGAAGCAAAATTGAGACAACTGGTGAACATTCTGTATGGCAACAGGAGGACATCACAACCAATCACTCACTGTGCTGACAGCACGGTCACGATCAAGTGCAGAAAGCTGGCAATTAAGATTGATTCAACAGCAGGCAGACCAAGTGCTGCCACCAAAAGCACTCAACAGAGAGCTGGTGTACACAGTTGGCAGTTTGAATGCACATTGAAGCAAAGGGATGTGCATTTGAGCAAAGAACACATACCACTCTCGATGGTGTTCCACAGGTCCTCAGTAGCATGGCTCTGCACGTTGTTGGCCATGCCCACCTCTTTGGCCTCCTCATCAGTCAGCACCTTCACACCACAAGTGGGCTTCCAGTGGAACTTCACGTAGGTCTCCTTGCCAGCCTTGTTCACCATCTTGAAGGTGTGGACTCCAAAGCCCTCCATGTGACGCCAGTCAGCTGGGATACCACGGGGTCCCAAAAGCCACATCAGCTGCAATGGCAAGCACCAAGATCACGGATGGAGATGCAACTGAAGAACAGCTGATATGACAAGAAAACGCAGTGGAGATGGCAAAACAAGCAGCCACATTAGCAGCATAGCAAAGACCAGTGTCAGTCACAAGGTTAAAATAAAGAACAGCTGGTATAATAAAGTAGCTCAGTAGACATGGCAAACATACAGCTGACCAAAGTGTGCAGGGGGACAACAGAAAAACAATGCTGTCCGACAAATGCAGCCAGATAGCACAAAGCGTTTGAAACATCAAATGAAAACATGCACACATCTCAAAATCTGCCAGAATCCTGCATTGGGCTGTCTGTCAATAGACGCAGCACTGCTGAAAGTACAGATATGCAGAGAGCAGTGAACCTACGATGAAGATGCTCTCAGGGTGGTGTGAAAGGAAGTCCAGAATCCTCCAGCCCTCCTGGAGGTGGTTCTTGGGGTTGGGGCGCAGGCACCTGATCAGGTCAGGGAACTTGATGCCATCCCTCACAAAGAACACCTGCAACAAATGTTCAAGCAATAAGTCACACCCGCATGGAGCCAGTTGCACCCAGCTGAGTGGCACACAGCTGAGTATACCAAGACTTCATCAGGCAAAAAGGTAACACAAACATGTTGAGCAGACTGCTGGGTACCACCGCTTCAAACACCAAAAGCAAGCATATGTCACAATGATCAGCCATGGAAGCACAATGCACTATGTGCAAGAGAGAGGGTACTTACGGGCATGTTGTTGCCAACAAAGTCCCAGTTGCCTTCGTTGGTGTAGAACTTGACAGAGAATCCACGAGTGTCACGCAGAGACTCTGGGGAGCCGGACTCATGAACCACAGTGGAGAACCTGGCAATCAAGGGAGTCTTGCGGCCAATTTCGGACAGGAACTCAGCTGAGCAGATGTCTGTGACGTCGTGAGTTGTCTGCAAACCAGGCACAGAGTCAGGCCAAAACCAAGGCTTGTGTGTTTCAAGAATGACATTGGTGCAGAGCAGTGATGCACGTAGTCAGAACCCATGGCATGTTCACAATGTGACCTGCTCAACACAAGGCAGCTGAGTTTGGCTGAGAGTTTGAGCTTTAAACTTACCTCAAAGTAGCCCTTGGCAGTCATACCACGAGCATGTACGACACGCTCCGGGATCTTGCCTCGGTTGAACTGCAGACAGCAGTTGGGTTACGACGTCAAAACCAGAACATTCCAAAGGCTACAAAGGCACATTCCGTGGGGTACAAAAGCGAAACGAAGTGGAGAGATTGCTTCATCCTCCTCAGGACGATTGGCCTACCTGAGCCAACTTCTCGACTAAGTGGTAGTCCTCCATGAGCACAGGACCTGACAAGCACAGCAGCCAGTTGAAACGTCTACACGTCGCAAGCTCAACTGCGAGACGGAGAACAACAGCAGCATTCTGCAGTGCAGGACTGCATCGTCACTTACCTCTACGACTGACAGACTCAGAGTGCTGGTCGCTGACCACAGGGGTCCCAACGTTGGTTGTCATGGACACGGTGTCATCGTGAACGCTAGGATAGCGCAACTGCAGCAGCAAAGAGGAGGTCGAACTCAGCTGTAGCTGCAGATACCATCACAGCAATCAAGCGGCAGGCGAAATTGCGCAAGGATGCATGCAGACACTACGAACGTACTAACACACTCAGTGCAGAGCGGAGCAGGTAATAATTATCAAGGTGCAGTAGTTCGGTGAGCGCGATGCATGCAACTGACCTCCTTGTTGCCTTGAGGCTGGACGCCATTGGTGTGACCATTGCTCATTACCATGTTGCCTGCAAACTGTTGCCTGCTGCTGTGAGCGCTTGTCAATGCTGTCGGTATCAGCGCGTTTCTGCTGAAGTCGGGCAAACTACCTGGGTCAGCTGATTCGGTTCAGCTATAACCCTGCTGCATTACGGAGTCAGCTTGATGATTAGTACAGCATGTGAGATCAGGTTGGCTTACGAGGGTGTGATCAGAGCAAAATCTCAGCCGTTGATTGCAGCACGGGATTGTCCATGTGGGCACAGCTGTCAATCACGACCTCCAGCTTGCCAGGCAGCCCGCGCGAACTTGGGAAGAGGAGGAACAGGGACAACTTCTGGCATAGCGTGCGCCCTACCAACGTAAAGATGGTCCAACGCGAAAAGTGAACGCTAACACGTTCGAGTCAGTCAGGCTTCACGAGCAAACCGCATGTCCCCGCTCTGTCTCCTGGGCTTGGTTTTGTCCACTTCGTCACTTCGTGGGCCGTTGAACACTGCGGCTCTGTAAATTCGAACTACAGACGAACAAGCGACGCAGGGCACTTCTGATGTCCCAAGGAGCTGCATGCTTGAAGTCCATGGCGGGCAACTCTGCAAGACTATCTCGGCCGCTGCAGCATAAACCTGTTTCACGTCAACCTGAACCTATTGTGAAGCAGCCTGTACTGTCATAAATTGCTGTTTGCACGGCATGTTGTGTGCACGAAACATAAGACAACAGGCGCACCAGGCTGCTTTGGCTTTAGTGCGATGTTTACTTGACCTCCGACAGGACAAGCAAGGTGCACAGTGGCAACAAACTCCAACACTTTTGTGCAACTTCTCCTCTGCTGACTACAATGTTTGCATTGAAGAATATTGCAGCACTGAAGCATACTGCACAATGTAATATGTTGCACTGCAGTCTGGTGAGTTGATGCTGCAGCTCATGCCCAAGCAGCATTCCTCAGGACAACCAAATTTCCAGTTATCCTAGGACCCAGGCCTGAGGCATGCAGACATATGTTTGCGCACATGCAACAAAGACATTGAATGACATCAAATTTTGAGGGTGGTCCAGCAAAGGCAGTTGGGGTGATTTGCTGGTAGATTGGTTTGAACAGCTGCTCTGTTGAGCCTTACATGCCTATGTCATGGCTAAAAGACATGTACAGTCGGCATATGAGCAGTGCCATGTAGCACATTTGGGTTACAAAATTGCTAGCAGGTGTTTGCCACTGAGCAAAGTGACACTGTATACAGTGTACTGTATACACTAGACAGTGCGTACTGTTTGGCTGTGCAACTACACAGAATTGCAGGCCAGCTGTAGAATAGGTGTACTGAACTATATAGATGCATCACACTAACAAATACACATAGCAAATGATCATTGCGCTTTGGTGATGTTTACGTATTAGCAGGCCTTGCCAGCTTGTCAACCAATGATCATGAGCAGGTGGCATGTTGTGCAGATAACGGTCTGCTGGTGTATTCCCTTCAGGTTGTGAGGGTATGACCTTGTGACAAGGGCACATAAGGGCCTTGTCCATGTTGACACTGTGACTCATGCATTGTGCAGTCATATATGAAGCGTTATATTGTATGGTGTCTGCAGCATCAGTGAAAACTTCTAGTGGTGCTGCGACACATTCGCGTGACGTACGAGGACTGCGGCAAAATATCGCCCTGTGCCTATTCACCTAGAAATGCGACAGGCGTACGCTGTACGGCTGCCAACATAATGCAAGGAATGAGTGACGCAGCCGCAGGTTGCAGCTCTATGATCAGTGTTTCGTGATCCTTGCTGGGGACGTCGATTTCGGCTGACACGCATATTTGAGTAGGCGATGACGGAACTTGATGAAGGTCTGACTTCGCTTGCGCCTCTTTCTCCAAGTTCTCGTGTCCGCTTTTTTCGACCTCCCAACCAGACATTCTGATAGGTGTAGATCCTGCAGATGCACCGCCAGCACTGTCGAAGTTGGCTGATCAGGTGGCAGCATTGAACAGCAAAGGCAGTGGGACTGTGACACGTGCAACAGCCACAGTAACGCCTAAGTACACCACCTCAAGCAAGCCAGCACCGCTAAAGTCTGGCTTTTTCAACAGACAGAGCGCCAAACCTGTTAACAAAACTTCTCAACAGAGCAAGGTTGGGCAGGCTTAGGACTTCTGGCCCACATGTGCACTCTATGACAGCCTTAAAGTCTGCTGTTACACACTGGGTTATACCAGCAATGCACAGCACTGCAGGATCAGCGGAGCTCAGCACCTCCTCACATAAAAGCCAGGCAAGGCCCTGCTGTTCCAGACATATTTATGATTCCTCCAGATGAACAGGAAAAACAGTATGCAGCCATGCGCAAAAAGTTGACAGGTAGGTCAGGCCATAGCATGCTTCTGTGATCCGAGGCAGCTGATCATCAGTATACTATGCTACATGCAGAGGAACTGATGCCAACTGAGGACACCATCAAGCAAATTGCTGGGAACGAAAGCCTTCTTGCTGGCTTTGACGATCCAGAAGTCATGAGGGCTGTGCAGGATGTTGCACAGAACCCCGCAAATATTCAGAAATACAAGAACAACAAGAAGGTGAGGGCAAGCTGCAAGAGTATGTAGGGATGATTTCAGAGAGTGTCTGCACATTGTGTTTGACTGTGCAGAGCTGCACAAGGAGCATTTTCATATGCAGAACCTTGCAGCAGGTTGGCTGTGCCTGGCAGCATGACAACCCCTGCATTGCAACATTTATTGACAGACTTTTCCTCACTCAGAGCCTTGCATACCTTTTCAGGTGCAAGCGTTCTACCAGCAGATGGGCAGTGTCATGGCACAGCGCTGTGATGAGCTTGGATCGTCAACAGCAAGCTCCAGGCAACCAGACAACAGCAAGCTTGCCAGCCCAACATCTGCCCCTATGCCTATTGTCATGCCTGTTCAGGGACAGCAGCAGCAGACATGCAAGATTGAGGAGGTCACATGAACACTTGCAGTTGCACAATGTCACTTGATTGAACATGTGCATGCATGTGCACACTTGTGTACACGCGGCTGCAGCGTCAGAATCACACTGCTGCGATGTAGTTTTGCGGAGTACAAGTCACAGGGCATACATCTGTCTTGTACACATGTGACAGTGGCCTCAGGCACAATCCAACATTGCTGGGTGCCGATACGTATACATGTATACATGTATACATGTACACTACATGTCTGGTTGTACAATATGGTCATCAAACATGCATGGTACGCCGCATTAAGCATAGGACGCCATCAGTGTAAGTACGGCTATATCTTGTGCTGCAAGTCTCACGTTCAGCCCAACTGGATCTGCAGGTCCGCTAGGATTGTCACAAAAGCTGTGTTGCAGCTCACCAGCTGTTGCTTGGTTGTGAGTGTGGATAGGATTAGAATTGTTTCTCACGTGTGACCTCGTGCGTGGTGTCTACGTGGTGTTCTGTCCTTTTTTGGGTTGGATGCTGCGTAGCTTTTGTTTGCCTCGACCCTGGCCTACAATTCGTGTACTGCGGCTCTATCAGACAGCTTGGATTGCTTTCCATACCTGGGCAAGACCAACGGATCAAAACACAAGGCCTTCAGGTGCGTCAGGCCGTCAACGTCGTCTCTTCGTTGTTGCTGTCAGTCTCGCTCACGTCAATATCGGTCTTGGAGCCAACGAGCATGCTCATCAAATAGGTTGCGAATCCGCTGCATGGACTCATTGTCATGCCAGTTACAGGCTTGCTTGAGCGAACGGCGGACTCCGCATGTGCATGCGTACGCGTGCAGTTTAGCAACTACTGATCAGCCGGCGCGGATGTGAACCTTAGGCTGCACAATAGCCGCAGCGTGTTTGCAGTTAATTCATTGGCCGTGCACGTCTGTTCATGCGCTCGTTACACTCAGAACGTATGTTCAGGCTCTGGTTGATCTGCAGGTGCCCACCATGAAGAGCAGCAGCCTTGCAGTTGCATGTTTGTTGGCGGCGTTGCTTGTCGCTGGAGCTCTAGCGATGCCCCGCAAGCTTTTGGAAGCTGGTGCAGACCTGTCTGAAGCAAATGAGCATCAAAGGATCTTGGCAGAACTAGAGGAGGTACACCAGCTGAGGGAACGCATGCTGCAACAGGGTAAGTCTACATGAAGCTTAGAGCATAAGCATCAAGTTGCAGAACATTGCAATGTTCTGAGTATGTGCATGGATGCATGGCATGCTGCCACACGAAGTTAGAATATAGTGGTTGCTCACCAGATCACATGCGGGCGCATGTTTTTGTTGATCTTTACACGTGATGCACACAGCATGACGTGTCACACATGCAATACCGCGCTGTGCAAAGCTTGCAACAGTCATTGTTGTTCTGCCTGCATGATTGCCAGAACAAAAAATACTGGTCTGCCGCCCATGCCTGTGCAGCATGCGACCATGCTGCTCAAGCGACATACTCATCAGCAATACTAGCTTTTGTCTGGTAATTACTCAGTTTTTGGACCTGACGGCCAATGCATGACAGATAACTTGAATGCTCGTGCAGCCGCAACATACACTTCTGGTGGGAGTGGCTCTCCTGCCCCTGCTCCAGGTCCTGCAGAGTCAGAGTCACCTACTGCAGAGAGCACTCCTGCAGAGCCTGGCTAACCGGCAATCAGCTTGTGTACTACGGTAGTCATGAAGCCATCTTACATGTCTGAGACGTACAATAGCCAAAACGTGATTGCCCACCTTCAATGACATCGCACCGTAACTGAACTGGCCATGGCTTGCGCCTTTTATGTCATGGTTGGATGTAGCATGCTTGTTGTTAGCATGAATGTCGTTTGATGCAACAGTGGTAAGCACAATCTCATAAGCAAAATGCCCTCCTGGAGTGCTGCAAAAGAGCATGATGCCGATTTCGACTTGATTTGTTGGACTTTCTACACACAGACCAATAGGCTTACTGTAGCCTAGGCAGTCGAAGTGTGTACATTTCACTCGCCCACGTGGATCCACAAACCGGTAACATGTATGTTATACTGCTGATACCAAAAAGTTTCAAATACCAGCTCTACATGTGCTGCGCCATGGCTGCGCTTCTTTGGACTCCATACAGATATCAGCTTGCAGGTAACACATTGCAAATCATGTTTCTTGGCATGCTGCAGCCTTGAAGTTGGCCACATTGTTTTGCAATTGTTTGCTGAACAGAGTGCGACATGCATGTGCCATATGAGCTGGCATGCTGCTAAAATTATGGCATGAAATTGCATTGATACAAACACTTTGGCTGGTAGTGCTAAACTGCTGCAATGCACCCAAGTACCTGCACAATGGCAAACCTCAGTTCTCACAGATTGATACAAAGGACAAGTGGCCACCATACACCTGGAAAGCGTCTTGTTTGGAGCAGACCTACCTTGTCCGCAAACGCTTTAAACTCTCGATTTTGAAAATGGTGTTGCAGCACCTGCAACAGCCAACAAATATCTTGCCAAACCGTCCAAAATCGCACATCAGTTTGTGGCATGAGAAGGACAGCCGTCCTTGCTGTGCATATAGCATACAGAGTGTTTTGGGAGTATGATCATGGCCTGGTGGGGGCCAAACAGAAGCTATGTGACACACAGCACACCTTTTCCCTGTCAGCTGCAGTGTCAATAGCACAAATCTGCTCTTGAAGACGTGAATCCCTCAGCATGTCTCTCAGCGATTCATCAGCAACTGCAGTTCACAAGCACAGTCTGTAACAAATGCACTGTTTGAAATGGAATTTGCTGAATTGTAAAAGAGCCAGCAGCAAACCTAGCAGCTCAAGCTGGCTTTTTGAGAGCTGTGTTGTCCCTGCCAACTCATCAGGTTGCCCATCAGTAGCTGCAGCAGGCCCTGCACATCATACTTGGCTCAGCACTGTGGGTTTTGAAGACCATGCTAAGCTGAAGACATCAAAGACCTTTGAGGGCGGCTCTTGCTTTTGCTCACATTCAGGTCAGGCAGAAGCTCTCAATACCTGGATGCTGGCATGTGTCTGCACTAGTAGGCACCAGCACTGCTCTGACCACGATTTGTGTCACTTTGCCATCTTTCTTCCTGACAGAACGTACAGTGCAAGAGGGCAAGCTGATAGGTATCAGATGTCCTTGCTCCTTCGGGACGGAGCCTAGAGCGGTGCCATTGTGCATAACTTGCACCAGGTCATTGGATTCCGTCCGTGACAGTGTCAGTGCTGCCCCGGCCTTCAGACCCGTGTTTGCTTCTTGCAGATCCCCTGTTTGCTGGACTACCAAGTCCAGCTTCTGGAATGACATGGGCCAAAAGCTGCAGCTTCTGGACAACCAGTTGGCTGTGAAAGCGGTGAGCTGAGGAAGCGACCGAGGAACGCTGCAAGCGACAGCAGAGGAGGCCCAGCGGACTTGTTTGTGATGAGGCTTGCTAAACAGTTCGCAAACTGAACAGCGCGAGTATAGTGGACCTGAGTATAGCGTCACGATGTAGTATCGAAGTGTGATACTATGCTTGAGCCATGAAGCTTTTGCGAGACTGCAGCTTGACATGCTGGTTTCGGAGCAACGCAGCCACAATTTGACAAGAAGTCTGTGGTATCTTTGTGCAAGACTTTGTGTCTAAGATGTTGGCAAACATGTGGAGCACGCCTCCAAGGACGCCGCGCTCATTAGGTGAATTTTGTTTGATGCTAGGATCCCACTGGCCTGTCCAGACTAGCGAGCTGGAGCCACCTTATAAGGTGGCTCGAACGTAATTACGTTCAAGGCCTGCTCATGATCATAGCTCATGCTCACGAGGTGTCTGCTTCAGCGAATACTCCGTAATCTCGCGCCTTGCACATGCAATCCAGTGGCGCAGCGAAAGTACCATTGGCAACTCGAGCTCGCCAATTGCCAGCCAGTCAGTGATTTGACAGGGTCCTTATGACTGAAGGTCTTGGGGTGCCAGCTCAGGTCAACTTGATTGTCCAAGAGATTCCACAATGGACAAGACTATTGTCAGAATTGTGTAAAATAGTGAATGTCCATTGATCCTATACATCTTCTTTTGCACGATTCCCGCGCGAATTTGCAACCGATAATCAATGGTTGATGTGCCCAACGAACAGGCCAATCTACGATATCCGCGATGGCAGTGGGTTCATCTGACAGTGACGTGCTCGTGAGAAAGAAAAAGCCAAAGCTTGCCGGTCTGTCAACCTGCCGCATGCAGATGATGTCTCGTGCGTGTGTGAGCACGGGTGCCGCACCGCTCAGTTGGCTTTGATCTGCGTCCAGCAAGCAAGTGGCAACAGTGGCAGTAGTTGATACACACTTGCTGCAGCCGGATGACTTCTGGTCGCGAGCTGTATGAGCGATGGCTTCAAGATTGTACAGAGGCTGCTCAGGAGCTGAAGGGCTGCATCAAGCAGACAAAAATGCACAGACCAGAATGTTGTAATGTCCTGGGTGCAGCATTAGCGGCTGTCATGTCCCTACAGCAGGCTGTTGTTTTGGGCTGCGTGGTTGAGAGCAAGACACAAGACTTGCCAGAGTTATTTGCTGAGACGATGAGCACCATCGAGCTGGCCAAATCTACCGTGCAGGTAACTGTGTGCAATTTATTTATGTTAGAAAGCAGACACATGCCAATTTGGAAATCGCTCTTTGAAGTGAGTTGTTTGCTCAGTGTACACCGCAAAGTCTCAGCTTGAGAAAGATGCAACAACCAGCAATCAGGTTTCCTCTGCCTCCAGGTCAATGGCAGCCAATGGAGCTTTTCAGGATGCACATGTTTGCCATGGGGCCACAATGCTGATGGCAAGCTCAGAGCAGTAGCTGAAAGCCTGAAACAGATTGCTCAGAGGGTCAAAGGCATGCAAACCAATGATCCACAAGAAGACCCTCGCAGTCAACTGTGAGGCAACAGACTGTCAGACTGATCCTGTTGCTGAATTTCTGTGCCTTTCATGGATTCAGGCTGATGTTTGCATGATATCTTGGCACATTGCACTTGCCACCAGGGGCCAGTGTACTTCTAAAGTTGTGCATGCCATATGCATGCTGCAAGACAGTCTTCATGCTGCCTTGCAAGCATGTGCTTGAAAGCTTTGCATATATGGCCTATGTTGATCCATCCACTTAATCAGACTAGGTAACAACGCTTATTATCTATTGGCATGCAGTGCTCCTCATTTTGATCCCACACCACTGCAGCCCACCTCCCTGCTTGGCCAGCCAACATCAATAATTCCCAGCTGCTTGCGACACGGCTGCAACTGCAGTCACGTGCAGTCTGTGTCCTACATAGGCCATCAGACTCGGCATGCTTTCATGCAAGAAGATGCACAGGTATAAATGCAAAGTCATTGTTGCAAATTGCAACTCCAGGAATGTATGTCTGGCCCCTGCCTGCAACATGGTGCTTGTGTGCAAAGAACACTAGCCCAAGTCCTGCAAAGCTGATGAGCTCATGTCAATGCATATGTTGGCTGCTAATTTGAAGATGCAATCATCCTGTTCTCTCTGGCATACCTGGCTACACTGACCTGTGATGTGCACTCAACAGCAGTGTGCACTTGATGCGTACCTCTGTTAGTAGCATAGGATTAAATACCTTGTTGATACTTACATTCATCACAGTACATCACTGTATAGGAGCCACAATCGGTTGATGCAGGTCTGGTGGGCAGTGAATAGCAACAGCAGAAGCAGGGTGTATGCTCACAATGTAGCTAAAGGATCAACATTGGAGCTGCCAAATGGTGGCATCCAAGCTGCTGTCTTGTCCCTCGGCACTGATGGGTCTGGCCATGTGTGGATGGGGCACCAGGGGGGTCTGGTTCAAGTGTGGTGTGCTGCTTGTCAGTGCCCAATCTGTCAGTGGTCTGGCATGTGTCCTGCTGATATCAGGTGATTCCTCTCTGTCTAACTGCATTTGAGAAGCTGGCAATGGTGTTGTTGCAGTATGGTCAGCCTGAGTTAGAATCAACAAGAGATTACGATTTGGCTTGCTTACAGTTAGCATCTGGCTAATACACTTCAGGCTCACTCAATCAGCATCTGGCTGCAGGTGCTTGTCCATTGGCCAGCATCCTGATTCCATGTGGCTGGGCACTGCTCAAGGTTCCGTGTGCCAGGCTCAAGTCTGCACTGCAGATCTTGGCATGCAAGCCAAACCCACCGTCAAGTGCATGATCACTTTGGATGCCGGTCGGAGCCCTTCCACAATGCCTGCCTCTCAGCCTGGACAAGCAGGCTTTACATCTTTTCCAGCTACATCCAGATCTCAGTCAGCTTCTGGTCTAGATCTGCTGGGCATCAACAGGCACCTAAGCAGCAGAGCTCCAGACTTTTGCGCAGTTGCTTCTGATCCAGCTGAGCTGTCCTGCCTGGAGCACTGTCATGCCTTAGGACCACCTCATACGTCCTCTTCTGACACAGCAAGCCTCAGCAAAGTTAGTGGTCAAAATTATTGGGATACCCGCCATGCTGGCCACCAATCCCCAGAGCTAATTTCAGCATTTGGCAGACACCAGCAGATACGCTTGCCATCAGCTCAGCATGCTAACCACAGCAGCATGTCATTTCAGGCAGCACTGGCTCCTCAGTCAAAACCAACCCCGCTGGCACATGACGGGCCAGTGTCTGAAATTGTGACAATGAGCGACAGAGTTGTGTCTAGCGGAGGTGCAAGAACTGTTGCTTCAATCATGAGGGAGTGGAGTTTGACAGGAGAGCTCATAGCATCTCACACACCCTGCAAGCAAGGTACATACATCACGTTCATTGTTACATTGCTGCTCTTTGCATTGCTGCTCTTTGCATTGCTGTAAATATGAGGTCTACGCGAGCTTACAATCTTTCATACTGCTGTGCTCGCATGTTAACACAATGATCAGCTCATGTTCTGCTTCTATGTCAGCTCCATGCTCGTGCACTACACTGCATCTAATTTCTGTGTGAGTCTTCATGCAGGACCTGTCACCTGTATCAGTGTCTTGCGGCCAGATACCCTGTTGCAAAGGCATAACGCCCCACAAGCTCATGCAGACTCATGGCAGCTCCTTACTGGATATCAGAGTGGTCAAGTCAAGCTGTGGGTTGTACCTCAGGGGCGACCACTGCAGCCACTAGCCATCCTAGCTGCTTCAACAGCCAGCCCAGTCCAAGCACTGGTGGTACTGGATGACCTACAGCTTCTATGCTGTGGCCACCTTGATGGGCACCTAGCGTTGCACCATGCCCGGCAGATCATTGCGGCTGCACCAGCTGCACGGTCACTCAACAGTCAGGACATGCCAGTCATCACTGTGCAGAGTTCATGCTGCCAGACACATGACAGCGGGCTGGTACAGTGCATCAGCTGTGCATTGGGCCTGATCTCAGTTGGGCGTGCTGGCTCCATCCTACTCAGGTCACGCGATCAGCTCACAAAGATGGCTCAGCTGAGCTGCGCACACCCTCCTGAAAGGTACTGCTATCAGTGACACTCCATTTGCCTGGATGTCAAACTCCTTGCTTGTAGACAATACATTTGAAGAGTCACACTATGTTGAGTTCATCTTTTAGATTGGCAAGGCTGGACAGAGTGATCTAGCTCCAGCAGCCATGCACTATATACCTTAACTGCTGGAGCTGTTCAAGCTGATTTCTATACTGCTGACTCACAAACGCACTTGACAACTCACTCGTGCTTCGAAGCTCGGCTTTGAGATTGGATGCTGAGTTGACACCTTGATGATGACAGCTTAATAATGACAGCCTCAAAATACTCCAGGTCACATCAAGTCTGACGCAACTCAGGCTGACCCGCATGTGACAAGCAAAGCCGCGTATCATCTCCACAAATTTGACATTGCAGTGAGCAAGGGTCCAGCCCAAATTCATCTTGGTGTGCAGAGGTAATGACATGAAGGCTGTCAGATTAGTCAACCCAGAAGAGTCAAAGGCCCCAGCTGCAGAGCCCCACCCAATGCAACGTTTCTTTGGGCCGGACTCAGTGCAAGCAATGTGGGCAGCTTTGGGCAGATTTGGGGCAGACAAGCAAGCAGAGACCGATGATCATTCCCACAGCACGTCCCAAATGCAGCCAGACCCAAGTACAGTGCAGCCGCACTCTACTGCTCATGATGGTCTTAGAGCTTCTGCCCTTGGCAGGATCTCAGGTACAAGATGCCTATGGTCTCCAGCAGAGGCTACCGCAGATGGAATGTCTTGCTGAGATGTCGCGTACATATAAGTGTTAATGTCAGGTATTTGATGCACTAGTCGTGCACATGAAGTCTTTGCGCAGCAGCATGCATTCATTGTGTGATTGCAACATCTGCATAACATTCATGGGCAAGCCTGTTATGCTTTCACATGAAGAATTTTGCAGGACTGTGTTCATGATGACTGCTGCTCTTGCTTATTTTTATGACATTGCACAGTATCTGTACATGTGCTTTTTCTTGATCACCACGGACCCATCTAGTTGCTGTCTATCCATCTTTTGGTGCAACAAGTGCAGTTCGCCTTGTTGCAGAAACTCATTCAGGATTTCCTTCACCCAGTGTATCACCCGCCAGTCAGGCATCCTCTGACATTGATGGGCATATGGCAGCTCCCAATGCTGTGCTATCCCCATCTACAGACCTTCTGGACAGCTCAGGCCGCATAAGGTCTCTCAATTCATACAGCCCATTTGCAAACGCCCCAGGTCCCCAAATGAGTGGCACCTTGAGGCCCTTACCAAGATCAGTATCATGGCCAAATCTTCCCCCCATGGACAATTCTGACCAAGAGAGCACCCAAGACACGAGCCGGCGGTCTGCAGATGAAGGGTCAAGGTCTGGCAATGCTGCTGGGTCAAGGAGAGCTCAAGCCCAAGCTCTCCCTGCAGATGCAATTATGTCTTCTGCCTTGTACGCACTGCGTCAGCAACCACAGCAACGGCCGCCAAGTCAGCCTTCAGACGTCCCAACACTGCAGAAGACTTCCTCTTTCAGCCGGCGAGCTTCCCTTGCTGCTATGCTGCTCAAGATGAGGGCGGGTGACGACGTCAGCAGAAACAGCTCAGAATCGTCTGGTGGCGCATCTTTGATGTCTTCAGTGAATAGTGCTGACCATGTTCAGCGCACTGGTGGGCCTTCCGCCGCACCTAGATCAAGCACTGGCCAAGGGCAACCCATGCCCTTGTCAGTGGGTGGCACAGGGCATCAGCAGGGCGCAAAGTTCACAGATGACCGTGCTTCAAGGAAAGAGAAAAGCAGTTTGTCCTCTGAACTGATAGATCGCAAGGCCGCTGATGTCAGGTTGCAGCGCTACCGCGGCGGCAGCGCGGTGTCAACCCCCCAGAACTCAGGCCATAGCAAGCATGGCGCTGTCAGCATCAGTCATGGTGCTGACGGTCATGACAGTCTCAGCAGCGATGACAGCGCTTCACATCAAGCTCCTCAGCCTGAGATGAAGAGAACCATCAGTGATGTTGCACTGGAAGCACTGGAGTCTGTGCAGAGCCTGAAGTGTCCTATCATATCATACACTCAGCTGGATATCAAGCGAAAGATCGGGGATGGCTCCATTGGCCAGGTGCACCAGTTCCAGTGCAGTCTTTGCTTCCTTTTGGTAGAGTAGTACAGCTGGCCGTTTTGCTGATTCCCTGATTTCGGAAAACATGATGTGCATGATTTTGCCTGCACGAATGGCCCTTTTTGAGATTGCTGTGCTTATGCTGCAAGCTACTTGAAAGAGAGTCTATGGAGTGAGCATGCACATGTGTGTCTTATGGACTATGCAGCATAGCTTCTACACCAGCTCTGATCACACCAGCTTCACATCCTTTGAGTATACTTTTGTGCTGAGCAGCCTTTGCCTTTGCCTTTGCCTTTGCCTTTGCCTTTGCCTTTGCCTTTGCCTTTGCCTTTGCCTTAAGACTGCTGCTGACAGACTGCTGCTGTGCAGGTGTACCTGGCTAAATGGCAGGAGACGGATGTGGCGGTGAAGGTCATTACCCAGATGCAGAACCTGTCTCCCTTCCAGGGCCTGCACCCCCAAGATCCTGCTACCATGGACCTGCTGTCACAACGCCGACGTGGCACTGCAAGGCGCTCCATGGAGTTGGTGGATGAAATGGCAGACAATAGCAAGGCTTTGCAAGGTGAGCACCCCAGAATACAGCAAGACAGCATCATTTTTGCTTTGCCAATTGACCTGGCTTGCAATTGTTCATAAGACTGGATTTCAGGCACACATGCTGGCATAATCATAGCCACTGCGCCTGCAATTGGACCATATTGCATGTCGTTACCCTTGCATGACATACTCTGCAGATATTGTGATTGCCTGTGTGCTTGTGAGCAGGTGCAATGATGCAAAAAGACGTGGGCAGCTCACAGGGTAGCAAGTCACTGCCCAATTTGGGCCCTGTTGGGCAGGCAGGCTTTGATGACTCAGGTGTAAGCTCCCAGCTGTCAGACACAGAGCTGACAGCCATTGCCACCTTAGAGAGAGAGGTATGACTTCCCATTGGCAGGGGACAGTGTTCACGCTCACAATTTGGCAACACATGGTATTCAAGCAGTAAAGGGCCTCAGATCATCATGTGTCAGCTTGCAGTCGTCTTTAGGTATGCATAATGCTGGATGCCTTATTCCAGCTCAAACATTCGTGTTTCTGGCAGCCAGGCGCTGTCTGCACTACCTAAGCTTGCCCACCCATCTCATTGGCAGTCAGCTACTTGCAACCTCTTTTGATGCTCTTACACACCCGGGGTTGCAGCAATGCAGCCAGCACCCAGTATTCAACATGGCATGATGCAAACCACTGCAAGGGGCTAAGACATGCATTTGCCTAGACTGATCTTGCCTTTTTCACAAATCTGTTACCGCCAAAATATTGAAATGGCTCATGGCGATACACACCTTGCTTGTATGCAAGTTCTGATAACACCACATGTGTCAATGTGACACAGGTCTCCATCATGGCTGCTATTCGCCATCCCAATGTGGTCATGTTCATGGGCCTGTGTCTGAATCCAGTCTGTGTGGTCACTGAATTCTGTGCCAGAGGCTCCCTATCTGATGTCATCAGGAAGGCTGCTACCAGTGACATCTTTGCTCAACTGCTGGACTGGCCAAAACGGCTCAGCATGGCCTTGGATGCTGCAAAGGTTGGTTCATGGCACTGCCAGCATGCTTCTAGGTAGTCATTTGTTTGCTTGTCATCATGATCAGGCGCTTTCTAGTAGGGGTTCAGGGCCTGCCTAGGTGCCCTCCAACAGGAGCGTCTCCATGATGCATCACTTTCATGTCTCGAAGTGGTCTCGCTGCAGAGGTTTGGTGGCTGCCTTACATGTCCTTGGGTTTGTAATGCAATCTGCATGTGTATACGCCGATCTTGTCATACTACAACTGACTGGGTCCAAGACAGCTTCCATGCTGACAAGTCATACTCAACAAGTCCACGACATAGCTGTTGCTGTTAGGTGCCAAGTGCTAGCAGAGACAGATCATGCTGTCTTGCAGGGCATGCTACAGCTGCACAACCACAACCCCTCAATTCTGCACCGGGATCTGAAGTCACCAAACCTGCTGGTTGACAAGCACTGGCGGGTGAAGGTCACTGATTTCAACCTCAGCAGCATGCTGCGCTCTGAGGCAGACACCTACGGTGTGCTATCCAGTGTGGCCAACAACCCTCGCTGGCTTGCTCCTGAGGTACAGCAATTCTACTTGCATCGTTTTGTAGTCTAGCATGTGATCATTTTGTCGTCTGGCATGTGATCTTGATGCCTTGGAGATCTGACTGATCATGCTCACCTGAGGACTGTGCCTCTGAATGGCACTGTATATGGTGGTACAGCCTTCACAGGTGTGCTTTCCATGCACGCACGCAAGCATGCAGCTGTGGTTGCACATGTAGCTGGATGCAACATGGTGCTGTCATTGACAGCTTCACCCTGCATGTGTCTTTCGGTATGTACACGTGTGGTGTATTGCAGGCTGTAGCCTCTCAGGATTACAGCAAGGCGGCAGATGTGTATTCCTTTGGCATTGTTCTGTGGGAGCTGCTGACCTGGCAGATCCCTTGGGGTGACCACAATCCCTTTCAGGTGAACAGGCAATTCCTGGCAAACCAGGTTTGGGTTGCTGCACGCTGAGCAAATGAAATCTGAAATACCATTGCATGTTTTCTGGAGACCTGGGGTGAGCAAAGGGTCTTATCAAGAATCTGAGCGTGATCTTGCTGTGCAGATCATGATGCTGTTGACACAGCAGCAGGCAAGGCCTGACATACCTCCCCTTGACACCTTGCCAGGACCACCTCTTCCTGGGATTGAGGAGTATGTCCAGCTCATGCAGGTGTTTCACGCTTCAAGTTTTGGTGACCAGAAAATGCTGCAGGGCGGGCCGCATGACAAGCCTTGCCATTGCGTCATGCTTTGTTGCTGGAAGACACTTGCTTTCCAACCTTTAATTACAGCATAAAGTCTGCTCATAACATGTGGATTGAATATGCATCAGCAATAGGAAGGCAGTCTTGCACACAAATCCAGGGGTCATGCTAGTCATGGTTGCCAAGTATTATGTCATGATTGCTAAGTCTTATGTCATGATGAAGCAGGTTTGACCATTGGTCATGACCTTGACCATGCTGTCAAGCACATAATCACCTTATGCATGTCATCAACAGGATACCAGTGAAAGGGGCAGCATGACAGATCCGCATGCATGTTGCAGGCTTGCTGGCATGAGGAGCCAGACGAGCGTCCTGGCTTTGAAAGCATCACTGGCAGCCTGCGCTTGTTGCTGCAGCAGACTGCTGCTCTGGGGTCACGGACAGACAGGTCAACAGGTACAATCACATTGCTTATACATTGCTTGGCATTTGCCAAACCATGGCACATGACTGCATGTTGATCTTGCTGTCTAATCAAAAGCAGCCAGTCTGTACTGGCCTCCGCAGCTATGCAGATTTGGATCACAATCTTCCAGCCATCCGAGGATCTGCAAGCCTGCTGCCCATGTGCAGCAATGAAGGCCCTTGGCATGCTGGTTGCGTCATACACAATGCTGAACTTGCTGATTTGCTCTTGCAGACCTGCCAGCTCAGATGAGCTCCAGCTCTGCATCAGGCAGCTCACCAAGGCCTGCACGCATGTCTTTTGACATCTCTCTTTTGTCAAGTCAACGTGTCCCTCAGGCTTCAGCTGCAGCGCCTGCAGCTTTGAGAACAAGGATGCAAGCTACAACCCCACACCCCGCTGAATCAGTCAGAGGGCGCGCTTCTGCCTTCTCAGTCACCTCAGGCTCTCAGGGGATGCTGAGCATTGCTGAACATTTGTCCAAGCCACAGCGTGTACGCAGCCCTTTCCAGGGCTTGTCAGGGGAACCAAGAAGTATGTCTGAAGCACTACCCATGGTCACATCACAGAGTGACATTACTACCTCTCCCACAGCACCATCCGCAAAAAACTTCCACAATATGACTTCTTCAACAGGTTGGTGCCCAGCTCTGCCATGAACGCTGGCTTGACAGCTGGCTAGTCTGGCTTGCTCACTCACTCAGTCGTCTGTACTCTCACTTGACAGCTAGCTCGCTCGCTCGCTCACTCAATCACTCACTCACTCGCTCACTCGCTCACTCACTCACTCACTCACTCACTCACTCACTCACTCACTCACTCACTCACTTCAATAACTCACTCACTCACTATCACGCACACATTTGCCCTCCAGCCCACCAAGTTGCAATGGCTTGTGGAGACATTGCATAAGATCAGGCTCTGATTGGCAACAGAAAATTGTGTCCTGCTACTGCTGCAGGAGACATCAACAGCAGTCAGTTACCTACTCGTAAACAAGCTGCCAATCTGTAGCAAGTTCAAAATACTATCAGGCTGTTTGCTTCATGGGCCACAGACATCATGTGAGTGCCGCCTGCTGGGCCTTATAGTACCTCACTCCAAAAGTGCAAGACTGTAGCAAACGCACCATATCATGCACACAAGCTGTCTGCATGAAAGACAATTACCAGGCATGGATTTCGTGATATTTCTACTGCATTTTTTTAATTCTTTATTGTTGTTGTTGTGGAAACACTGGGATGGGGTCCCTGAGATGAAGAGTTTTCTGCAGACAATGCAGCAGAGAGACAATCCCCTGCTTGTGCAACAAGAGATTGTCTCCCTGTGTGACTAATGCGTCAGTCTGACTTCCAGATTTGGGTTTGAGTCACAGGTACCGAAGTAGTCTTTGTAAGAACATTGTACGACTATGATGTACATAGGTCATGTCACCTGCAACCAAGTGTGTGAACTGGTGCTGCCACATTGTCTTTGTAGACTGTCCTAGGGTTGAGGTTTGTTGTCGCTGTGTGCACTGACCTGTCATCTCGACCTGTAGATCTGTCTGTGCCTGGATCTACAGTTCACGCAGATCACAGCACAGTCTCAGCAGTGGTGCAGTGCGAGGGCTAGGTCCTAATATATAACATGCTCATTCAACAACTCCTGGGTCTGCGCTCACATCACACCCAGGAATAGTCCTGCTGGGTGGCTGACAGCATGACAGGGACAGATCTGGTCTAGACCTCAAAAATCAGAGAGCCGTTTCTGCTGCACCGCCTGAGCAGGGTATTTGCATTCTTGCTTAGCTGACTGCAGTAGCTGTGAAATTGCAGACCAAACATCTCAATTTGCAAGCCTAAATTTAAACAGACTGCTCTGCCACATGGAATGGAAGCAGTAACTTGCAATGATGCTTAGTATGTACTGCACCAGCAAGGGGCACAGTGGAGGAGTCAGGCGTCAGAGGCATTCCAACAAAGAGTCTGAAATGCTTTTTTGAAAAATCACTCACTCAATCACTCGCTCACGGTTCGTTCCTGTCCCTTGCTTCTTCTTTGCGCAATAGCTTTGCGAAACCTCCAGCTACATGATTCTCCTTAGCCCCCGGCGAATCCGACGGAAAATTGTGCAATGTCAGCTTGGTGCGCAAGATGAGAGCGCTGTTTGCATGTGAGGCATGACCACTCTCAGGTTGCGCGATTGCCGAGGCATCTGCGCACCGCGGGTGAAATGATCACAAAGCTTGTGTCGCGCAATGGCGCTCATTTTAGCTTAGCGTAGAAAAGGCAATGCAGACAGGGCGTGATCTCTACAAGCAGTGGTTGCTTGACTGCAAAGAGGCTGCTCAAGAACTGAGGCAACGGATCAAGCAGGTCAAGTCTTACAGGATCCAATGCGGGGACGTTCTGGGTTCTGCATTGGCGGTTGTCATGGCATTGGAGCAAGCCGTGCTCATGGATCGGTTAGACGAGCGCTCACAAGAAGTACCAGAAGTGTTCGCAGAGGCTGTCAGCACCATCGAGCTAGCTCAGGCGCTCGTCCAGGTAAATATACCGTGCACCGACTGTCCGTCATATGATGGGGACAGAACCTCGCACAGCAGCCGTTGAACTGCATGATTTCTGAGCCATGTGCCCTGCAGGTATGCGAGAGCCGCTGGCAACTGTCTGGTTGTCCATGCTTTTCGAGCCACCAAGGTGCAGAGGGCGAGCTCAGAAAAGTCAGCAGCAGCTTGAGACAAGTATGCAAACGAGCCAGTGAGCTTCAGAACAAAGTTGCAAAGGATGAAAAGCAAGATGGACTTTGCAGGCAAGGAAGACAGCTCAATTTTGCATCAAATTGCTATCTGAACTCGCGTGTCAGCTGCATCGCCTCACACACAGGTATATCAGCATACAGCGAAGCCACAGCAGCACACCAAAGGTCCCACCTCGTCTTTGGCCTGTGCAACTCAGGATATTGATAAGACTGCACATAGAGGTGATGTTGTGTGTCATCAAGACGCTGATTGGTGTTCACTTGCACTTCAGGTTTGCTGCTCTCAATAGACCCGTGCTGCTCCCAAGCGGCGTTCAACAACATGGCATGAAGGAGCCGAAGAGCAGCTGCTTGCGCCAAGGTTGCAAATGCCACCATGTTCAATGCATACTGTACATTGACCCAGTCGCAGAGCATCAGTCCCTGGCAGGCCTTGGCCAGGTACTTTTCAGTTTTAGAATGACGGTAACATGATTATTTGTTACTGCTATTTCCTACCGATCATTCATCACAGCTGGAGCCAGCGAAACTCTGTTCTTCGTGTGTAAAGTGATTTGTAGCATCTCTTTGTGTCTCAAGGAGCTTAGCTTGTATAGCAGGATGCCCGTGCAACCACAAGGCTCATACATCTGCTGTGCATGGTCTCGTGTTTGCTAAGGTGCTTTACCTCCGTTGATTTGAGACTGTATGCTTCAACGCAGGTCTGGTGGACACTGAGGGACAACAGTAACAGCACAGTCTTTGCGCATGATGTGGCCAAGGGGATCACAACCGAGCTGCCAGACATTTGCAGTGCTGCCACAGTCTCATGTCTGGGGCTTGACAGGGCAGGGCGTGTCTGGATGGGCTGTCAAGGTGGCCAGGTGCAAGTGTGGTGTCCGGTCGGTCAAAGGCCAATCTGCCATGGGCATGCTCTGTCAGCAGTCAGTATTGGGTAATTATCTTGCCTGCATTACATGCATGAGCATTGGCGTCCTGTCATCACAATTGCTTGCTTGTTTTTTTGTCGCGTTCAGCTCAGTTGATGACCTCCTATCAGTCCAGATCAGAAGACTCGATTTCCCTGTGTCTTGCATCAGTTGGCACTGCAATGCCATAAATTACATTCACAGTCTGCCTCTCAGCTCTGCATGGCACAATTACTGCAGTGTTTCACTCTTGCCATGCTTGCAACAAGTATCTGTGCCTCAAAGATTGCTTCCTGCCGCAGTAAGCATTGATGGTACGTTTGGCGTGCAGGTACATCTGGTCTGCAAGTACATTCATGATTGCTGATCACCTCGAAACACTTTCAGGTCTCATCAGGAGCTCTGATCTGTTCAGTTTTGCTCTGTATTCTTTTGTTCTGACAAGGCAACAGTCAGATGCTTACTACATACTCTGGATGCTCTGCTCAGATACTGAGTTGTAAATGCGTGACTGAGATACAAACACCGAGTGAGATTCGGAGGTATAGGTACACAGTCAGATATAGAGTGAGCTTGTGAGACCGTTGCCATTGTGCACACAGTGATCATTTGGCACAGCTTGCGCTTGAGTTGTTGTGAAAGCTTGCATGTGTATCTTGCTTGCCGGCATTTGGAAGTTACACATACAACCTTGCCCCATCCTGAGGATCTGTAGCATGAATTTACCTGCATGAGGCATACTTGTTTGCTGTACAGGTACATGGCTGGTGCTGAAGAACCTGATTGCATGTGGCTAGGGACTGACAATGGATGCATATCCCAAGTATGCCTCAGCATGCCAAGCACCAACACAGGCTCACAGCCTGTTATCACCCTAGTCATCAGCTTGGATCAAAGCATTGGTCAGAACACTCAGATCTCAGGTCAGGCTAGCTTGGCTCAGCGATCATCCACGTCCCATGGATCAGCATCTACAAACCCACATGCATCCTCTTCTGCCAGGACAGATCTGCCGCACCCAAGGTTCACCAACTCCAGCCAACGTACAGCTTCAAGGATCAGACAGCAGCAACCAGGAGGGACACCAGTCATGGGCCTGGAACATACATCCAACATAGATCACAGCCCATTGTATGATGACCAGCCAGAGGACACCGCAGAGCCCAGTCTTGGCAACACAAGCGCACAGCCATCCCCATACAGCACTGCCTTTGCTAGGGCAGATAGCCAGCAACACATGCACCTGCTTCCAGGCCCCAGGTCCATGCAAAGCCAGGCAGGTTTAGCCAAGCAGCCGTGTCAGCTTGCACATGATGGGCCAGTGCATGAGATTATGGTGCTCAGCGACAGAGTAATCACTAGGGGTGGCAGAGAGCAATCGGTGGTCATGAAGGAATGGACACCCAAGGGAGAGCTCGTTGAGACACACAGCACTTGCAAGCAAGGTCAGTTTGTAGATGAAGTTACCTTGCGTGCTTTGCTGTCATGCTTGCGCCCCCTCCAGACTAGTTTTTGTCACAGTCTACAGAGGTGCAGACATCACAGCAAAGACATGAAAAGCGTTTTCTTTAGCTCATTGTTTGGCGTTGAGCTTGTAGCAAAAGGGCAGACCCATACTTCAAGCAACAATCAATGATGCGTGCCATCTAGGTTCACCTTACTTGCAGTGACTCTGGCTTCTTTGGTGTCTGCAGGTCCAATCACTTGCATGACTGCCCTTCACCAACTTCCTTCACAGCACGAGCATACCCATCAAGCTGGCCAAAGGCTACTACCAGATATGGACAGAGGGCAGCTACTCACTGGCCACACAAGTGGTCAGGTCAAGGTGTGGTCAGCTGCTGCTGGGCAACCACTGCGGCCACTGGCCGTTTTGGGCGCACCGACAGTCAGCCCAGTCAGATCCCTGGTTGTGCTGGCGGATCAGCAGCTGCTGTGCTTTGCTCATGCAGATGGCCACCTGGCACTGCACACAATGCCAAATTGCACTCTGCGTCCCACCTGGGCTGAGTCACAAAATGAACAAGACCTGCCGGTCTTGTCGCTGCAGCATGCTGTTTGTCAAGCACATCGACTGGGACTGGAGCAGTGCGTGAAGTGTGAGGTTGGCTTGATGTCTGTGGGGTCCTCTGGCATTATACTGATGTGGTCAGAAGACCAGCTCTCAAGTATTCTTGAGCAACCTTGCTTCCTGGCAGATGACAGGTGAGGCCTTTTGTCTGCCGTTGCATCATATGGGCCAGTGTTACTTCTGTCCCTTAGCCTTGTAAGTGATGTACAGCAAAGCTACCAAGCTCTTCAACCCGCGCCTGGTGGACAAGGGCTGTGTGCAGTATGCATGCTACATGCACAAACACAAACCTTGGGCGCTGATCATGTGTGTCCATCGACAAGAACCTGCTTGTCAGAAGCATGCAGCATGTTGCCAATGTGCATGTCTGTGAGTCGAGTACAGTCGACTCACAACTTATGACTGAGCAGAAATGCTTGTCTTCTCCAGGGACAGCGAACAAGAGCCTGACCACGAACTTGACAACACCTTACTAGATGATCAGTATGCTTGCTCCGGTGCAGCATGGTTGTTGCAGCGCTTTCTGGCTTCTGACTCTGTGCTTGCCATGAAAAGGGCCTTGAGTGGTTCCAACAAAGACAAGCCAGAGGAAACGCACTCACTGAAGGAGACACTTAGCAGGGCTGATACGCAGCAAGCATCAAGCGCTCATATGAGCATCGGTGAACGTTTCAGGGCTTTCGCAATAGGCAGATCTTCAGGTACAACTGTAGTTGACCAGGGTGTCCATGCCTGCACCACCGCTGCATGTGTTTGGCAACTCAGTTAATCCTATTTTTGCTGGTATGTGCACTTATGCATAAGTTCTCTTGTGAGACTGCATCAGGTCTCTGGTTTGCTGAGCAAATGCTTGTGCAGGTGCCAGACGCAAAGGCCGCAATGAAGATCATCTCCGCCGAGCCTCCCAAATGCTTGCATCAATAACATCTCATTCTGCACCTGAGATGATTGTTCCCACAGACTGCCCAGCAATTCCCCGCAGATCCGCTTCATTTTCTCCTGGAGAGGCAGCACCAGCTTCTGGTAGTGCTATTGATGTAGCTGCCTCTGCATCACGACGCTCTGACTCACCCTATGGATTGATCGGCGTCAAAGGAGATCCTCCAGATGTGTCTGCTGGCACAACACTCAAGACATTGCTTCCGGCACATAGCAGTGAGCCCTCAGCCTTTGATGCAATTTCCCCAGATCTTTGCGGCTTGGTAACACCAAGTAGTTCTTTTTCAGCAGTGCCTCATGTCCAGTCCAGAAGGCTTGAGCTGCCACCTCAAACAGCAACAGACTTCTGTACAAACTCCACCAGGACCTCAATCAGTTTCACCCACGATGGTCAAAGGCCGCAAGCAGACATGATGCTGCTGTCGAGGAGAGGTCAGACCTTGCCTGAAGGCTTGATTCCACACTCTGATGTGTCTGCTCTGCACCACCCTCCACCCAGATCCTCCAGTCAGCTGTCAGCTTTCCACACCATCCAGCAAGCATCGTCTGCGAGCAGGCGAGCATCGCTTGCCAATCTGCTGCACAGAATGTCCACAAGCACTCAACCTCCAAGCGACACAGCTTCAACCCATTTCAGTGACGCTGCTTCAGAGCTATCACTGGCTGCCAGTTCAGACAGTGCTCCAGCTCTGGACTCAGTGGGTAGGCTGTTATCCAGGAATGTCTCAGCTCAGCTGCCGCCTCCTAGCAGGCGCCTTGGCCGGCACACAATGGTATTGCAGCCACAGGTAGCCTCTGAGCAACTCCCACGTGTAGCTGCTGGGAGTGTACCGGTAACCCCCAACAACTCGCCCATGCTTAGTGGATCCACTGCCATCAGTGTGAGCCTTGGGCGCCGTCCAAGCTTATTCCTTACCAATGATGCACTGCAAGCCAGCAGCGGTGCCTCACAGCAGGGTCATATGCGCCCTTTGAAAAGGACAATCAGTGATGTTGCCTTGGAGGCCTTAGAGTCTGTAGAGAGCCTCAAGTGTCCCATCATAGAGTACAGCCACTTGGACATCAAGCGCAAGATAGGAGCAGGCTCAATTGGACAGGTGTGTACACTGCTCAGTGGCAGGTTCTGCTTGCTTTTTGTATGCTCTACATACCTAGGAAGTGGCGTAAGTGTCTGCAGCGACTGTTCTGTGAACACAGCACATGTCCTTGACAGTGATGAGTATCAGATCTCAGCTACATGCATGGTGTGTAGCCTCACACAAGTTGCCAGCAGCCCGTCACAGCGTTCTCATCACCTTGACACTCACCTGCCCAGACCATGCATGTAGCCTGCATGTGCTGCTTACGCATTGGCATCACTATACTGCAGGTGTATCTGGCCAAATGGCAAGAGACAGATGTGGCTGTGAAAGTCATCACACAGATGCACAAGCTGTCACCCCTGCGAGGGATCCACGGCCAAACTGGCATGCAGCCCTGCCATGTTCGTGGCAGGCATGCCAGTACCCAGGCAGCTGGTCAAGCAGAAGGATTGGGCAATCAGCACATGGGTATTGACTTGCAAGGTCAGTGTAATCTAGTTGATAACAATGTGGCTGCTTGCAATGAGTCCAAGGGGAAAACCCCGATTTCAACCTCCAAACTTGTTTCTTTGGACCAGCAGTGTATACTTGTGGGTGTTGTGTCTAGACTGCTTTGCTTGGGCTTGCTTTTCTGTTCACCAAAGGCACAATCAGGTACATGCTTCAAGTGTACATAGGCTTTGGCAGCTTTTTTGAGCGCAGGCGCTGCGCAGTGTCTCGTGCTGTACAGCACTCTGAGCAGTGTGCTATTTTGGAGCTGAACTGTTTCTTTTGCTTTGCTGTCTTCAGCTTTGTTCTGTTACTGCTTTTGGTCCCTGCACCCAACCTGTATGTCCAGCTGGCTGACTAAAAAAGGCCATGCTTCCTTGTGCAGTGGGCCTTGACACTCAAGGCATTGCTGGATCTAGCGTTGCACTCCAGCATCAGCAAGGAGTTGGCACGCTTCTTGACACAGCTCTGAAGTTGCCAATGTCTGACAAGGAGTTGACAGCCATCACCACTTTGGAGAGAGAGGTGCGCATCTGCTGCGTCATCTATGCCTACTTCACATCCACACTGCTGTGTCACCACTTTACGTCTGTCAACTTGACTGCATACATGCCTTGGCTGGTTTGTTGGGTTGATGTTTTGCTTGCATGATGCTGACACTTGATCAGTCCCAGCAAATCCGTCAAGGAGATCATTTGCGGTCAGGCTGACTGACACAACATGCACACAGTCTGATGGCCAAGCTGTTTTGTGCCTGGAATGCCCTTTTGCTGGTAGCACATACAAAGCATTAGCTTCTACTCTGCACAAGCCTGCTTGATGAGAGGCTGAAGCGACCCTTGTAATGCTTGTGTTCTGAGCAGACCATGCAAGCTGCGACTCGTATTGCAGGCTGCCTCTCCGCATTGTATGCGAGCATCAATTGACAATTTGGTGAACCAATGTTGCCAATCTGTGCAGGTGTCCATCATGGCTGCCATTCGTCACCCCAATGTGGTCATGTTCATGGGCCTGTGCCTGGCCCCTGTCTGCATTGTCATTGAGTTCTGCCCCAGGGGCTCCCTTTCAGACGTCATCCAGAAGGCAGCCTCTGATGGAGCCTTTGCCCAACAGCTGCCATGGCCCAAGCGCCTCAGCATGGCGTTGGATGCTGCAAAGGTTAGGTCACACTTGGCTCATCTGGCTAGCATTCTTTTGATTCAATACCTTACAGTCTGGGGTGCAGAGCCAGTTATGACTCATCAGACATCCTGGCTTGAAAGCACAGGTGTATGTGTTGTGCAATAACACCAAGCTGGTGGGATTTTGATGATGTGCAAACAAAGCCTGGACTAGGTTCACCAAAAGCAGTCCTGATTTCACGAACACTTTTTGACATCTTCATGTCTTGCAGCTTGTTGCAAAACACCTCTGCCTGCAGCTGCAGAAGCCTGAGAACCCCTTCTGCTCAATGTTCATGTGCAGGCCTTGGTCTGCTGTCTTCATTCTGTATGTGCTTTTGCATGTACTTTAGAGAAAGCTTCAAAATTGGTACAGCGCTGCTGAAGGTTTGTGGTACAGGGCATGCTGCAGCTTCACAGCCACAAGCCCCCCATCTTGCACAGAGATCTGAAATCCCCCAACCTGCTGGTGGACAAGCACTGGCGGGTGAAGGTCACTGACTTCAACCTCAGCAGCATGCTGCGTCTTGATGCAGACTCAGGTGGACTTGACTCCAGCATTGCAAACAACCCTCGCTGGCTGGCTCCTGAGGTATGCGACATGGGTTGTGCCACCAAATGTTGCTGTGAATGCTTGTGCCTCTTCAGATGTCATTCCACCATAGCCAGAACCCATAGCCAGAAGCTGTCATGCCTGCCACATGACTCAACATGAGTCATGTGGCATGCATGATTCATTGTTTCATGATGAAGGTCATGACATTGGTCTTTTACTGCTGGTGCACTGTCATGCTGTGCTGGTCATTCTATGCAAGTGATGTCTTTGAGGAGCCAGGAGGAATGCTGTTGCCAAGCAAGTCAGGCATGCATGTTGCTCCCTGCTACACAAACAGACAATGTTGCCTTGCACATTGCACCCGCCACAATAGTGCTTTTGTCAGAAGCACCGGCTCCTGTTCAGCAGGCTGTGCTTCCTTTCTTATGTCAAGCATTGACTTCACTCACTATCACATGTCATGAATGCGCACTGATACAAGCAATGCAGGTGATTGCTGCTCAAAACTTCAGCAAGGCAGCAGATGTGTACTCGTTTGGGATCATCTTGTGGGAGCTGCTGACTTGGCAAGTACCCTGGGATGATCTCAACCCCTTCCAGGTACACAGAACAAACAAGCAGTAGCTGAGACATTGTCACACTGGCCCATTGCTTGCCGAACAGCATGCATTTCTGGTCATCATACTAATCGTGAGGTACTCATCTGTTGGTAAATGCCAGTTGTGCATCTGTGCTTGCTTGCAGGACATCATGCACTTCCGGCCATCAAGCCAATCATGAGGCACTCATCTTTTTGTGAATGCCAGTTCTGGATCTGTGCTGCTGTTGTGGGTACCTTGAGCAGATGACAGTTGTGCAGATCATGATGCTGCTGACGCAGCAGCATGCAAGGCCAGACATACCATCTGTGGGCAGCCTGCCAGGAGAGCCCTGGCCTGGAACGCAAGAGTACATACTGCTCATGCAGGTATGCCAGCCTGACGCCCCTGCTCCTCATCAGCCTTCTTATGCGGTGACTCGGTGCTATACTGTCCAAAATGCCACCTGATGCCTCTCTGGATGTGCAATATGTCTGTCTGTCTGTGTATGAGTGTGCATGCACATGTGTATATGTATGTGTTGTATGTGTCTGCGTGCGTGCGTGTATGTATGTGTGTGAGTGTGTGTGTGTGTGTATGCGCGCATGTGTGTATGCACACTTTGTGCTTGCAAATTTCTTGTCTCACGCCCTGCAACGCCAGCACTGACACAGTGCATACTTGCATGGGCAGCAGGAAGCTTACACTGCATTGCAAAACTGCTGGCCCTTTCTCAGTCCTGTGCACACGTGAGCCGTGTTGACCTGCAGGCCTGCTGGCAAGAGGAGCCTGACAAGCGCCCTGACTTTGAGAGCATCATTGCAGACCTGCGTGGCATGCTGCGCAGCACAGCTGCCACTAGGCAGAGGTCACAGGCTTTGACAGGTGATTGAAACCTTGCTCCAGATGTGTTCCCAATGCATTGCCTGTGACTCACCTGGTGCTCTGTGATCAGCAAATGAAAAGCGCCATATGCAGCATGTGCACAACAAACAGTGGGCTGCTTCTACTTTGCATGCAATGCATGCATGGATCGGCAGCACAATCTAGCATGCCATGCATCTACGGCTGTTTTATTGCACCCTGGTGCTTGGAGCTGTCAAAGACATAACTCATGACTCACATGCCTGCCCAATGCCCTGCAGATCTGCCAAGCCAGATGAGTTCAAGCACATGGCCAGACAGCCCTCGCCAGCTGGCTCAGCAGTCACTCACACCCTCGAGGGTCTCACCCCTCCCACCACCCCACCCCAACCCCTTCACCAACATCCCTGATGGCTTCAGCTCAGCTCCCCACAGCTCAGGCTTACAGGCTCAATACCCACAGTTGACATCTGTGGGTTCCCTGGCAGGGCCGCACAGGCTAGTTTCAAATCCCCACAGCCTGGCCTCAGACCCCAAGGTCCTGGGATCAAATGTCAAGCTGTTGGGATCAGGCCCCATGGGGGTGGTGCCAAATCCTGACACACCAAGCCTGGAGTTTCAGGCTGCACTTCCTGACCACCAGCATGCTCAGCCTGCCCTCTCAGGGACTGAGTCTAGGCAGAGCTTGAGTCTGAGTGAGAGTAGTCCCACAGTGCCACAGGTGCAGAGCCCTTTCAAGGGCTTCGCACAGACAGACAGCTTGCCTGTAGCCTCTTCCCAAGGCCCACGCAGTAGTTCCTTCAGCTCTGCCTACAGGGCAGTTCCACGGCAGAGCCCCTTTGACACCAGGGCCAGGCCAGCCACACAGCAGAGCCCATTTGCTGATGCGCCTATTTTGCGATCGCTGAAGGCTCCATCTGGGAGCGTTCCCAACACAGAGCATCATGAGAGCAGCCGTCATGCCGGGGACAGCCCCAGTACAGGGCTGATTCAAAGTGCCCTGCAGGGCCACCCCAATGCTGGGCATGCCTCAGGTGGCCCTCAGCGTCACAATATTGCCCCTCACCCAACTGCCCTTGAGGGCTCCTTCAGCATGGGGCCTCCTGCAGGCACCCCTCAGCGCTCTTCCAACACTGAGCCCTCCCCAGACCCCCTTCAGAGCCCAACCAAAGCACTGCCCCCACCACCCTCCAATGCCAAGCTCCCACACCCGCCAGACATGGACAACACTTCTGCTTCACAGCCGGTTAGAACTGCTTCTGGAGGTTTGACTCACGCAGGCTCTCAGCAGAATGGCTCAGGCCTGTACACATCACAGATGCCTTCAGATGTTGCCATTGCAAGCAGCCCAAGGCATAGGTCATATGAGGCTACCGCAAGCAGCCCACGGCGCAGGTCATATGAGGCTACTGCAACCGGCCGAAGGCGCAAGTCATACGAGGCTACCGCAAGCAGCCCAAGGCGCAGGTCATATGAGCCTCAGGGCTCTTAGCGCTCTGCCAGCAGACTACAGTATGTCACAGGTAGGACATATAGCAGGTGCACAGCACAGTGCATGCTTATCACACATGAAGCAGGAGTGATGCATGCTGTGTGACTGCTGGCTCAGAACATCAGTGCCTTCTGTACAGTATGTAGTCTTGCAATGTGAGGTTCTGGGTTGGTGCACAAGTGCTCTGTCAAGAGTGTAATTCAGGTGACATTGCATTGCATGTCACGCTTTTATCAGAGAGCTGAAACCACATATGTGACCACATGTGACAGAAGATTCATATGTAGGTGCTGATGACAGCAGCAGCTGCTGTGAAGTCGCTGGTGGTCTGGCTGACAGAACATCACAGCATGCAGTCTGATGTGCCCATTGCCTCAATCTCTTGCAAGACAGCTATTGGAAGAGCTGGGTCAACAGCATGTACCATTAAATTTTCGAAAGCAGCAAGGGCATGCATTGCTTGCAAGCTTCTGGTCAAATGGGATTCCAGGTTGCAACTGCAATGCTGCATCTGTGCAACAGGAAGACTCTGTGTCATGCATGATCAGGGATGATGAAGAGTATATCCCTCTGTCAGGACTTTGAAGGTCCATCATGATGATCACAATTGTACATCCCAATGCACCGGCATGTTTGTGTAACTGTGGCAGCCTTGTTTGACTGTTTGTTTCCATCAGCACTGCATTCTTTTGCTGATACTGCCATCATGACTCCTGTCTCTGTGGTGTGCAGGGCCAAGGACAGTTACGCTCAGCTGGCTTCAGCTTGGCGTCTGGTGCAGGTGCAGCAACAGTATGCTGTCACCCTCACCCTGCCCTTGACCCTGTCTGCTGCAAACCTGACTGATGCTCAGGCCCAGGCTGATGTGCTGACAGCCACCAGCAATGCAACAGATGCTCTTGAATCCGCTTTGGCTGCTGGTCTTATATCTGGTGAGCCTGTACTTGGTGGTCTTTGTCTTCTGTTGATAGGTTGCTGGCTTGTGTCTGCTTGCTTGAAGCATGACCTCATGGACAGCTGCACCCAGTGGCAACTCATGTGTAATTTCATGTTTGGTACGCTGATTGCCACGACAGGGTGCTGCTCAGGATTGTATTCATCTGATTCTAGGGGAAAGCATGTGCTCAAGGAACGAGTGGATGCATAATGATAATAATAATAATGATTGAAACGCTTTCCAGCTCATGATGAGCTAGGTACCTGCAGGACAAGTCTTGTCTTTCCAAAGCAGTCAGAGTGGATGCATGAGTGTTTCACATGTGATGCAAGTGATTGCATTGTTCAATTACAAGCCACATGGCAGGCATTGTCAGCTTTGCTGGACCTGCTGCATGCAGAGTTCTCAAGCGCCCCCAACTTGACAGCAGCAGCAGCGGCACAGAACCTGACATGGGCTCCAGTCTCTGTCTCAGCAGTCACTGTAGACAGCTACGATCTGGCTATGAACACCTCAGACTCAGCTCTGCTCACCTTGAGCCTGAGTGCCTGTCTGGGAGTGTCAGGAGACATCTCAGATGTGGCTCCAGATGCCAGCACCTCACGCAGACGCCGCTTGTTACAGACTGCATCAGGTCTGTTTGCACCTTGGTCTCGGGTTCTGAGCAAGGCAGGCAGTGTAGTGATGCAGTATGCTCCTAGTGCATCCAAAGTGACCTAACGCACACAGGAAAACCCAGAGGAAGTTTAGCCAGCAGTTGGCAAGCTGAGCGGCCTGTTCAAAAGTTGCACATTGATTCATCCCCTGTGCTACATCTCACCAGGCAGGCTCATCATCATAGGCAAATAATTACATGTTTGCTTGCCTGATTGGTTTGTCAGCGCCTGATCTGCATTGCTGCTTTTCAGTTGAGCCAAGTCATTCATGCTGCACTTATACGTCAACCATCTTCTGCTGGCTGCAGCAGTCACGACATGGCATGCTGATGCTTGTACACTAGCTCTTGTTGCAGCTGTATGCACCCAACAATGCTAGGTCACATCTCTCTGCTTTGATGTCATGATTACTTCTCCCTCCTTCCAAAATCCCCTTGACTGTGTGCCAATGTACCTGTTCAGCAGAGATGCTGCCTGCAGGCCTGTCGATAAACTCCAGCTTAGTGAGTACCAGCCTCAGCAGTGCCCTCAGCCTGAATGTGACAGCAGTGAGCAACAGCAGCACAAACGACACTGATGGCGCCCAACTGACCAACTACACCTTGACAACTGCTGCTGTTGACGATGACACTGCTGTACTGTCTGGTAATGGCCTGATGCCCTGTCATATGTGCCACGTGCAAAATCTTGTTGCACCAAAGACTGCTTGGCAGATCGTGCATACAGCAGCCTCAACAGGCACACAGGCTGGAATCTTGTGGATGCAAAGTCTGCACAGCAAAGCATTCCAGGCTTGCTGCCTTTTGCAATGCATGTATCAATCAGCAACATAGCTTGCTGCGGAAGTGAGCAGCATCATGCCTACAGGAACATGCTGTGCAGCATCTCATCCACTTTGCTTTGCGCCCTACAAATCCGTCCGAAATCTTTGCAGAATCAGCTTACAGCAGACTGGCTGTCACAATTGCAGGCTTGCTGGCAAACTTGACCTGCATCCAAGCTGAGCTGTACGAGATGGAGGCTGCCTTGTCAGTGGGAGAGGATCCGCTCTGGATTATTCCCTACACCACTATCGCTGAGGATTTCCAATACCTGTTGAATGACTTCACTACGTACTTGACCGTAAGCAGCCTTCTCCGATGACATGCATGTGCCATATCACGCAGGGTGGATCCGTCTGTCATGCATGTCACATTGTCTGCCTGGATCTGACACGTTTCTCCAGACAAAGTGCTGCCATAGCCGCCAGAATGCACCACAGCACTCATGACTAGTGTTGACTCATCAGCTGAGGCTGTCACGGTACAAAATCAAGAACCTCCAATGTGAAACAGCATGGCGTTGGACCCCACAAATGTGGCTGTTCCAGCACTATGCATCGAGGGGAAAGCAATGCCAGATTCTACAGCAAAACACGATGTCTGCTTCTCACTGAGCTTCTGCTGCTGCAGTACACAGAGACGCAGCTGAGTGCAATCTACTCCACCTTTGCAAAGGCCATCGCAGCAACTCTTGGCACTGGTGACTCTACTGTGGCTGCTTTAAGCAGCACAACCTCAGCCAGCACGCTGAGCACAGCCTCAGGGTGCGCAAGAGATACCGATGGTGGTCTGAGAGTACAGTTCTATGTGAGTGCTGACAACATCACCAGGGAGATTGATGGGCTACTAAGTGGTGGACGCAGGCTGCAGTCCACTCCTTGCAGCTCTACTGATGGAACTTCGGCAAGTCCTCTTTGTGTCTGTGTCTTGCAAGCTCATGCTAGATCATGCTTGACTATCTTCCAGTGGCAGTGCAACCCCACAGTGACTTACACATGCCACTGATAACAGCAGTGACTGCTTCCATATCATAGAGGCATCCAACTGAGTGTGTGTGTGTGTGTGTGTGTGTGTGTGTGTGTGTGTGTGTGTGTGTGTGTGTGTGTGTGTGTGTGTGTGTGTGTGTGTGTTGACTCTGTTTGGCCAACCTATATATAAGCTGCTTTGCAACGACAAACAAGGCAATGACAATCATCTGAAGCTGTAACTGTACCTCCTGTTTCTGCAGCTGGCGTTGAACTACACGGCAACCACTGTCACGGTGACGGCGAATAGCACCACGAACTACACCAACAGCAATGCATCTGACCCTGTGTATGCAAGCCACCAGCTTTCAAGGCTGATCGGTATGTATGATCTCAAGCCTGCTCATGCTGCTTGTACAATTTCACCTTGATGCTGCAACAGACAAAGCATCCAAGTCGCATGTTCTGTGAGTTCTGCTTGAAAAGTGTTTCTGCTTGACTGGTCATCATTGTTCTGGCGCTGACTTGTGACCGGCAATGCCCAACATAGCCATGTTCAGCATCTGTTCTTTGTCTTTTTCCACTCCTGCACAGCTAATCTGCTCCTTCACAATCAACAGAATCATTGTCACCAACATTTAATCATCATTGTTATTTATTTTGCTTATTCTTGTCACTAAATGGTTCTGTTGATTGTGAAGGAGTAGATGAGGTGTGGAGGGGTGTCATAAATTGTTGTTGTCATTGTTGTTATCACTGATATTAGTTGATTACTATATATTATCACTACTATTATTACTATGTTGCTGTATTACAGTTACTACATATCATTATCATTATTATTACTATATCAGTTGTCACCACTATTCCTGGCCAATGTGATGCAGGCTGGACTGGCAACCAGGTGGTAGCAGGAGTCTTGCTGCAAACCACACGTAGGCTGGTCACACATGCCTGCAACCAGCGCTTTGACAAGTTCACCACAGTGTGCACAGAGCAGCAGGTGGTGTACGATGTCGACACTGGACAGGCAGTTGTTGTGCCCAGGTCTTCAGGAGGCTCAGCGCCTTATGGAGTGGACGCAGTGTTCCTGACTGACTCGTCCGCCTATGATGATACAGTAGTTGTGGGTGAGCATCTTTTCCCTAGCTCACGATGAGCTGAAAAGCGATATTGTTATCATTGTTATTATTATTATTATTATGATTATTATTATTATCTTTTCCCTGAAAGTAGCTAGGAGAGATATCGTGAATCTGGTCAGCTTCTGTTGTCCATGCATGCAGCCTGTTGCTGTTTCCCTGTGCTTACAGTCTGTGCTTAGACAGCCAAAAGCATCACAGCCTATCTAAGTAACAGTACAGATACCCACCCGGCTAATGCGAGAGCACAGGCTGGTACAGGTGAAAATCAATCAGTCAAATCAGTACAGGCACAAAAGGCTGGATGTGCCTGAGTGAGCATGCCATGTGCTTTTCTGCCGGCAGCGCTGCGCTAGATACATGCATTGATTGCCAATCAGCAACACTGCACTGACCAACACTTCACAGCAAGCAGGGCTTGTTCTGCTGGTGACATGAGTAAAGAGTAGTAAAGAGTAGTAAAGCGTAGTAAGGTAAGTGAAATTTTGACAGCTGTTCACATATATACGAGAAAACAATAGTCCTTCCTTTACATCACATCACATCACAGTAAGAGTAATCAGTAGTCCTTCATTCACATCACAGTCAATTCACAAACTAACTTTGCCCTCTCCTGTCCGGCGCTGCAGGTGATTTCTACAACACTTCATCAAGCAGCGGTGAGATCACTTCTTATGTTGGCACACCATACGGCTTCCACCCACGTGCTATGTCAGGCTTCAGTCTGGGCTTCCCTGTCATCTTTGACAACAGGCTGAGCCACAATGACAGCCAGAGGCTCTTCACCATCTTGAGTGATGGCAACTACCTGGATGGCGACACTGCTACTGTGACAGTGCGGCTTCTCACATTCAATTTTGAACTCCAGGTGTATGGGTGAGCTTTTCCTCTGTAGGCTTTGTCAGCAGGTCTGCCAAGCTGCTCATGGCTCTGGGCTGCCGCCTCAGCAGGCCCAAAGCGTTTCTTTTTTGTTTTTTGTCTTTTCAAGCAGCTCATGCACGTCTGCGCCATCACAGCCTGAACAGCAAGCAGCATGCACACAAAACTGTGTTCCCAGCCAGCTGGGTCCTTTCAAAACATTCAGGCTTGTTGCCTTTGGTGTATACAGGAGGTCTTCTGCATAGGTTTCTGACTTGTAACCTATGATATGCATAAAAAAGGTAGTCAGGCCGTCATGGGTTTTCCACATATTACAATGAATTGGATATCTCTAATTGCTCAGAATGCAAGGTTGTTGCCGCATTTATCACTGCAGCTCGGCTGGATCTGTCCCCTTCACAAAGGCAATCACACAGGCCTTGTTTTGACAGGCCTGGAAGCAGATTGTGCTTTTGTTTGCTGCAGGTATGCCAGGATTGATTTCAACTGGGATTTGGCAGGGCTAATCGACGTGGTGGCACGTTTTGTGGCCATCCCTGACATCACCCTCAAATCCAGCAGCAGCAGCATCGATCAGACTGTGCTGGCAGCCTTCGTGCTGCTGGTTTTGCTGACTGCTGCACAGGCAGGACTGCTGATCTACTCTGTGTTTCACGGCACCAGGGCTAGCACATCTGTGTGGACAATGATCCAGGCAAGCGTCCTGCAAAGCCAGCTGACACGTGTTTGCATTTTGTGCACTGTTCAGTGGCGTATGTTCTGGCTCGTTGTGGCAGGTATCTTGCATGCTTTGTGCAGGGCTAGCCAGCATGTGAGGCCCCGAGTATTGTGCTGTTGATGATGCTGATTGGTGCACCCTTTCATGCAGCTTGTGTCACACCAGATCAGCATCAAATAGACTCTGCCTTGCCTGCTTGATTGCAGCAAGAGTTGCCTGCTGCTTGACATTCATGTCACTGCATTTTGCTGAAATCACAGACAGTGAGCTGCATCCTCCAAGCATTCAGTCAGTTCTGTTTCAGCAGTCAGCCTGCATTCCCAGGCTGTGTCATGCTTATATAGCCTGAAGAACCAGGCTTTGGTGTCATATGAGCCAGCTCCTTCAGCATTTATCATGTACCATGCGTGTGATCAGAACACACACCTCTCGGCACTAAGACTTGAAATGCCTTCCACAGGGAGCTTTGGGTGAGACCTGGGTGCTGTATGACATGGCTGTGCTGGCATCCATGCTGATTTGCCTCATCACATACAGTGTATACATCCAGAGCCTGGTGGATTTCTCGCCTCAGGCCACATATGAGGTGTATGACTCTCTAGGAGGTGCCCAAGCGCACCTGCTGCTGCCCAAGAAGAAGAATCCCTCTACCTACAACGGTGCGTGCTGATGCTAGATGTGATGAAATCGTTCTAAAGTTGCAGCACAAATGATCTCAGAGGCGGCACAGGGTTGGCAAGGCCAATTTTGACACCAGCAGAGTGTGAGACCGCAGTGCCCAAAATTGTTCCCTTGCATCACACCACCAGACGCAGCTTCCTCTGGCTGTGCAATTTGTGCTGCAGCATATCATGCGCTGCTTGTGGCTTCCCCTCTGCAGTCGCCCCTCAATGCATTGTCTCTGAGCTCAACTTCATCCCTCACAACATGTCCGCTGGTTCTTTCGTTGCTCTCCTGAGACATGCATGCAAGACAAGTCCTGCAGATGGAAGAAACACGCTGAGCATGTCTGTGATGCTGTGAATGAAACACACCAGACTACTGTCTAGCAGATGTGAGTCCTACTTTCAACAAGTCTGTGGGTCTGTCTGCAGTGTCTCTGAGCTCCATTTTGTCCCTCACTTCATGTCCACTGGGTGTTGCATTGCTCTCCTGGGACATGCATGCAAGACAACCAAGAAGTCTGTGCGTCTGTCTGTAGTGTCTGCCCCCAGCACCTGGGCAGAGGTTCCAGGAGGTGCAGGTAGATGGACCCTCCCTGACGTCGACACTGGCCTGAACAGCATGGCTGACATGTACACTGCAGCAGACAGCATGGCCACCCAGATCACTCTGTACACCACGCTTCAGGGCATCACAATGCAGCTGCTCATTCTGCGCTTCATCAGAGTGCTGTCAGCCCAGAAGAGGCTGTCCATCCTCACCACTACTGCTGTCAAGGCAAGCCATTGCACTTCAGGGCCGACACACCATCCTGCTGAGGCATGCTTGTGTTGGCACATGCTGTTTGTGGTGTCACAGTTCTCTTTGATGTGATTTCTGCCCAGAAGAGGCTGTCCATCCTCACCACTACTGCTGTCAAGGCAAGCCATTGCACCTCAGGGCCGGCACACCAATGATTTGATCCTGATAGGCCTATTGTACGAGGATGATTGCCAGCATATGTATTGCACCTCAGGGCCGAGATACCATCCTGCTGTGGCATGCTTGTGTTGGCAAATGCTATTTGTGGGTGTCACAGTCCTGCTTGGTGTAATGTCTGACAGGCGCCTAGCAGAGTAGCAACCTGTCTGCTGGCTGATGTTGCTGTCATATGACACAAAGAAAAGAAATGAAAAGAAAAGACTATGCCTTTCGGCGTCAAATCAATGACAAACCAAGAACTATACTGGGCTGCCCAGGATGTCACATAGACATGACACACAACAGCATTGGAGGCACAATGCATCATAAGCAAGTCACAGGCCCTTTCATTGCTGCTGCACCGCATGCTGACAGACACATCCCATTGCAGCAATCAGTCATGCTGTGCCCTTTCATATGCAGGTGATGCCATGGATTCTGGATGTGGGGTACACGGTCATGTGTGTGGCACTCATGTTGGCTGTGATGGGCCACTTCCTCTTTGGTGACTTTGAAGTCACCATGGTCACTCTGCCAGACTCCATCTCAGGTAGATGGCACCCTCTACGCCACCTTCCTGCTTGAATGCTCATCTGCTCAACAGCATCATTTTGCTGCCTATAACAGAAGACCACAAAGCGAAAATTCAGTGCATGTATGAGGCTGTCAGTACCAGGTGCAGCAGTTTACCAGGCACCATCAGACAGCTGCTGCACTCAGCAGCATGTGCAGTCATTGCTATCTTACCAGATTGGGCTGTCACAGCAACATGTGGGCAGTGTATGCTGGCTACTTTGAGGTGTTGTTCACCAGCAGGTGCTCAACTTTGATCAGGACTTGGGTTTGCCGCATAATGCCACTGCGCTGATCCAGTTGCATGCTGCAAGCTATTTTGGAATGATATTCATACAGCAGGTGGCCAACTATGACCAGGACTTGGGGTCTGCCGCGTAATGTCTCTGCGCTCATTGATATGTATGCTGCAGGATACTTTGAGGTAATGTTCACACAGCAGGTGGCCAGCTATGACCAGGACTTGGGGTTTGCCGCATAATGCCACTCCACTCATTGATGTGTATGCTGCAGGCTTCTTTGAGGTGATGTTCACACAGCAGGTGGCCAACTACGACCAGGACTTGAAATTTGCCGCATAATGCTGCTACGCTGATTGATGTGTATGCTGCAGGCTTCTTTGAGGTGACGTTCACACAGCAGGTGGCCAACTACGACTAGGACTTGAGATTTGCCGCATAATGCTGCTGCGCTGATTGATGTGTATGCTGCAGGCTTCTTTGAGGTGATGTTCACACAGCAGGTGGCCAACTATGATCAGAATTTGGGGTTTGCCGCATAATGCCACTGCGCACATTGATGTGTATGCTGCAGGCTTTTTCCAGGTGATGTTCACACAGCAGGTGGCCAACTATGATCAGAACTTGGGGTTTGCCGCATAATGCCACTGCGCTCAATGATGTGTGTGCTGCAGGCTACTTGAAGGTGATGTTCACGCAGCAGGTGGCCAACTATGACCAGGACCTAGGGTTTGCCGCATAATGCCACTGCGCTCATTGATGTGTATGCTGCAGGCTTTTTTGAGGTGATGTTCACACAGCAGGTGGCCAGCTATGACCAGGACTTGGGGTTTGCCGCATAATGCCACTCCACTCATTAATGTGTATGCTGCAGGCTTCTTTGAGGTGATGTTCACACAGCAGGTGGCCAACTATGATCAGAACTTGGGGTTTGCCGCATAATGCCACTGCGCTCATTGATGTGTATGCTGCAGGCTTTTTTCAGGTGCCACTGCGCTCATTGGTGTGTATGCTGCAGGCTTCTTTGAGGTGATGTTCACACAGCAGGTGGCCAGCTATGACCAGGACTTGGGGTTTGCCGCATAATGCCACTGCGCTCATTGATGTGTATGCTGCAGGCTTCTTTGAGGTGATGTTCACACAGCAGGTGGCCAGCTATGACCAGGACTTGGGGTTTGCCGCATAATGCCACTGCGCTCATTG
>JAABUP010000987.1_pt1 | contig 60990 bp, 90 predicted proteins | sample 5559201 | NCBI WGS metagenome assembly JAABUP01 (sample SAMN10711887, study PRJNA513373) | rock metagenome | isolation source: Antarctica rocks | place: Antarctica | reverse complement strand
CCATGGGGTGTTAGACGTGCATGAACATGCAAAGATCTTCATGCCTGGGTGATGATACTACACAGTGCATAGTGCAAGACTGGGTAGTATAGCTATGCAACACGGAAGGTCATTTGTATTGCAGCTGCCTTGTCCACCTGAACAAGTAAGAGCACTGCCCATTTATGACGTTACACCGAAACCCTAGCCTTGTTTTCAGTGTGTCTTTCAAGACTCCTACAGGAGTGAACTTTTGACTGCTCAGGTGCAGGACTTACATAGTTTGTCCAGTCGCAGTCTGCAACCATATATCAGGAAATATGGAAACTGGACGTCTGCCACAATCAAGTCTGGCTTTATCAGTGCCAAGCTCTGTCTCATGAGCTACTGTGATGAGATGGTCAGAGTATGTTGCTACGCGACTGTGGACCACATACACATCTGCACAGCTCTCACTGGGTTGAGTGAAGCGTGCCAGGCTAGTGCCAGTTGTGCCTATGATGCCTCCAAGGACAGTCATCTGCAGCAAACAGTGCAATCGCTTGCAACTACACTTTGCAGCAAACTGATGGGGTTTGCGCAATGCTTGCAAGCACGAGACTGTGCTGTAGCACTACATGCTCTGGCCAGCTTGCAGATACAGCCAGACAGCTGCCAGCCAGGCCTGTCAGAAGCTTTAGGTTCAGCCATCATGCAAGACACAGCATGCTACAATGCCAACAAGCTTGTGAAAGCATTGCAGGCATGCTCAAGGCTTGGCCTAAATCCTTGTGAAGGACAGCTGGTTTCGCATATTGTCAAGCGGTTGGCCAATAAGCACTCTGTCCAGCCTAGATTGCTCTGCAATGCTTTCTTTGCACTGAGAGTCCAGCCTTTCGATGCAATTCCAGTCTCAGCAATTGACAGCTTGTGCAACCAGCTTCAGAGACAACTCAGGCTCAGCTCTTCAAGCTATCACTATGTCACCCCAAGTGTCCTTGACAGCTGCTTGGTATCCTTGTACATCTTGCGCCACTTACCAGATTCAGGTTTCACTGATGCGCTCGTTGCATGGAGCTTCCGGCTGATGACAGAGCAGAAACAGCAGCCAAACCCAGCTTATGTGCACAGATGGGCATCTATGATGCTGGCATGCGCGCACCTGGGCATCAAAATTCCACGTGAATTTGCTTCAAGGGTGGTTGATCATGTGCTTTACATGCTCACACAGAGGAATGAACAGCCAAGCCATGGAGTCACTGACAAGACTTGTGCTCAGCTAGCTTGGGCTCTTGCTGTTATGGATGTGCTAGACATTGCTCAGATGCAAGCATTAGTCCTTGCAGCACAGCAGGGCCGGGGATTGAATGACGCCGGTGATTATCAGTGGCACCAAGCAGCTGTTGCCTACCTGCACCAAGCATTAGACCATCTCCAACCAACATCAGCAGATCTCTTTCAGGCTAGTCAATCGAGCCTGCTGTCCAAGTCATTGCACCAGCTGGCACCCCGGCCAATGCTCAACATGAAAGGTGAAGAACTCTAGGGTCAAGCAGCTGCTGCAAGAAGTTGGTTTGACTTCCAACGAAATAGTCCAGTTTGGACTTTTTCAAGCTTATGTCATGCCCTTGCAAGAGAATGACAACCCTGCTATCATTGTTGCCATTGGGGGGCCCAGATGCTACCTGCGCCATCCACCAAACAGGTACTTTCGTCAGCACTTTGGCTACCTTGATTCAGAAGTGCACTTTACAGTGTTGCAATCTGCCTGGATTTTGTAACTGCGGACATCCTGCACAGGTTACATGATGTGGTAAAATTTGTGCAATTGAGCAGTAGCTCTTTTCATGTTGTGATGGCATCCACATGTGTTTTCTTTGGTCTTTGACACATCTGTATTTGCATGTATTGCAGTCATACTCAAAGTGCTATATGAGCAGTGCAGAGTCCTTGCAATTGCGTCTTTGTAAACTAACTCCATGGCGCTCATACAGGCTCACCGGCAAGGCCAACTTCAGAGTCCGAGAGCTGTCCAAACACGGGCATGTGGTTCTCATCAACACACAACATTGTGAGGGCAAGCATGAGGGCAGGGACTACATTGCAAGACAGCTTCAGCTTGCCTCCGATTCAACAACAAGCACATAGAGTTTTGTCAATGTTGACCACTACGTTGACTATTAAGTTTTAAGTTGTGTGTAGAGGTTGTCGATCTTGGTGTGAATTTAGCCGCGTCCTTGCCTGCAAGTGTATGGCTGCTTATGCACTGGGGCCGGCATTCAATCCCTATAGGTATACTAGGCTAAGTCAATTTACTGCAAACACAACATGCTTTGGAACGTAGGGTTGCAAGATCTTTAGAAGATGGAATCGTGATTGCGACAGAAACAGCAATAGTGTTTGTGAGTAAATCAGTCTGTGATCAAGCTCATCAACATACAGATTTGGCGAATGCAGACATATTTTGGTTGAACAGGCAGATGTGACATGCATGCATGCTAACGTACAATAGCAAGCTGACTTATGTATCCTGGCGCTGCCTCAGCAAAGACATTAAGTTGTACACATATATATATATATATATATATATATATATATCTTATCAAAGGCGCATGTGTTGTACAACTAGCACAGGTGTTGAGCAATGCACAGTGACAATGCAATATCTCATACAGAGCCAGGACTGTGTTGAGCACAGACAAACTGCAACATACATTAGTGCTGAGCACAATGTACGAACACATGCTTTGTACAGTTAATCAGCAAGTGCAGCATCCTTTGCAAAGATTATTGTTTGCTTGGCATCAGTCAAATGTGGTCTTGACTTTTGCAGCAGTGGTGATCAACTGCAATGAGACTGGAAAAAGCACAACATGCGTGCTATGAACTGTATGAACGCTTCACTGTGCAGGACTGGCAAGCCGCGTGAATTGTAATTGTATGCCTCCAGGTTTTACAATATTTGTCCAACCTTTGTGAACATAGATGACAATCAACAACCTCATGACCGGGAACGGGAACCTATACATGACAGCAAAATTACAGGTACATGGTCTTGTCCACGCCAGGATACATTCAGTTGTTGATCTGCATGATAGCACCGTTCAGATGTTCACATTCTGCTGCAATGGGTAAAAGGCTGCTATGCAGATGTCCATGCTTGGGTGTCAGGCAGACAAATTGCCTGGATTTAGTACACGTATTTGTGATCAATGAATTCATGACTGTCCAGGGTCAGTCATCATCTTGTCTGCCTTGGTGGCATTGACTGCTGGTTGTGAGGCTGTATCAGATGCAGCTGACTTTGCTTCTTCCTTGATGGTGCCTTCACCTCCTCCAGGCACGCTGGAAGTCTTGTCTGACCATGATTCTTTCTGCATACCATGGCCACATTTTCAGCTATCAACTCCGTCCGCAAGCAAAAGAAGTCGATTTCGAGTGCTTAAATGTCAAAACTGAGCGCAAAGATGCACGTACCGCGCCGCTGACGATTCTGTCCCCAAGCTTGGCTTGGTTGCCTTCCTGAGTTGCCTGAGATCCTGCCTGCATAGTTACCGCTGCTTGACTGGGCCTGCATAAGGATGCACATATTCTCATCTGCCTGCATTCTATATACTTCCAGCCAGACAGTCCCAGCCAGCAAGCTAGGACAACAGACTACCGTGCATGCCGGTATGCATGCCGGTATGCATGCACCTGATACTGGGGAACAACACCTTGGGCGGGGAAGGGCAGCTCTGTGGCTACTAAGTGAGACTAAGGAAGTTCACGATGGCTTGGGTCTGTTGCTCGTTTCTAAGCTTGCTGGCTTTTGCTGAACACAGGGCGACAATTATGTCAGCAAGCAGACTACTGGATTCTGCGTTGACTTTGGTTTGACTCGACGAAGATGTTGATGTTATACGCACGGCACCAGCTCTGACAAGTGAGATTGCAACCCTTCGCCCGAAAGCCGACGGTGTGTTGAACGTGCATGGACTGCACAGTAAACCCGCCGTGCTTGCTGCTGATTTCAAACGTCCTTTGCCTTTTTACCAATGAGCGATGCACACAAGCTGTGCAAGCGGCATGACACAGCGGCTGCTGTCCAGCAACTGGTTGAGGTGTACCCGCTTGTCCCGTACAAGAGCAGGCCTAAGCAGGTGGCTACGACCAATACAATCTCAAGGTCACTGTCAGATGTCACATATAGAACAGAAAGCGGAGTTGCGAAAGGTGGTGAAGCAAGGTCTCAGGAAGCTTACTGCAGAGAACATGGCTGCTGAAAGTGAGCCTATCTGACACGCCCCTATCGGGCCTTTATGTCCGTAATCAGCAGTTGATCTGTCATCATGCTTGCTGCCCTACTTTTGCAGGTCAGGCTATAGCACAAAATGTGCTGCAGTCTCAGCTGTTTCACAACAGCAAAACGTTGGGGGTCTATTTGCATTGTGCAAAGCTCAGAGAGGTTGACACCACCCTGATTGTTGCAGCAGCTGTCAAAGCTGGTATGTTCCTGCTGTGCCTTTTCAGCATGCCAGTCACATGTGCACCCTTTACTCCATTCAGAGCGTGTCCATACCAAAGCTATTGATCTCGACACTTGAATCAGACTGCTGCTTGGCACTCTGACGAAGCTTGTTTACACGTGTCTCAGCAGATCATGCCTGTTCTTTAGAACATGCCTAACCTGGCTCACATTGCCCTTGCAGCCATTGATGACTGTGTATGCTTACATGTCTTGCTGCTACATTCGCCAATTATATTACAATGGCCGGCTAACATATCACTGACTTGAGTGCAGGCTCAAACAAGGAATGCTTTGTGCCTCTGGTTAGAGATCAGAAAGCCAACATGCAGCTACTGCACTTGGGTAGGTCCCAAACGGCCTAATGTGAATTCATACAAGGCCAGCCTACTTATGACAATAGTGTCACATTACATAGCTCATTCACGATGCCGACTGATGCCCCACTTTGGCGCCATGTTTGCAGATGCTGAGTAAGCTGAGTCCTGCAAGGTGTCATTTTTTCCTGATATCTGTCTGTCTGTCTGCCTGCCTGCCTGCCTGCCTGTCTGTCTGTCTGTCTGTCTGTCTGTCTGTCTGTCTGTCTGCCTGCCTGCCTGCCTGCCTGCCTGTATGCCTGCTGTGTCTGTGTGTCTAGCTAGCTAGGTCTGTCTATAGCACTGCCATACAGCTCTTGTCATGAGCTCCTGAACCATGTTTGCTCTGTGTTGAATCCATCTTGCGAGATTCTGATGATCAGTGCATTCCTTGTATTGATGGCTCTATATACCCTGCTTGACAAAGTTCAAACATGTTAAATTACAAGCTTGCAGTGTCAACATACTGAATGCTTGTCCATGGCTGTGTCCACCAACATGCATACGCTGTCCACCAATCTGCACACACTGTGTCCACCAACACAGTGTATGCCGCCATCAGTGCTCGCATTGATCCTCACATGTACATGCTCGTATGCCTGCTCATGTTATGTGCATGCGCAGACCTGCATGTATGTATGAAACAGTTTGTGGTTTTTCAACCTTGAATCCAGTTTAATGTGATACAACCATATCCATGATAATAGTGTCAAGAAGTAGTAATGATATCATGCAGATAGCTTGGAGGGTCTTGTGCCTGTGCCGCCCTTCAGCATTCTAGAACCCAACCCCACCTACCCCAATGGACACCCCAGGCAAGATGGTGAGTGTGCATGTGTCTGTGCACACTGCCAGGACTTTGACAGCTAGTTATTTGCAAAGCGCACTGTTCTTGAGTTTGCATTTGTCTTTTGCTTTGATATGGTTTGCAATGCAGTGCTAACAATGGAGAAGCCATTGGAGGTTTTGCTGATGCCAGGCCTAGCTTTTGACAGTCAAGGACATAGGCTGGGAAGAGGGGGCGGGTATGCCTCTGCCTATGTACTCACAGAAATTTTGCAGTCTCAGGAATTTTGCCGCCACAGGAGTCTTGCAGCCATCTTCACCTTTGTCCTTGCATCATCTTGTTTGTCCAACTGCAGTGTCTGTGTTCTGTCTGTCTGTCTGTCTGTGTGTCTGTCTGTCTGTCTGTCAGTCTGTCTTTTGTATTTGATGTCTGTAATTGGCTGTCTGTCAATCTGTCTGTCTTTTAGTTTGTCTCTGGGTCTCTGCTTCTGTCTATACATTTCTGTTTTGCTCTCTGTTTCTGTGTGCACACGCGTGTGGTCTGTTGTCCATTTTTGGCTCAGCCATCCAAGTTGCTCAGCATGCAAAGCGCCAGGTACTGGAATGCACATCTTTGTGTCATACCCTGATGCAGTCAGTGATTTCTGGTAACTCTGGTCATCTTGAGAATATCAGCTGCTGTCAACAATGCTGCACTTCTTATGCACAGCAAAATGACAAAACAGAGACCAGGAGGAAACCCAGTCGTTTTAGCCTTTCTTTCACCGTGTCACTGCCAGATCATGCTCTGAAAGAACCAGCGTCGTGGCGAATGTGATGCCTCGTTTTGCGTAGGCAAATGTCCACTTTATGGTGGAAGCGGTAAAAGCAGACAATCACAGGAACAGCATCAGACATCTTCAATTTGGGGGGATGTCTTTGTGGGTCAAATCAGTCCCTGCATTGCAAGCTAGCCCACGACAAGTATCATTGTGACAAGGCTTGTTAATTCTTGACCAAACTGTGTCTATCCAGGTACTACGACAACTTCATCAACAAGTGCAAACAGAGGGCAAAAGCAAGAGGATGGCAGCCCCCTCTCTTAGGTATGCAGTGTACAACAAATATCTGTTGTTGTTGACCTTGTCAGACTGCAGAAATTTCCTGTTTTGTTGCCTTTTGCATGTGCCAGGAGGAGGTGTTGCATCAGCGCTTGCATGATGCAGCCATCTACAAGCATTGCCAACTGCCAATGCTTACCATCTTGTTCTCACACTCTTCCTCCAGCCATGTATGGTGCAATGCATGTGTACAAGAGTGTGTGTGGCTCAGAAGCAGTAGACTGGCTATCCATGCAGATGCATGCATAAGGCAAACATGTTGCATTGCGTCAAAACTGCTGCCAGCCGCTTCCATGGTGCATGATTGCTGTCTACGATGTAATGCAAGTCTGCTGTTCACTGATCACTGGCCACAACAGTAACAGCAGGCTCAGCAATGGTGCGATCTTGGCTACACTTTTGCCCATCTAGGCGTGCGTGCTCAGCAGTGTGTGCACAACGTGTGGATGCAGCAGCCTTTTCTAGGAACTTGTCCTACTGGGTCGTGCTGAGTGTTGCAAATGGATTGCTGTGCAACTGTAGCTGACTTTGACTCTCGATCATTCCGTTTTCTATTGCTGCAGTTGCATTAGCGTTTGAAGCTCAGCTAGTGCAGTCAGTGCCCACAGCACCACATGACATTGATGTCGACATCCTGGCAACAGCTAAAGGATTCTTGGCCTGCTCCGCTTCTGGTGAAGAAGCTTTGTCGGTCGCAGCTCCTGAAATTTGAGGTTGGGGATCAAATATATGGTCACATGATCACATGATCTAGATCATGAGATCATGAGACACCATCTCGATTGGCAAGTCAAACACAGCAATAAATAGATCCCACAGCCAACAATTGTCACTGAGTTTCTTGGGCATGCTTAGGTGCATTCGTGAGTAGAAGACTCTTGAGACATTACATGTCATGCAAACTGTGAACAAGTCTTGGACACATTGATTATCATTGGTAATACTGAGCAGTGTGATGTTACACTGGCAGAGTGCCTTCAGGCTGAAAATATCTTGACGGTTGATCAACATACAACAACTGTGCCGCCGATACAATGACACTCCAATCCTGTTTGACACCCAAAACAATGCATTCTAGCTTCTGCCTAAGCTCCTCTAGCTGTGACTCCAGCTTTTGCCTAGCTCCTCTAGCTGTGACTCCAGCTTCTGCCTAAGCTCTGCCTGCTGAGCCTGGTGAAGAACTTGCTGAGGCTGATCAAGAGCTTTCGTCTCTTGCTGTGCTTGCTGCTGTCCAAATAAATAACCAAAAGCCGTTCTTTGACTATACCAGGCACGCGTGAAGTTCCAACTACCCGTTTGAGAAGCTCTTCTAGAGTAATAGCAGCTTGAGCTCGCTCGTTGGTTTGAGCCTTCTCAACGACCTCTTTCGCCACCTCAGCGGCCTGAGGAGAGGCGCAAAAGCCTCTGATGAGCGACGCCGGAGTAGAAATCTGCAACGCCCGGCTCAGCATGCTTAGTCTTGCAGCAGTGCTTTGTACGCTAGTTCTGTCCTTACTAATGATCCTGCTCCCTCTGAAGACATCTTTGGAAACTCAGAGGTCATGCACAATGCAGCCAGGCGAAACCAATGGACTAGAGTCAGTCATGTTACATAGCCAAGCTGAAATGGTCGGATCAACACCCAACATTAACATTGCTGCAGAGGGTCGCAATCGCAAATAGCCAATTGGCTCACACTGCATTGAGTAAGTGAGGACATAGGAAGGCCAAGCAGACTGAGTGACTTGTTGCAAGTCCATGTGGGCCCCCCATTGCAGTAGCATAGCAAGATGATAAGGACTGTCATTGCAAGCCTGATGGCGCATGTAATGACACAAGTAGCGGTTTTGAGCAGACTCAAAACACGAGGTCAATTACTATATGTACAGACATACCGTATGTGCAGCATACTTTCAGCTACAGTTGCTGTTTGTTTTGGTGTCTGTCCAGCTGAGACAATTCGATATTGCTCAAAGGTCTCAAGTTGGCTTATGAACATGTTGCTGTCAAGACTTTCTCCTGATGTGCAAATGATTTCTTTCTCACTTGCTACCACTTTCAGTCACAACATCCAAATCTGATCCACAAGCTGTAACAGCTTGTTTTGGTAGAAGGTGTCTTCAATCAGCAAGGCAATGCTTGGAAGCAGCATTCTTCGTCTGGCTCAGTGCTCACATGATTACCACTGGCCCATCTCTGCACAGAGGGCAGATCATGTGACCGGTGCCAGCAAGCCACTCACGGCTGTCAGGTTGACATTACTGTGGCGTCTGGCAGGTGCCCATTATACAAATATGCACAGTACTGACACATGGCCATGGTGCCCCTGTGTGACTTTTCGGCTACGTTTACAAACAGGTACAGCAGGCTCTAGCATGCATATGATAACCTGGTAACATCCACCATCATGTTCATTGCCTGGCATGCTACCGTACAGCGCTCTAGCTAGCTTCAACATTCTGGCATCTGCTTCTACGCTGCACCCCTGCTAGCAGGAGGACACAAAATCGGGGTCCTATGCAGCAGCACTTTGCATGCCCAGGCCTGTCTAGCCACACGATTTGCCTGTGGGGCACTATGGGACATTACAGATGGTCACATACTTGCCAATGTAGGTATCAACTGATGAATTAGTTGCTGTGTGCTAAACTGGTATTACAAGTGTGATCATGTAAACACACAAAGTATTGAAACATAGGCATCTGGACACAGCTATCTCTGAAGAAGGTGTTATACAGCCTGGCGCAACACAGATTGATCGAAACATTACCAATTGAGCTTCGAGCTTTGCTGGGTCCAGATCAATGAACACATGTGCATATGTTGTCAATCAGTGAGCAGTTTACTACACTATTGCAGCGTGCATAACAGATCTAAACACACAATGTCAGTTGATGCTTCAATGCGTAAAAAGGATGTGAACCGCCAGCTTTGACATCAGAATTGATAAGCACCTTGAAGAAACATACTGCGCAGCGGGCTTACTTCCAGTGGACAACTGATTACTAGCAGCTTAGGCAGCAACTAGCATCGTAAACAACAGGATGTCTGACAGACAAATATTCACAAGGCCCATCCTGTTCAAGACACATACAGACTGGCAGCAAAGATGACATCCCGCTTTATGGCAGCTGAAGCTTGTTCCATTTGTTGAAACAGCTGTGTGTTGCCCATTACTCTGGCAGCGTCCCTGAACTCTCTGCACACTTCATCTAGACGCACAATGGTGCGCACAATGCTGCCTTCCATCACATCTGTCAGCTCACAGATCTCCTCAAAGGGTGTGCCGCGCGCCCACTCATACACCACCTAAGCATTGAAAACACCACTGGGTTGGGCACCCTGGCAGCAATCGAGACAAAACATACAAGACAATGGCAAGACATATTTATGGTGAGCAGTGCAAGGCTGCCACAACGCCAGCACTGGACAGCATCCCAGTCAGCAACAGCACACAAGACAACAGCTGCAATGAGACTGACCTGACCAAACCAAAAAACTGTGGCAACATTCAAGGAATTCGGCACTGCTTGCTGCCACCGGGCTGACAAAATGACACAAATGTCACTGTGAAAAAACTTTCACTGTAAGAAAAAGAGTATATACACCTCCTTTAAAGTGACAGTTAAGCCGACAACACAATGAGCAGAGCCTGCCATGTTACATGCTGTGCTTATGTGAAGGTGTACCTTGGCAGAGATCAACCCATTATTGTATATGAATCATGTAATATGATCAAGGCAAATGCATGTGTTAGTATGCCGCTGAATGACAGAAAGAGTCCAGAGGGAGAGAGCGCGCTTACAAAGCATCACAAGCCAATCAACCCTCTGGTCATACTCTGGTCATATACTGAAACAGGAACAAAGCCAGACTTGAGGGAGACCAGAACAAGCCAAAACAGCATAGATTCGTGCATGGGAATTCTGGCATGCATGCAAGAGATCACGACACTGGTTTCTGAGGAGATTGAGAGTATAGCACACTGTGTTCCAAGATATCTCCCCAATGTAGAAACGCCTTTTCTGCCCCAAGTTATTGAGATTAGCTTTACACTGTATAAGGGACGTTTCTATAGAAAGGAAATGACATTTCTGTATACTGGAGAGCCATACATCCATCAAGCCCCACTTGAGCACGCCACGAGCGAATTCATCAGGAAGAATGTCCAGCCCACACTCCTGCTGCACTTTGCCTGCCTGCCGAGTCAGGGCTATCACCGTCTCCCTTGCTTCAGCCAGTGCTGGTGTGGCAGCAGCTGCCTCAACGTCGCTCTTTTCCTGTTGACAGACATTGTGACACAGTCAGCAGCACAGACAGACGGACTCCCGACAGTTCTGGTGTGTCTACATGAAGCTTGGCTGTGGTGATCTGATCTGATCTGATCTGATCTGATCTGACCTGACCTGGCCTGGCCTGGTCTGATCAGACAGAAGGCAAAGCACCCCAACATGGCTCCTATCATGTTATCTGGGTGATGACACTTCGGCGGACTTGGGAAGAGAATGTGCCTCATGTGATTTCGCCTTGGCTTTTGCTGATGCTGCTGGGGGGAAAGGGAGGGGGTGAGCGGGTGAGAGCCTGCTGTAACATGGCAGCCTAGGAAGTTCAATGACGGCAGATGACGAAGAGGGACTCCAGGTCTGCATTGCTCTGTGAGCTTCTGGTCAAGCTGATGTGGCTGCCTTACTGCTGCTCTTCAGACATTGCAGCGCAAACATTGGGCTAATCAACAAGCAGCAGTGCAGAGACCCATATGGCATGTGCTGCAATAAGGAACAGCATGTGTCGGTAAGATGTTGATGCTTGCCTGGAAGACTAATGCTGAAAGGACAGCCACAGCTTCTTCTGGTGTCAGCTGAGTCAGCACTCCCCCAAAGATCAGCTCAGTGCTTGCCAGCTCATCTCCTGAGTTGATCTCACATGCCACCCTTCCCTGCAGCAACTTTGCATTAGCGGTGACAGCCATCAGACTTGTAAAAGCACCTGACCGTCAGCAGGACACATCAGGCTTGATCGTTTGCAGCTCAGCATCAGGCTACAGGGCTCGGATTGCTGCACAGGTCAACTGCACATGCTGATTGACATCAGGCGGGAGGCACCTCTCCATGCAGACGTGCTGAAGGGTCACTTTCAGCTGCTTGCAGTCATGCAACCAACTTGAAGTCATGATCAAGTGGCTTCCATCTTACCTGTGTCATGCCCAACAAAAGTCATGACTCACTGTGTTTTGCAGGACAAGTTACCCAAGACATGGTACATATCGCATGCTGCAAGACACGCTTTGACCGCCGCCCATACCTTCAGCTGGACAGTGTTGTCATGGGCGATATACTCCAGCTGACGCAGGACTTCGATTCTCTGTTGGAAGTCTGGCATCTGTTGCAGGTTTGCATCGCTGACTTGATGGGCCAGGGCCCTCAGGCGGCTCTCTAGCAGTCCCTGACTGCGAACCAAGGCATACATCTCCCCTAATGCTGGATCTCTATGGCACGCCATGCTGGCTCGCATCTGCATCAAGCGTCTGCTGCTCACATGTGATTGCTTAGCTCTGAAAGGTCCTCAGTGGCTAGTTTGCCTTGACAGTCAAACCGCACACTGATCATGTATGGGGAACGTTGAAAAGATACAAGACAAAAAATCATTTGTACCATGATTGTCAGGCAATGCAAACCAGTTAATGATGTCCAGGAACAGTGAGTCCTTTGACATCTGCTGCTGAACCATGTTGCTGGTGACTGCATAGAATGGGCTTTCACACACTTGCGCACACAGACATGTTGACCAGATCACCGTGGGAGCTGGCCTGGTACATGTAACCAAGAATAAGTCCATGTGAAAGTGGGCTTACATGCAGCAAGGGAGTGTGCGAGTGTACAAACCTGCATCAATCTTTGTCGCTCTCTGACGCTATCTACAACCTCGAGTTGGTTCAGCTTCAGATCTGCCACAGGGTCCAGGACAGGGGGGTCCCCCCCCTGCGCAGCAGCCTCTTCGTAGCTCCTCTGCAGCTGAGTCACTGCCACAGCTAGGGCTTGGTGGTTGTCACCACCCAGCACTGTTTCAGAATCCAAGCGTAGCTTCTGCTTGCAAATGCCTTCTACGTGGTTCATGTCAACCTAAGGAAAAAGCGAGAGAACTGACTGCAGAGGCATTGGATTCACTCTAGGCTCTCAGCTCTTTTTGGGTTCTGTACAATAATGGCTATGTTCAGTCAAGCAGTAAGCTACTTGTGAGGGAGCTGACTTGCGTCACATGCACCTTATGCCTGTTGGCTAAGCCCACGTCCTGATTACCATTTCTTTCATGCCTCTGTGAATGAGGCAAGGCAAGGTAGGCCGGCCAACAGACATTTCATGCAGTCTCCAGATGCTGAAGCCATGATGAGACAAAGCTGTGCAAAGCTGCACTCCAGGTGCCTTCTCAAATTACCAAGCGGTCAGTGGGTTTCACGCTGGGCACTCGTAGATCACACTCCGTTTGCTGGAGTGCAAGAAGCACATTTTAGTTTGTGAGCCTGTGATGATGCATACAGGAAGGGAACAGATGACGGTGAGTGCCTGCTGACTGCCAAAACAGGACAGGAACTCACACAGGAAACTGCTCAGGACTGTAAGTCCCTAACCTTAGGGGAAGACAGGTATTCTCTGAATGAGTGAGCATATGAGTGAGTGAGTGAATGAGTGAGTGAATGAGTGAGTGAGTGAGTGAGTGAGTGAGTGAGTGAGTGAGTGAGTGAGTGAGTGAGTGAGCGAGTGAGTGAGTGGATGGGTGGGTGGGTGGGCAAGCGAGCGAGCGAGTAGTTGAGTGAGTGAGCGCAATGGACAGATAGATGGAGTACCTGCTGTAGCATGTATGCAGTGCCGGCTATCTGCCCCTGTTGAGGCACGACGGGGCCTCTTTTGGCACCAGCCCCTTTGCCACCTGTGAAGGAAGCATGTCACAACGGCAGCTCTAGCGTGCATTGTCAATTTGCAAACTGAACAAACAGCACCAACACCAACACTTCAATGTTGCACTGGGCCAATGGAAAATTCTTTGACAGGCTAAGGACAGCTCGTCTGCCCACCGCCATGGACCACCTTGGTGGCAACTTTCATAGGCCAGCGCACCTTTGAGTGTGAAACCAGCAAAGCCATCATCAAAGGCATTGCTAACCCTTTGGCCTCCCCCAGCTGGTGCCTCTGGGGGCTCTCCTGAGGGGGCAGCCTGCTGATCCAGGGGGGTGTCTCTGTGCAGTGACAGCACATAATACTGCCGCCCACCTGCATGGCCAATGCCAAGCCAGGCCATTTCGGGTAACAATATATCATACGTTTGCGAAGTGAAAAACAAAATTCATATTGATTGTATTTTATAATTTCAATAAAATTAATAGGACACACAGAAGCACAGATGGTAATCCCATTTGCAGTGAGTAAAGGAACATTTGCAGTAGCGTGCAGTCAATGTGTGGAACAACAACACCGTAACAACAACACCGTAACAACAACAACAACAACAACAACAACAACAACAGCAACAACAAGAAGAAGAAGACTAGCAAACCCTGTTGGTCTGTGCTTGCCAGGGTCTGTTGCATCTGACAAGGGCAAAAGGGGTTTAGGGTTTGTGCTTGCCAGGGTCTGTTGCAAATGACAGATGCAAAACAGGGTTCAGGGGTTGTGCTTGCCAGGGTCTGTTGCATCTGACAGATGCAGAAAAGGGTAGCAAGAAGAGGCTGCTTGTGGCTTCAGTGATTATCGCCCCAGCGACAGCACATGCACCTGTTAGTTTCTGTACAGCCATAAAAATACAGCAGCAAAACTATATTGTATTACAGGTCCGGTTGTTTCCTTCCAGCATTGTGATTTGGTGCAATGACAGTTTCATAAAGAGTTATCGTAACATCAATTACAACACCACAGGAAGACTTCGCAAAGGAAGTTCTTCATCTCGGCAGACAGGTCACAATAATGTCACCTGAAGGAGCTGCAGCTGCGGAAGAAGAGGAATTGCTTGACTGCAAGCCAGCAAAGCCACTGCTCTTGCCGCCAAGTCCAGATGATGTGCTGATGTTGGCTGCTGCAGCAGGGCTGCCACAGACCACTCCCAGCTCTGGCAAGCCACTGCGTTGATTGAGGGTAATTACCATTCGGCCTGGGACCAAGGCCTGCTGAGCCCCCCTGCTACTCATCACAGCCTCCTACAATCAGACATGTTGACTGGTTTGTGACTCAGCCACAGCATTACATTCAGCACGGTTAACAGAGGGGTGTTGGTGTTTGCTGGCCCTTGAGCTACTTCTTGCAAGCTCCTGCGGTCACACCAGATACCACCTCACGTCTGCACCTCTGCCTGGCAAATGGCTCAATTGCACAGTGTCATCACACACTTGCCATTGGTGCCACTGCTTGCTGGTGACCTCAGCTGTTCACTACAGCCTCCTGCAGGTGCAGTTGTGACTGCACAGTCACAACACACTGCACCACTACAGTGTCTTCAGGTTTTGCCACCTGCAGTCACCGGGCACATGCATCAAGATGCCCTGGTCTTCAACCTGCTTTGGAAATTTGTCTCTTGCATCTGCATTGCTGGTGATCTTGCAGAGGCTGTGTATCTTGGTTTAAAGCATGGCTCACGCAATTGCTTCGTGCATGCCGAGCCTGCCTGCTTCCTGTGGGCATGTATGCCTGTCTTAATGTAGTGCTATTGCACAATAATAATAATAATAGTAATAATAATAATAACAACAACAACAATAATAAATAATAATAATAATAATAATAAGCAAGCTGTCATGCATGGACAATCTAGGACCGGCCAGCAGTACCATTGTTCATGCTGACTGCAGTCTCATGCAAGGCTGACATTCAGCAGCCTGATGCCGAGTCAGGAAAGATGGGTGCCCTACTTGTATGTGAGTGGTGAGGTCATGGATGTGCTCGGACAGGTGGTAGTATTCCTGAACATGCTGTTGAGAGGTTGCATGGAGAAGCCCTGCAGAAGCTAGCAGAGGGCAAGGCCCGCCTGGATGCCCTGAGGGCAAAGCCCTGGCCCCACAGCCCCTGGGTGGCTACGCTGTGCGTGGAACTCTGCAAAGCTGCGCTTCAGCATGTCCTCCACCTGTTCAAACATGCCACACACACACCCACTGACTCATTGTCATTCCATAAGGGTTTAGGAGTCAGGGTTTCGTCAAATACCTTTAAATGTTCAGTGCTAAGTGTATGTTGACTTCGCAATCATTGTCTGTTGAGTCCCCTGGTGAGTTGCAGAGACAGGACATATCAATGGATGTGTTGGTTGATGATGGTGTCATGACAACACTGGCAAGCGCTGCAGCTGAACTGTTCAAACAATTCCACAACGCTCTGCTGCAATGTGCCCAGTACTGCTGCACACAGCCGCTGCCCGCACGCTGTGCTACACCATCATCAAGCCCTGAAGTATGCTGAAGCAGGCGATCTATGACAATTTTGACCTGTCATGTGCTGTCCGGTGCAATTGTGACGTTGCTATGGCATTCATATGGGTCAGCAAAGTATATCATTGCAGGTTCAAGCTCTGCGCAGCACAGCACAGCACAGCACAGCACAGCACAGCACAGCACAGCACAGCACAGCACAGCGCAGCACAGCACAGCACAGCGCAGCACAGCGCAGCACAGTACAGACCTTGAGGTCCTCTACCCTGAGCAGGTTCAAGATCATGGAGTATGTGAGGCGAAACTGGCTCTCAAGCTTGGTGGCTTTGCCTGTCATCATCTTACGCACATCACCCTCGTCTGGAACCTGTGACCCAACACAGGCCCTCACTACCTTGTTCTTACTCCCTAACAAAGCCGTCACTATCAACATACAGCATGCAACTCACTGCTGCAGAGTATCACTGCAGTGATACTCTGCAGCAGTGCTTCTCAAAAAACAAGTAGCTACTAGTACAGTACAATGGCTTATTGTGTGCAGTGGTGACTGCACAGTGCTCAAGCCGGGGGCGCAAAGTTGCTACGTGTCATGTGCATGTCATGTGTGTCATGTGTTGGTGTTATGCATGCTGGGCAGGAAGATGAGGAAGGCTTACGTCATCCCAGCAGGCAATGATGACTGTTCCAACAGGGTCCAGACCCCGCCTGCCAGCTCGCCCTGCCATCTGTGTGTACTCCCCACTCAGTAGATTCCTGTATGTTGCAGACACATTCAGCCAGAGGTTATAGGGTTTAGCCTTAACAAAACCATCTGAGTGTACTCCCCACTCAGTAGATTCCTGCATAGGGTTTAGGGTTGAACCCTAGGGTCAAACCTAATTGCAGACACATTCAGCCAATAACCGAACCATCATATAAGCTCAAGGTGGACTGAGAAGAGTAGACACTAAAGAACAACTGCAGCCACTTGCATTACCATTGCTGTAGCTGTTACCAGTAGGAGCGTGTTGCAGCAGCAGAACACAGGGTTCAGTGCATGGCTTCTGTTGTGTTCCTGTTTGATGCACTGCAGAAGCGCAGAGGTTTTGTAATTGACTGTGACCATCACGCCATACATTTCATGATGTGTTGCCATAACCGGCTGCTTAACAGCACAAGTGGGCACATGGCTGAATGCAGCATCAAGCACCAAGATGTGAGGACAGTTGGCTGCTTGCAGAGGGCTGCACGCCTGCCGGTTGGAACAGCACATATGCTACATGACAACAATACTGCAGGACAGAAACCCCCTTGCCCTCTGACTGTCATCATGGTCCACATGACCGTCAAGCTAAGGGAAGCTTGATCCCACCTCCTTGAGCTCGTTAAAAAAGGTGTCCCATGGCCAGCATCTAGTCTTAAGCATGCAGATGTAGCCAGCCTATTTGCCATTGGTTGCAGAATATGCATATAACACATAATATAATACAGCATATTGTAATATAGTACAGTCCTCTCTCCCTCTCTCTTTGTACAACAAGACATGATACAACATTCTATTATACAATATAAATACAGTATAATATGTGTATTATACAGTGTTAAAGGCAAGAGTGGCAGTAGATGTGCACCTGAAAGACTTGCCATCATGCTTACGCAGGCTCTGGAAGACCACAGTCCGGGCAGGTGCATTCACACCCATGGCAAAGGTCTCAGTTGAGAACAGCACCTTGATGAGGCCTCGGCAGAACAGCATCTCCACCACTTCCTTCATGATAGGCAGCAACCCTGCATGCCGGCATGAGATCACAGCTGGTTAACTGGCAAGGGGATGTGAGCATGAAGCAGTGGGAAAGCCATGGCAAGTTCGCGTCCTTGTCATAGACTCAGCAATTCTGCATGAGGTAGCTGCATTGATGTGGACTTCTTACCTCAAGACAGCTGCAGAGGCAGCCTTAACGTGGCCAAACAAGTCTAAGGCACGACTACCTTATGAAAGTCTTATTATGCATGGCAGACAGAAGGCCCTTTGTGACGCAAGGGAAGTGTGTGCTGCAGGTTGGAGCACCCTTTGCAACTGTGAAATAAGCTATCCTATGCACATGAGCAGATGACAGCTTGTAAGTCTCACAAAATGATTCTGCCTGGCACAATGGCACAAACAAGATCTGTCTTTGGTGTGTGCATTCAGCCCAAGGTCTCAACCAGCTGGGCAAGCTAGAGACACACATTCTGCAATATGGCCCACATCATGTACATATGCAGACTGCTGAAGGATTAGCTACATTTGAGAAGCTGCGACATAGCCATATCGCGTATAATTTGCAAGGAGGGCCCTGCCTTGCAGATGTTACATGTTACACACATTGGCAACAGCTCAACGCACATGAACTCTGAAGGAACCAATAGCATTGGCACTCAAGAGATGACATAGACATCAGGAATGTGAGATTCAACACAAATTGGCATGGGGCGTTTTAAGCCGTCTTGTCAGCAGCTGATTCAGCTGCTACGTTGGAGATTGCTGAGAACCTTGAGAGTGCTCACACTGCAACCTGGCCTCGGTCTTGACACAACAATGCAGACATGCAGAAAGCTGAAATCAAAAACACACTGACACGGTGTACTATAGGGCATCTTGTCAGCATCCATTGCATCCTCATGACTGCAATTGAATTGAATTGAATTGAATTGAGTTGAATTGAATTGGATTGGATTGAATTGAATTGAATTGAATTGAATTGAATTGAATTGAATTGAATTGAATTGAATTGAATTGAATTGAACTGAGTTGGATTGGATTGAAGCAAAGACAGACCTGCATGGTGCACACCGAGGCCTCTCTTCAGCATCTGCTTCAGCCTGATGATCTGTGGCAGCCGCCTGTCTCCTCCCTTCAACCTAGACACCGACTGCTCCACAAAGATGTGGATTTCAGCCTTCTCTGACGCACTTGTCAAGTCCAGGCTGTTGAGGTTGTCTGCCGTCTGGTCAATGCGCTTGCGGCTGAAGACAAAGACCACCACTGGCAACAGTTTCCTGCAAGGACATGTGGATTGTGATCCCAAGTGACCAGGAAGTTGCATGCAAAGCCTTATGATCTGTGTTAGTGCAGCTTTGCCCAGATGGGTTTTTTTCGTCAACCATGCATGACGCCAGGTTATGAGCTGTGTGAAATTGCTCAATTCTGACAATCTTTGCATGGGAAGTTGGTGTCATCATACTGCAAGCTGACTTCACAAGCTGTCGCTGACAGCTGCGTTTGACAGGAGTTCCGGAGCGAATAATGCCACAACACTGCAAAGTGAACCAATTGGCTGTCAGTAACAGCTGATTGGGCAAGTGTTTTGGCCAAGCATTGCCATTGATGAAATGACATGGCAGTAGCCATGCAGACATCAACACAGAGGCAACTACTCACTTTTGATTGAGCTGGTCAATGAGAGCTAGCCATTGCGTCCTCTCAGTCTTGAGACCGCTGTTGCTGTTGGCGCCCTGCCCCCGGCCCCCTGCTGCTATGTGGGCCCTGGCTTGGCCTGCACCCCCACCCCTGCCACCTGCACGCCCGCATGCTTGTTACTATCACACTCCCTGTTGTGTGTCCCATTACACGATGACCGTCATGTTACTAGTAAGCACAGCTGTGAAGTAGCGAGCGTCCAGGCCACTTCCACTGTTGAATGGTGTCACATAAGGATTTTTCCAGCTGACAGTTATATGCTGCTGCATTGCTGGTAAGGATCATTCCTGGACAGTTGAATTGCTTGCAAGGACAAAGAAGCCGCTGTTGCTGATCAAAGGGACTGTTCTCTTCAGACTCACCCATAGGGGCCCTGGCTCCGCCCCTGTTTGGCGCAGCCCTGCCTCCCCGGGCCCCTCCATCACCCCTGCCATCGGGCCGCTGGGCTTTAGCTTCCTTGTTGGTCGTTGGGACGGCGTTCTTCTTCTTCCACGCCAGCTTAGCTTGTGAGAAGCCCTACACAGGTGCGTTTTGTACTGCTTAACAATGATGCGGTTGTCAAGGCTGGTGAGCAAGAAGTGCATGTAACACCTGCCTTGTCAGCACATTTAAGCCTCGTGTCCAATGTAGCGCAGACTCGCATTTCAACATGTTGATGCAACCCTGAGGCATATTGCCAGAAGGGCGCCTTTCAGGCCCGCCACTGTCAGCTTTTTGGGTCCTGCATTTGACTTCGAGTGTCTCAAGTCCAAAGGGCTAAAAGCAGCGGACCAGAAAGGTGCCCTTCCGGCAATGTGCCCCTAGGGTTGCATCAGTACTGCTGACCACAGACCAAAGCGCACTGCCGGGAAATGACTCAGGCAGCAGGGCAGGACTAGAGATGAGGTCACCCCAACAACACACAAAACAGCTTCTGCACTGCTGGAACACACCTCCCCTAGGAACGTGTCTTGCCGGCAGATGTTGTACAACTGGCCATTGTAGTACAGGTTGTGCTCCAGAGGAACAGGCCGCTTCAGCGTGCCAGACACAAACAGCTGGCGCCGTTTGGTGCGGCCCACCCAGTCTGCAAACTCCATCACATTTGGCACTGTGGCTGACAGCAGGATCAGGTTCACGTGGGCTGGCAGCATGATGATGACCTGCAGTGTGATGAAACCACAAAACGTCCAGATGAGGTACACACAGGCAAAGCATGGAGCAGAAGCTGCAGTAGAGCGCAGCGCAGCATGTCTTGGCACAGCATAGCGCAGCACGGCACAAGACAGCATAGCACAGCATAGCACAGCATGGCACGGCGCAGCACAACCCAGCACAGCACAGGTCACCTCAGCCCAGCCTAACTCAGTTCAGCACAACGCATTTCAAAAAGCATAGCTTGGTATAGTACAGCCCAGCATGGATGGACACAACACAGCATGGATGGGCACAGCACAGCATGGATGGGCACAGTACAGCACTTTGCAGCACGTCTGCATCTGAGGTATCACAGCACAAGGTTGGTGCTTCAGAGTCTGTGTGAGGATGTGATCCATGGCCAGCAAGATTCAGCATCCATGAGCGCGACTGACCTCTTCCCACACCACGCCTCTCTCAGCATCATTTACGTAGTGTACTTCGTCAAAAACCACAAACTCAATGTCTCTGATGATGTCTGCTCCCTTGTAAAGCATGGACCGCAGGATCTCTGTGGTCATGATCAGGCAGGAGCTCTCAGGCTTCAAACTCACATCCCCAGTCAGCAAGCCTGTCTGCAAGCAAACAACAAACACAGCTTGAGGCGGCGCCCAACAACTGCCATGATATGGCAGAAGAGTACCCAACGACATGCATATGAATAGGGAGGATGCTCTCACAGCGACTGGTCCTTGCTACAAATACAAGAAGGGACATGTGGGAGGGTGAGCACCCATGTGAGGCCATGTCCAACTGTATGGTCTTGCAGCTAATGGCTGATGCACGCTCATAAGCAATGCTGTGAGAGGCAGGCACAACATGCAAGCATTGTGGCATGCTTGGTACGGGTTGCTGCTGCTCAAATCATGCAAGACAGCATCACTCTGTGACTGCATTGTTGTCAGTGTGTGGCTTCCAAGTAAGGCTACCAACACTTGGCCTCATACAGGGGGCTACTTGGGATTTTACCTGTTTTACATACCCTTTGGGGAAACAGAGCAAGTGAGTGAGTGGATGGATGGATGGATGGATGGATGGATGGATGGATGGATGGATGGATGGATGGGTAGGATTGCAGTCTTAGGCAGACAGACTCACCAGGTGTGAACAGGGTGGTGGCAAAGCAGATGTACCTCAAACGTCTCCCCAAAGTCCCTGAACTTCTGGTTGGAGATGGTTTTGATGGGAGAGGTGTAGATGGCCCTTGTGCAGTGCTTGGTGGCCAGGGCAAAGGCATACTCAGCCACAACTGTCTTGCCAGCACTGGTGTGGGCAGCTACAAAGACCGAGTGGCCCTGTTCCAGATGCAGCACGGCCTCCTTTTGGAAGGGGTCCAGCTCAAAGGGGAAATTATGTGCCAAGTTTGGTCTCAACCTATGAAACGGAGCAGGCATCTGTCCCTTGAGACTTCAGGGACAAGTGCTAGCACTCACTATGACAATGAGGACAAGCAGCCACAGCTGCATTTGCAAGAAGCCATGTTGCAAAGCATGCAACATGCAGTGCATTGCTGCGTGCAGCACAGGGTGCAGAGACAGCAGTATCATGGTCTGCTTCCTGACTATTGGAAGGCCATTTTTGCCAACATGGGTCTCCGCCTACATGGACCTCAAGCAGTGCCTTGATGCAGGCCAACATTGAAGGAACAAGCGATTGCAATCTTTGCATAGCAACATGGCCGGGTAGACACTCAAGGGGAGTTGTGTAAGTTGGGCTCACAAATGGTCAGGCCACCTGCTATTGTGGTTGGAAATGCCTTACTACTCATTGCCACATCAGCGCTGACTCACTTGTTGAAAGCAACTTCCAGGTTAGGGAATCCCCATGGCATGGCCCAGTCATACTCACTCTTCTTCTTGGGCAGAGGGGAGGGGGGGCCAGCCCCATGCTGAGCCCAGGGGGTAAGATCCCCTATACCAGCTTGCAGCACATTATCCAAAGCCTCCTTGGCTAGTCCAACTCCATGCTGATCTACATTTACCAAAATTGGCTACTCAGCGACATACGACAAGTTGTCGAGCTCTGGAGGCCACAGATTGAACGCATGCTCTGCCTGGGATCTCACCAGTCCACTGCTAAATCCATGATGGATCTTGACTAAACCTTGGTGGTATGCCATGGTAAACAATATGCCTCATACCAAGCGTAACACTGCTGCATATGCTTCTCAAGCCAAAGACATGCATGATGCAGAACGGAGTGCCATCTGTACATGGCATATGAGCATACACTGGGTCATACATGCTTGGGCTCACTGATGTGTAGCGGTGAAAAAAGAACAAAGGGATATTCTAAATCGGAGGTAAACACAAAGAATCACCAGAAATACAACTTGTTCAACTTCTCAAACCGCCATGCAGGAGCTTGAACAAGTAGAGTGGACAGTGACGGACCTACAGCTCCTTCTATCTGAGAATTGTCAGGCAAGTTTGCCAGCTGTGTCAGCACACTGGTCTCTTGATGAGGCGCAAGAATCTGCACATGCCACAGCATTGCATTCAAAAATCAAACGGCAGATGCTACTCGGGATCCATTTTGTTGTGCAGGAAACTGCCAAGCGACTCTGATGTCCAGCACATACACAAAAAGTGGGGCATGCAAGATTCTCTATACAGCTGCCACCTGAGCACATCAGAGCATCATCAGAAGCAGGTACAGGCAGTTGTTTTACATGGGTACTTTATATCTTAGGGTGCTCTGCTGAATTTTGGCTCAGCAGCACCTTCCTTACAGAGCTGAACTTTCACTGGCCTGCCAGTAAAATGGAGCTAGCCTACAAAGTGTGTTACAGCCTGAATGCTCACCTCAGTGTCTGGCACATGATCATCAGGGGTGGCAACTTGACGCTCCGGCTCCTCTTCTTCTGCCATCCACACATCTTTGAACAAGTCCTCCAGTGCCACCTTGGCACCTGTCTTCTCTTTCTCCTCTGTGAGGCCACTCACTGCTGATGCGCCATTGGGGAAAGCTGAAAATGGCGCTGCTTCACCTGCAGCACCATGGAGCATCATTGATACTGTTTAGGAAGGTGGCCAGATCCTTGTCAACTTGACCTTCTCAAGCCTATCTGCGGTACAATTGACTGCAAGGCATCACTGGACAATGCAGATGCTGCTGCTGCTCCGGCTGGAGCACAAGGTAAGCATGTGTCACTTGCCACAAGACCTTAAGTGGACCTTTGGTGACTCCTGCACTCTGCTGTCTCAAAGCACCATGCACGACCGATGATGCCGCATCAAAAGCTGAAGCAACATTGCACTGAGGCAATCCTGCCTGGAACAGTAGAGATGGCTGGAACACAAATGGGCACCTTACCTGCTGTGTCATCATGATCCAGAGGATCTTCTTCTGTTTCCCATGGGCCAAACCAGCCCTGGCTGAGGCCTGGGGCAGTGATGCGGGGCAGGCTGCCAGACTCCAGTTGCTTCAGCCATGAGCCTGTGGCTGCTTCCTCAGCAGCTTTGCTTGCAGCAGTGCTGACAGCTTCCACAGCTTCACCACCTGGATGACACAGCAGACTCCAGAGGCTTCACAATGGGGTGTAAAAGGAGGAGAGGAGGTTGTCTGGGGGTCTTTGAGGGTGTGCAGAGGGACTCACAAAGGCCACATGATTCACATGAAGAAACAGTCTGCACCGGGGTTGTGGGGCAAGGAGCACACAGTTGCGTGTCCTTGAACGGGTGTCCAGCTGAATGCGGGGACAGCAGACTTGCAAGCAGCCGAAACTTATATGCATGGCAAGATTGGGGAAGGGGGCAGGGGAGGGTAGGGGTCATGCTGATGGCTGCGGGACCCTCCTGAGAATATGCAGTTGGCATCCCAAATGCACAGGATCTGGTCTGCCATAGAGAGTTAGGCAGAGCGTGGATCCCATCATCCAATTTTGATTGAATGCTGGTTTGTCCTGATACTGGGCCAACAAAGCTTTGAGCCAAAGCAGCACATGTCATTAAACAAGTGCATACCTGGAGTAAACGGCATAGAGACAGTGCTGCCTCGCACAAATTCCCTTGTGTTCTGCCTTGCATGGGGCCGCCTGAGCAGAGATGCTGAATTTGTAGCCTGCAACCACCAGTTCTGTAAACTTACAAAATACCAAGCTAGGCTTCGCCATTGCCCTGGTTCTGAGAGTGCTCGGCTTGATGACGCAATACAGCATGCTGAGATGTCTTCTAGGTTGCTTGCAGGTGTCAACCAAATGTGCAAGGGTTGCATGTGCATACCAACCTCTGTGTCAGACGCAAAGACTTCTTTAAAACCCACAGGCTCATTTGTTTTTTGTGGGTCTGAAAGCACAGGTTCAACAGCAGCATAGGGCGGGAAGGAATCGGTCCAGAGAGTAGGAGCAATAGCTGTGGTGCTGAGAATATGTCCTGCAGGCATTTAGAACCACACTTGCCATGCTGCATGTGTGACACTGTGCGCCCTGTTGCAGGCCAGCGCGAAAGTCGCATGCTGAGCAATTAGCTGCAGCTGAACGGCAAAGGAGGGGGACATCACCTGGAAATGTTTGCACATCTGCACATAATGCACCAAGCTCAAATTGCTCATTCCAAGCCTTAGCCAACCAAGCAGAACCAGGAGGTAAGGGAGGATCCTGCACTCATTAACACGCCGTTTGCAATGTTGAAGGGACACTCTGTTATATACCTTGGCGGGCAAGGTAATATGGTGTGCATGTGACCATCCAAGCATCGGACAGGATGAACGCAAGACCTGCAGCGAAGCAGGCTCGTGTTGGCTCGCTAGCCACAGCCCAGAGTCCCCACACATTCCGGCGACAACTTGCATGCTTGCTCCTGATCCTGCCCTCAAGACTGCCGCGTCTGACTTGTACCCCGGGTGCGGCTCCAGTGACGATGCTGTATCTCGAGGCAGTGATCAAACCTTCTCAAATCATTCTGGACACTTTGCAAACTCAACTACACAGCTAACAGCGCGGGCGTAGTTCGGCGTAAAATTGGTCGGAACGCCAGTCCTGTATGTCCGACGTGGTAAGCGAGCAGGAGACCACAAGAAAAAGCGCATGCACAACTTCGTTCGAAGTTAAGGGTCGTTGCCAGAGTTTGCCGCAACACAATTGCGCATTTGCAGTAGTACAGCTGCAACCTTCATGCAGCGCTGGCGCAGCATCGAAGGACAGCGTCGCTTAGAACCAGACTACAGTGGCACCCAGCTTGTCCATCAAGGCGATAACGTCATAATGCAACATGCATGTGCGAGGAAAGGTCCGTGGTACCTTCTATCGCCGTGCTCTGGTGCAGTGGCAGCTCTTCCGCAACGCTCTGATCGATCTAGTTAATTGAGTGTCGGCATCGCGTCACTTGTCAACGTGCCTCCTCTGTGTATAATTTAGGATTCTGTGGTGGTCAGACGGGTTGTCTGCTTCTGTGGACTTGTTAGGTCACAATATAGCAATATACTGGGCCTTGGGCACATTGTAACAGTTGCGTGACATAGTGTTTATCAACTCTCAAAGAGAGTGCTGGTATATTGAGGCTGTCATGGTGCGAAACTGTTTCTTGCTGAGTGCGTCCCGTCCGGATTAGTCTGCTTTCCTTGTTCCAGCTAGCCCTCTTGTTCACGCAGGCATCTCGTATCCTAGCCAATCTCATAGTGGCTGGCGGGAGCGTCATTGTGCGTGCAGCTGCAACTGCATGGAGACAAGCTGTCGTTAGTAAGTGACAGAACTGTCCTATGCCAAGCAAGGTGTTGTTAACAAGTTGCAGTCATTCAAAGTTTGGCACAATGCAGATGGACAAAGGAGTGGCATAACACCTGAAAGTCTTAAGAATGCGGCAGCTGTCAGCAAGCAAATGAACCTGGAGGAGGCATATAAAATTTTAGGCACCGACTCCAACGCAGGCATAGAAGAGGTCATGAAGGTGAAGGCAATATGCTTTCTGAGTTGCTTGTATGTCTGCTGTCAACGGTCAAGCAACATGTTGCAAGGCACCATGTGAGCTGATATTGGTGCTGCTGCAGCGATATGCGCATCTCATGCAGCAAAATGAAAAGCATGGAAGCTTTTACTTGCAATCAAAGGTCTACAGAGCAAAGGAACGAATAGAACAAGAAGTCCAGGAACAGCACGGGGGCTAGTGATAGCTCACGGTATCAATGTTGTACGGCATGATTCTGAAAATGCTCATGAAACCCAGACACTCGCACTGGGGTCGCCAAGGCTTTTAGTGCTTTTTTTAGCGCTGTCTATGTGCAACAGCCCCCTTGCAGCATTGGCAGTCACAGCTCAGCTATCTGACATCTTGGACTCCATCCTAATTGCAAGTGATGCCAAAGTCTGCCCTGGGAACTGCACATTTGCAATGTTTGACTGCTCTCAAGGTTGGTTGGGTCATGTGCCAACCACGCACCACACTGAGCATCCAATACATGCTCGTAAGCACTCTGTCCGAGACTTTTGCAGGCGGGTTGAATAACTCAGCAATTTTGCTGTTAGCAGAGTTGATCTTTATAAAATATACTGACATCTCAAGCTTTGCAGATTTACAGAACTCAAAAATGTCCAGTATATTGACGCTGTCAGTAGAATGTCACTGCACATGTTTCATTACATGTGCTGTCACATCAGCAAGTTTTCGATCTCTCGCAGCACCCCACAGCGAAGTCTACTTAGCCCTCTCGACATATTGGTGTCCTCCTTATCCTTGCACAAAACGCAACAAGCATGCAACAAGCACACCCTAAAACATAAGGAGCTTGACATGGCTCTTTCGAATACCTAACACAGGTAATACCCAGTTCCCAAAGCCAGTACTATGACACTCACGTTCCTGCTCATATAATGCACAGCCACTCAATCTCACATGACTGCCAACATCTGAACTTGGTTGGCTTGGTCCATCTCTGCTTGTCTAGCATACCTTAGCCAAGCACAGCACTCTATTGTACAGGATTATCTGTCTCTCAGGCAGCAACCTTCTGCTCTACCTTTGTATGGGAGGCACCATTGCCGTTGCTCAGCACATCTATTGATCTACCCAGCATCAGCTTGTCCCTCCACTCTGGCAGTATCCTGGTAGGTCTGTAGCGATGGTCCAGACAGACAACAATGCATGTAGCTGACAGCGCCACCTGCACCAGAAATAGTATATTGGTACCAGTCAAATGGGGGCAAGCTCTTTTGCCCCTTCAAGCAAATAAGAAAAGTCAGTCAGACAGGACAACAGGCAAACAAGTCAAACAGGACATGAAGCAAACAAGACATGCAGGAATTGCACTCAATGCTTCTGACCAACACGTAACACTGAGACATGAATTTTACCTCTTCTTTGCAGGCTTGCTCATCTTCCTCAACCTTGACTAGTTCTTGGTACAGGTGGAAGCTGGTTGCACTCACTTTTGTCACCCAAGCCTTACTGTTGAAAGTGTCACGAGTCCGCAGCGGCCTAGTGTACTTCACATTGCACTCTGATAGTGCCAAAGCATTGCCAGCCCGTGCAAATTCCCCAGAGTTGAAGCCAATGTAGTGCATCCACTCCTCACGAACTGCAAGGCAAAGGCTTTGTCAAATAAGAATTCCAGAGTGGGAAAGCAAGCTGTTCGTGAAGACGCCAAGACAGAACTGGCGTTGCTGATGCAGCAAGCAACTGGGGCAAGCACACTTGTGAGCTCACCATGCTGCAAGTAGTTCAAGTAGACAGCATTGTTGACAACACCATATTGATCCAACTCATAATCTCTGACTTTCATTTTGATAGCAAAAAAAGGATCTCCTGCAGGCCTGGTTACTTTACCCATGGCATCACACCTGCGGGGATCATGCGCTTTTTTACCACGCCGCGAGTAGTCTTTGACATGCGATTGTTGCAAAGAGCGTATACCGTAGACTCTTTCGCTGACCGCATAAGCGAGAGCTGTGTGCATGCTGTGCCTGTTGTCTCAGACTGGATGATTGGCGCCGGATTAAGCAACGTCGGGGACCAAAAGATGTGCTCCCGTCACCGCATGTGTTGCTTGTAAGCAGCTGAGGTCGCTGAAGGCCTCCCGCGACACTCATCGTTGCCTTTTTTTTGTTTACAGCTACTGGTCCCGTCGTGTATAGGCACGGCCCTTGTGAGCAACCTATGCGTTTACTTCAGTTTATTGCTGAGGACAACCGTCTGGGCATGCTCTCACGGACTGGCAAGAAACGCGTACGTCGGTGTCCAGCAGTCGATCGATGCAGAGTTAAACCATCGGTGGAAAGAGCTAACTCAGCTAGTCGCACATCAGTCATCCTGAGCCCTGACTCAGAATGATGACCTGGAGCCACCAACAATCAGCAACATATGCCGGCAACATGGCTTCTTGTCGGCCTTGAATCCCACTGTAAGCATGCAGTGGGGTTGAAGTAGCCGTCTATGGATGAAGATTTTTTCAGCAGCTATAGTCAAATTCTAATGTTTCCTAGAAGATCTTCCTGAGCTGCAACGTATGGCTGCATGTGAACAAGGTTGCAAAGAGTGTCAGTCAGTCAGTCTATCAGGGCTATCATATGGTCGTCATGACCTAAGGTTGTAAAGGCCAGCTAAGGCCAAGTTTATGTTGTCAAGTACCAGTGAATCACGGCATGCGGTTCATCAGATGGCATCAGCAGAGCATTACAGCACATTAGTTGATTGTGAGTGTTTGCAGATGCATGACCACCAGCAATGCTCATCGTGTAGCGTTGCACACGTCTTTGTACTTTTATTTAGCACCTGTGTGGGCATTGTACTTGGTAAATGTGTTGACAATGCATTGTTTGGCTTGTTGAAGGCAGTTTGGTTTTAGTGAAACTTTTCACAACAAACGGATGTTAGCTGCGCAGCTGCACTGTTGTACGTGCTTCAAGCATGATGCTTGTCACTTTTGTGTCCAACAGGTTGTGTAGACTGAAGGTCATTCTGTAGAAGCACTTTTTAGCTAAGGGAACGTGATTCAAGTCCAATGTGGAAGCCAATGCAACACTCCCTCATCTGAACTGTCCAGATCTGACCCTCATGCAGACCAGCATTCCATCTTATGCACGACTCGCAGTGATGCAGACGTCGCGAGCCGGAATCAACATCAATTTTCGTCCTTGCATGACAGCAAGCTCAAGGATGCAGCCTGACTAACCCTGTTTCGCTGAGCTTCTTGATTGGCTTCTTGAGGGACTGATCTAGGCGCAGAAGATCTAGATAGCTGCGCAGGGTAGATGTCTTCGCGTATATCCTGATGAAGCCTCTCTGATATCCAAATTCAATAAAGGCAGCTAGGCGAGGCGGCAGCTGGCTGCTCTGCGGGAAATTGTCGGCATGGCTATGCTTGAAGCCTCCCGAGAAGAGACCGTGGACGTTGCCGTCGTTGGTGGAGGTCCAGGTGGTTTGGCCACGGCGGCTGCTATCATTTCTGCATTTGGGGGCAGTGCAAGCGTCAAGGTGCGGTGACCCTCCGACAGTCCTATCGATCAATCTGCGTAACCATATCACGTCGCCATAGCAGCCGCGTTGAGCAATGTCTCGCAGCAGTGCACTGTTGTTCAGACTGTTTGAGTGTTAGTTGGCAAAGCTTCCGCTGCAGGTGTTTGAAAGCCAGAAGGCTTTCAAGCTGCAGGGCTCTGTTATCGGTGTGGCAGTTAATGCTCAACATGCCTTGGAAGCAATCAACCCAGACTTACTGACAAAGTAGAATCCCTGTGCACTCAAGCCAAAATGTGCAGAGACATCATTGCATGTCAAAGCATGTTGCTGCATTCCCCTGCAACTCTGCGTATCTCTCAAGGTTTGCACAATCATGTCTTACTGTTTGCATAAATTGCATGGCACAGGTGTCCAGAGGTGTACATGCTCTTTCTCTGGCTGAATCTGACAATTGCAGTCAATTCTTTGCACTGCACTCTTCCCAGTGTGTATGCATGTCTCAGGTTCACCTCCCATGGCTTGATGATCGATGAGATGAGCCATTATGACACCACGGGCAAACTGACTTCCAACCACAGCGTAGCCCGACAGGCCATGAAAGACTTTTCTGAGAAGTACAACAAAATGCCTTTCCTGCTTGGCTGGCATGAGTGCCGGCAGCTATTGTTTGATGAACTGCCAGCTGGCACTGTCCAGTTTGATAAGCAGGTATTGAATAGATTCTGCTCATGTATATGCAATATATAGGACATACTATATGTTACACATCCTTATATATTGCAGATTATACTTATGTATGCTTCTGTTGCCCTGAGCATTACTGTTAATCCATCCATACATTGATGTACTGCCTGAGTCTGCAAACACCTGCAATGAAGCATGAACAAGAATGCGAACAGTATCAAAGGGGACACAGCATGCTGCATCATGACACAGGGAAACCAACACCATGGCTATGCAGATGAGGCACTATGAAGAAGATGAGGATGGGATTGTCCTGCACTTTGATAGAGGGCAGCCAGCAGTGCATGCCAAAGTGCTAATTGGTGCAGACGGCTACTTCTCCAAAGTGCGCACACAGTGCCTCAATGATGGTCCTCCCACCTTCAACGTGAGTATACAAGCATGGCAAACAAGTAGTGACTGGTTCAGGGTGCCTTTGCAAACATTCTCATGAGCTGAAATATCCCCCGTGCCAAATTGGGTTTCTTTGCCACAGCCTGAGCCATGTCAGAGTCATAGTTTGGGCTGGCACTGCAACTGAAGATTAGCTAATTATCAGAGGCTCCCATCATAATTGCCAACAAGCATAGAGTGTTTGTTTTCTGTTATTTTGTGTGGTGCTGGGGGTGGGGAGGGGACGGGGGTTTTCCGTACAAGCTCTTGAGAATCTGTCTTACGTCCCACTGACCATGCTGTCCTGCTCATTTGGCCCATCACACCAATGTGATGATTTTGCGAGATCATGGTCATGTGTGTCATGCACACTCCCTCTCTTTCCCCCCCCCTTCCCCGCCAAGCTCCCTGCAATTGCATACAAGGAGCCCTGTGGCAGCATTGAATGTCACTTGGTTTTAAAGTTTTCCCAATGCAAGGAAGGTGTCACAGGTGTATGTGTGATGCTTGTGACAGGGGGCGGTGCTGTGGAGGGCTAGGGTAGGGTGGCAAGAAGGCATGCCAACCTGCAATCATGTCATGTGAGTCGCTCACTCGCTTCTGACAGCCTTTCTTCTTCCCTCTGTTCTGCTTGCCTGGCGTGAACGTGCTCAAGACCTGCACACAGTATGCACCTTGGTCCACAGCACTGCAGTGAAAAGAGTACTCACATGGTGATGTCACGTGTCACCCAGGATTGTGATCTTTGACTTGTGCTGTTTTCAGCGCATTTAACAATCTGTCTGTATGCTGGTTGTCAACAGTCAGCTCACGCCTACATCATTGCTGCAGTTGTCGTGGCATAAGCTGCAGTTGCCATTACATAGCTGTAGTTGCTGTTACATGCACTGCACTGCACTTGTCATTGCATAGGCTGCAAGTGCCGTCACATACACTCTGGCTGCCATTTAATATGCTGCAGGTGCCATAACATCTGTTGCCTAGTTCAGACAGGATAATGACTGTTTGTAAGTCTAAGTCTGAGTCCTTGTAAGTCTGCACACATTCCATGTGGTCTTGCATGCAGCGCAGCTATTGCACTGGCATCTGAGACCCAGCCTGGTTCCATGTAGGCCTTATAGGGATGCACAAGACAGGCTGCTCTGGAGAGACAAGACTTGTCCTGCACGTATCTAGCTCATCATGACCTGGAAAGCATTTTCATTGTTATTGTTATTATCATTATTATGATTATTTCTATTTTTATTATCATTACTATTGTTGTTGTTGTTGTTATTATTATTATTATTATTATTATTATTATTATTATTATTATTATGTTTTTGGTTTCATGCAGAAGGTGCAGAGAGCCAGGGGTGCCAATGTTTGCAGCAACCTCTGAGTACTCCAGGTTTGCTTTACTTCCCATGGGCACTCTGGAGGGTACTAAACATAAGGGCTGGACCTGGATCATGGCAATGCCCTTGGCAGAAGTCCAAAAGGCTGGGGTTGACTTTGACCCCAACAACAGGACGGTCAAAGCCATCCAGGGAGACGCAGCCTCGGGCTCTGCTCTTGAGGTATTTGCCAATGATTCTGTTTCTGCAACATGTCACTATGTAACGTCTGGGATGCGCATATGGGCTCTGCAATTCCCATGACAGCAATGACCATACCCTTGTACTACACACAAGCACTCTGTCGTTATGGCTGAGTTGATGTATTGTGGATACCATCTGTTAGGTGCCAGCATTGGGCACAGCTGTTACTTGTGCTTTGCAGGTACGCCTATTGAGCTACTATGCAAAGGACTGTTTGTTATCACATTCATAGACTCCGTAAACAGCTTGTTGCCATGCAGTTGCTCGCTCGCGGTCTTACTTGCGCACTTGCTCACTCGATTGCTCGCTCATTTGCGCTTTTGTACGCTGGCTCACCCACCATTCAACTGAGCATTTTGGGTTTGGCCATGTCTGTAAGCTCACTGTCTTACTCACCTTCCCACCCACACACTACCCATCTGACCACCAACCCACCCACAGATCCAACCTGTCTTGTGTGATTCTGGACATCCTGTTTGTGCCTGATGCCTTTCTGGTCTCCTGCTGCATGCTGTCTCTAAAACATCTCCACAATGTAGAAACACGTTTCTACTGTCCCCAGGCGTTTCCGAGTTGACATTTTCAGCGTAGGCGTCGCTGAAATAACATAGACGTTCTGGGATTGAAAAAAGCTTAATGTCTTCCTGCTGCTGCCTGCAGGATGTGCTCAAATGCTTCTCCCATTACCCAGACAACTTTTTGGACATAGTCCGGAACACTGACTCTTCCACAGTCACCCAGCATGGGCTTTACATAAGGGAGCTCACTCACGACCATCACAGTAGCCATGTTTGTCCCCAAGTCATCAGCAGCCTTCCTCAACAGACTGCGCAAGGCACTGCGCACAATGGGCAGGTTTCAGCAGCCAATGGGCACAAGGCAGGCTTTGATAGCGGAAGCCCACTAACTGAAAGGCAGAATCAAGAAGGAGAAGCAGGCCAGGGCAGTTCCGGAAAGAGCCCTCAGGCTGGCTTAGCCCCCCGTACACCCCAGCAGACTTCTTCATCTGGTGCATCCCTTGCAGCCCAGGACCACCAGCAGGCCAACAAAAGCACCCCTGAGGCCTCACACGCAGTCCAAGACAGACAGCAAGCCAGCAATGCCACTGCTGATGCCTCCCTGAGTGTGCCTGCTGCTCAAGACCTGGACCAAAATTCACCTCAGGTTGTCAAAGCGGAGAACAGCAAAGAAAACATTGCTTGCACAAGACCCTCAGGCCTGAAGCAAAGCACAGCCAGTAACCCCCCACAAGAGCCCCCCCAGGGCTCCCAAGAGGCTAATGGGCAGGCATCTCTGCAGGCCCAGTCAGAGGGTGATGCCAATCAACTGAAAGGCAGCTTGAGTCAGGCAAAAGGAGGCGCTGAGTCAGCAAGTCAGGGGGCGTGGGGGCGTGGCAGGGTGACCCTGCTGGGAGATGCTGCACATGCAACTGTCCCAAATGGTCAGTACTGCATGCATCTCACTACAGCATACATGCATGCACCTTATTTCACATGTAACAGTTTTTTCTGGTCAAAAGCCCCCAGCAATCACTCAATCACAATGACTGCATACAAGCCTGCCAGTGTAAACATTGAGCATTCATGAAACCTGCTGTAGAGCCTCTCAGAAATTTGGAATCATTAAGGGCTGACTGTGCTTCTAGTAGTTATCGTAGTTATAGTGGTTACCTACAAAGCTGCCTCCAGGGCAGCATGGAGCAAATAGCATAGGCAACCATTGTCACAACATGTACTATGGTCTGTTATAGTTTGTTACGGCAAACCCCCAAAATGTTGCAACAATTTTTCCAAGCCTCCTACCAACCGGGGATAACCTCATACTTTTGCACATGTGCATGTAGGGCAGGGCTTTTGTCTGGCAATAGAAGATGCTGTTGTGCTGGCCTGGCACTTGAGAAGGCAGGGCTTCTCCCCAGAAGCCCTCCGAAGGTCTGGTTCAGCTCTCTGTGACCACAGTAGCAAAGCTCTGTCCAAGTGCTGACCAGCAACAGGGCCTGCCTGGCATACAGTTAGTGTTTTCTGTCCCTGGATGTAGCATTGGATGTAGCACAGTCCTTAGCAGTGGAGTTTGGTTTTTCAACGGCACACACGCTTTGATTGGCAAATCATCCCTCATTGATGTCTTGACCTGCCAGGACACAAAGTTGTGTAATTGTGCAAGACTGTGGTGACAGATTCTTCTGCTATAATAATTATTGAGTAACGTCAGCAGTGGGAGACGCCACAGTTGGGCTGCTGCAGGTATGAGGAGGAGAGGCTGCCTAGAGTGAAGACCCTTCACATGAAGGGCACTGATGGATCTAGCCCAGAAGAGAAGGAGAAGTACATGTACAAACCCACTTTCAAGCCTTTGTGGTGCAAACAGGTACACTGACTGCTGCATGTGTTTTTTATTAGTCCTCTTTGGATCAAGACAGATCTTGATAATGGCATATGCTTTCTGTGTGCTCTTAGCAGCTGATATGCAACTTCACATACCGTATGTAGTACATATTTGCTGGGCAGAACTGGCTTACCAAGTCTGCTCAGGTGGCATGTCCTTGTAGTTCATTGGAAAGTTGCGTGATTGTGTACCAAGAGGTAATGATGTGATTGTGCAGGAGGATGATTCTGAATCGATTTGCATCAACAACTTTGAGCCTTGTGAGTTTGAGTGAACTAAGGCGCTGACGATCACAGGTAATTAAAGCATGACTGCTCACCTTGTAGATCCTGGGGAAAGCAGTCAGGATATGGATACTAGTCTGAGTTTTGTACAAGTGCTTCTTGGAAAGTTTCCTGGAAAGCTTTAGCTGTAATGTTGTAATCATGGGACAACAGATTGAACACACTTATATGTGCATGCTTACCGGGCGGTACCAAAACTTGCTGAGAGTCTGCGGATGGCATGCAGTACTATCTCCGACATTGCCTACCCATGCGCAGCCACTGATGTTCAAGAGATTAGCAGCAGCAGCAGCTATATGTTGAAATTCAGCTCAGCAGCAAAGTGAGTCACAATTGGGCTTCATAGCTTCATCATTGGCTTCCACCCCTGTGTGTGCCATCATTTCCGCTAGGCAAGATGGCTGTGCCGCTGAAGCCCACCAGGGCGGGTTTGCTTCCGAAACAGACCTTGTTTGAATGTTGCTTGTTCGATGTTCGGCTAAGTAAGCGACTGACCTGCAAGCGATCCCGCTCTATGACAGCGTCTGTCAGGACGCACGCAAAGGCGTATGCCACGGAAGTTGATGTGGCTATCATTGGTGGGGGACCTGGTGGCTTATCTGCAGCAGCAGCTGTTACATCGGCTTTTGGTGACACCTTGAGAGTCCAGGTAAACTCTCTGCTCGAATGATCACTGGTTAGGTATAACTTGAACTTAGCATTTGTTACGCAATTCAATCCAAAGAACGCCTTGCTTTGTCTTATGCTTGCCAAACACCGCAACATTGATGTTTGGCCGACAACTGGTTTGCATGCAGGTGTATGAAAGTCAGAAATCGTACAAGCCACAGGGCTCTGTCATAGCCTTAGCTGTTAATTGTCAACATGCTTTGGAAGCCATACATCCAAGCCTGCTGTCCAGGTACATCACAAACCAAATTGCTCCAAAAAGTTGCTCAGGCGTACAGGCCTCAAAATCAGGGCCTCCTGCATAGGGTCATTGAGCGTCAGTTCTTGTCTGCCTTGCTCTGGCACTCTACTTATGCACCAGCTATCGTACTCACTTGGACATGCCCTTTGTGCCACTCAGAGCCGAAATTGATACTGCAAGCTTGTGCTGCCTCACGTCTTTTTCTCCACTGTAGGTTCACCAAACAAGGTATACTAATTCATGACCAAATCCACTGCGACATCACTGGCAAAGTGGTGCGGGCATCTGAAAACTCGGATCAGGCTATTAGTGAGCTTGAGCAGAAGTACAGAAAGAGGCCTGTCGCCATTGGCTGGCATGAGTGTCGCCAGTTACTCTTTGACCAGCTGCCACCAAGCACTGTGGAGTTTGACAAGCAGGTAAGTTCAATAATTTACAGGCGTTCCAGCTAATTGTTCTTGCCAGGTACCTACTAGGTGTGCCTAAACACCTAGTTTGACAAGCAGATGTTCCTGTGCATCTTTCATCAATCAAAAGTGATGAACGTGAACACTCCTGAATGCACTACTTGTCATGTTGCTCGTTGACTCGATGTTGCAGGCTTGAAGTGCTGCCAGGATGCTGAAGCCATGCATGTCAGTGTTTGGCAATGCATGCTGTATGGACATCAGCATGCAAGTCGTGTCCTCGATACTAGGCCACACTGTGCAAGCAATGTGAAGTTTGCTATGTGAGCTGTTTGCATTACCTAAGCTGTCTACGCAGATGACACACTATGAAGAAGATGACAAAGGAATCATCCTGCACTTTGACAGAGGGCAGCCATCAGTGCATGCCAAAGTGCTAGTCGGTGCTGATGGCTACTTCTCCAAAGTGCGTGCCCAGTGCCTGGACGATGGTCCTCCCACCTTCAATGTGAGCTCCCTGTTGCTGCTGACATGTACCTCACCACACTTTTACAATGTCAATGCTTATTGCACAATGCAGCAACGCATTGGTAGCCTCCAAATATGCTAAAGGACCTTGAGTGGTGCTGTCAAACTCAGGACTGTAACGCTGACAATCCTCGTCGCCCCTGCTGACAAGAACAGGTACTGGCCTTTGATCACTCAGAACAGTTCCCAAGCCTTCTCCTGACTTTTAGGTCCTGTGTGACGCATACATGGTTGCTGCAGCTTTCACAAAATCCTGTGACCAGAGCTGAAAATGAGCACTGCTGAGCTCCTGATTGTGCAAAGCGCTGTTTTTCAGGAGTCAGTGCTGTGGCGAGCTAGAGTGGGATGGCGGGAAGGCATGCCAGGCAGCAACTCTGTAGTGTAAGCCCATATGTCTATCATACACAGCCAGCACACACATTGTCACCCACTCAAACAGCATGCTTGTGGCTGTGCTATGCAGACAGCATCAGAAGCGATGCATAAGGCGTTTGCGCCCCTGCAGCATCACTCAACTTCTTGTTTGGATTCAGCCACTGTGAGGCTTTTGTCATGCATGATTTATTGGGATGAGCTATTGGGATGGCACAATCATGGAAAGATCTAGATGACTTCTGATTGCGTTGCACATGCATGCAGGAAGTATTTCCAAGAAAAAAGAAAATGACCCAAAACCAAAAGGTCGCACACACAACACAGGAACACTGCAATGCAGGAAGTACACGCTGCCAGGCATGCACATGTGGTCACCTGCTGCCGAGTCCAGAGGTGCCTTAGTCATGCCCATGGGCACTATGGATAGCACAAGGGACAAGGGGTGGACATGGATCCTGATGGCCCCCATGGCAGATGTCCAGAAGGCTGGGGTCCATTTTGACCCCAACGCCAGGACTGCCAAAGCTATCCAAGGGGACACAGCTTCCAGGTCAGCTCTTGAGGTATGTGACGCCAGCAATGTGCATTACATACAGTAACAGGTATGTGACGCTCCATACATGGCAGTCACGTGCATGACTGCTGCCACTGCAAAGGCCATCCAGCACAATGCAGCTCATCATCATCTGTCAATTTTGGGGTGTATGTGTTTGATTGTTATCTCTTGAAGTCATCTCACCACATCAGCTATTGAAGGCTGCATCGATTTGGCACGATGTGCATGTCGATGCAGCTGGTATTGCTCGGAACGGCAGACTTGCTGTGTCACCACCCCTGGCTCGTGATGTGGGGCATAGAGTCCATGCCCACTGCCCTTGGGGATTCTGTATCAGCTTCTTTCATGCAAGAGAGCTGTAATAAATGCCTGTCTACCCACAAGCCTCCTGTTTACCAGCAAGATCCTGTTCTTGCTGCTGCAGAATGCTCTAAAAGTGTTCCCAGACTTCCCTCCAGCATTGATGGACATAGTCAGGACAACAGACCCATCTACAGTCACTCAGCATGGGCTCTACACTCGAGATCTCTCTCACATCCAAATTGTTGCAAAGCAACCTCACATTGAGGCCTCAGGTACAACACATCACAGCTAAATGGAACTTGACTGTCTGCGCATCTGTCCGTCTGTAGCCCTAGCAGATGAGCAAAGCAGTCTGGGGTCAAGTGTGATTTCCCCCACAACCCTGCTCAACTTCCGCCTCACATGCAATCCTGCCTGCTTCCATGTGAACTCCACTGCTTGTCTGTTGGGTCCCCGTTGCCCCCCAGGACATTAAATACCGTGATTGATTGATTGATTCTTTGGAGAAAAGCAGCATGTTGCGCTCTCATCCAGCTGTCTGCATGGATTCAAGGTCCCGCAACTCAGCAGGTTACATGCAGTCATCATGCATCATGCTGCACATGACTGTTCTGCTGCAACACAGTGACATGCAAAGGAGAGACGCCTATTTTGTGCCTGTGGCATAATCTGTGGAATTCCGTGAGGCTGCTCGAAAGTAGAAAAATGCCTTTTGGCGCTGACAATGGAAGCCTCCTGAGGCGGCTAAAGCCCAGAGCTATGAGGATGCTGTGCTAAAAAGCATATGAGTCAATGCAGGTGCTGACAAGGAGAACAGCAGCCTTGATGGCTTGCAGAACACCGCCTCAGAACATGTCTCAGACCAAAAGTCACAGACAGCAGAGAGGGCAGAGGGTGAAACTGCCCCTTGCAGCAAGGGGGTCTGGGGGCGGGGCAGGGTCACCCTGGTTGGTGATGCTGCTCATGCGACCATCAACAACGGTAAGGACTTGGGAGGAGGCTATAACATTCACTGGTTCAGAAGAATATGCCAAGCAGTGTATGCTGTTGGTCACACAATGTTGTGCATTGGTCAACGATGCCAGAGTACGGTGGTTCTCTGTGTCGTCAAGTCACATATCCCATGACATATGCAACTGATCTCTATCATACATTGTCATGACACACACTTGCATTTGCTGATCATTTGTGTAGTGTTACCTGCAGGGCAGGGATTCTGCTTGGCTGTTGAAGATGGTGTGGTACTGGCCTGGCACCTGAGGGCGCAGGGCCTGTCCCCAAAAGCCCTACGCAGGTCAGTTTCCACTGTCATAACCATACGGAGCATGGCTTCTCCCAGCTGACCATTTGCAGACCAGAAAGAACATGAGTGAAATTTAAATTTTTCCGCGTTGCTGCTGCCCCTGTCTTTGTCACAAATGCATGATTGATCACAGTCATGCGGCATTGACTCACATGGCATCAACCTTGTCACACATGTGAACGATGCCGCACTGTGTGAACCTACACATAGCGTCTACAGCATACTGTGGATAGCGGGTTTGCGTCAGCTGTCAACATGCTGTGGCTTGCCACTTGATGTCTGTGTTGGTGGCGACAAAAACCGTTTGTGGCCAGGAGAGTGCGCTTGCAATCAATGTGGCAAGATCAGGCCTGGCTTTCACAGCATTGGCTGCAATTGTTTACCCTGGACAAATGTCTGGCTGTCACAGCATTGCTGCATTGTCTGGCCTGGATGAATGTCTGGCTGTCACAGCATTTGCTGCATTGTTTGGCCTGGATGAATGTCTGGCTGTCACAGCATTTGCTGCATTGTTTGGCCTGGATGAATGTCTGGCTGTCACAGCATTTGCTTCAAGGGGTTGGCCTGGCTGAGTGTCTGGCTGAAGTGAGCTTGCGAATGGTGTTCAGATATGAGGAAGAACGCCTGCCTAGGGTCAAGACAGTGTATGAAAAGGGCAAAAGCGCTGCCAGCGCTGAAGACAAGGAGAAGTATCTGTACAAGCCCACCTTCAAGCCTTTGTGGCAGCAAAAGGTCTGCCACATTGCAAGGGGTTTGCTTGGAGTGCCATGTTGTGATACGACTGCTATGCATGCTCTGGGTTGTTGCCTGCCAAGACTCAGCTCTTAGAGCCTACATTCCATCATTTGTGTTGCAAAGAGGGTTCACGCAAGCACCGCCGTGCATGTGGAGGCTTAGTATTGCAACAGCACACAGCTGCAAGTGGAAAGCAGTTTGGCTTCAGAAGTGCATGTTGGCAACTGTCATTGTGGATCTGCTGCCCAGTTTGGCTGCCAATCATGCAGTAACAAGGCATGAACTGTGTTGTCCAATGCACTGGCATACTTGTTGCATCCTGTTGTATGACACTGATGCTATGCTCACCAACATGTGGCTGTCTTTTCAGGAGGATGGCCAGGCTTCAGACCCTTGCATCACAGATTTTGTGCCAATGCAGTTCTGAGATAGAAGCACACCCTGACACTTCACTGCTGGACCATACACAAATCATGCTTGGTAATTTTGCCAGTGTACTCTGATAGGTAGAAGATTTGATCTCAGCAGAAGCTGACATGGTGTAAACTGCATGTTCTTGCTACCATTGTGGACACCAAACTGTGTCTGCAACATGTCTATGAAACTGTACAATAATGGGCCAAGAGGTATCAGACGGCTAGGACATTCTGTATTGATAAGCCTGACGCTCCGGAGGCCTGTTGAGAGACCCTGTACATGTATATTGTGCCAGATGTGTTATACTTTTGAGTCAGGCAGAGATTGCATTGTTCATAGAGTGACTAAGGCTGCATGCTTGGAGGCAGACTTGAAGTCCTGCACAGCACATTGTTGTCTGTTACACGTATCATCACACAGTCATGCATGCTACTTTTATGCACACGCAACAAACGCAACACCACTCTACAGTCAACACGCTATACAACGATGATACACTATGACATCCCTGCCCTGTCATGCTCTTTTAACACAGACTGCCAGTGGGCTACACAGTGTGGTGATACTCAAAGCCTTCTTGCTGACTGTGGACTGTCAAGCGGTAGTCATGAAATGCTTCCATTCTCTTCTTCTTGAGATACGATAGGTCAAACGCAAGTCCTGCAACGATCTGCAATTCCCGGTACGTGGTCTGACAATGTGGAATCCGTCATCAAAGTAATAACTACGACAACGCGTTGAGCAAATTAAGTTTAAATCTGCACTCACTTCACATAAGGCTGCGCGGACCTCCCCAATAGCATGCAGAACGCCGAGACGGAGGACCTGCAGGTATACTGCGAGTGCCGCGCTGGGAAGCCTGTTTGCACCCCATGCTGCTAATGCAAACCTGCACATGCAGCGTCGTACAGTCGCCCTAGGCTCTCGCTTTGACCGCCGTTCAATATAACACACATCGCCATACGCTTTGCAGGCAGAGCCTGTATCTGACGCCAAGGAGGCCATACAGTCCATTCTGGTGGGCGATGCTCCTCTGACTGACTTCCCGCCTGAATCCTTGGTCGACACCGAAACGCCCTTGAAAAGTCAGCCAGATGTTCAAAACACTCTCGAGACGCAGCAGCAGCACTCAGCGGTGTACAGTCCAGGGGTTAATGAGGCTCCTGAGCAGACACCATACCAGATTGCTGCAATATCCAGCACTGCAGTGCATAGTAAAGCACCAGGCCAGGACAAGTGGCTCAGCACGCACTCAAAGCAGGCCAAGCAGCAGGAGGGTCTTGCCAAGGTGTCTGACAAGGAGGGAGCTGACAGCAAAGGTACAATTACCAATATGTTTTTGCACTTTGCTGCCTGGACCTGTTTGTTGTCACAGATGCTCTCGCAGCCTTCCACAAATCATGCATGTCCCAGTAAGAGCACTCTGTTGCACACTAGATGCGCTTGTATTGATAGCAATGTGGAGATAACAATCAATGTGGAGTAGCTGCTGTAGAGATACTGGCGGGCTCGATGCATGTGAAGGAGGAAAGATAACATCATGCACTCTTCATACAGGGAGTTTTGAAGGGGGGGAGGGGTCTGAACCCCAGCACAAGTTTGATGGGAAGTTCACATTCACAGCTGCTCCAAATGTGCCAATGGTGAGTGTTGTCATCTACATTCCCACGCGCAATCATGCTTTAAGCACTTGTGCCCAGATTGAGTTCTGATGGTACTGTTATCACTGTTGGCGGGTGACCTGTTTAGGGCAAATTTACCATCAGTAGGTACTTTGTGCCAGCAAAAACTTGGAAAGTTGTGACTGTATCTGAAGGAGCATCTGACTGCTGCTGCTGTCAAGGAAAGAGCACAGCACAGCACAGCACAGCACAGCACAGCACAGCACAGCACAGCACAGCACAGCACAGCACAGCACAGCACAGCACAGCACAGCACAGCACAGCACAGCTCAGCTCAGCTCAGCTCCTACTTGCAGTCATGGGATAATACTGACTTGCAGCATTTTAGCATTTAAACCTGAGTTGGCCGCCGGTGCATACGATAAACCAACAAATTGCAGCACAATGCCCTGGGGCACATGCACTGCACAGTCCAATGGTGTGTGCCACTTACAAAGCAAAGCGTACCAGCAGCCATGTGATCAACATCACAGGCAAAATCCTGCAGCCATCAGCCAAGCTGGGCAACAACTGTTGTCTGAGACTAACATACCTCATGTGTGCTGCATGTGCTGGGTAAACAAGTTGCAACACAAGTTGTTGAGCCGTTCAGAGCAAAAGGCTGATTTCAGTGTTTGTGACCAGGCTGCTTGTCACCACTGAGGGAACACTTGTGTATTTTGTGCGACAGGCTAAGAAGTTGCAGCGCAAGAACTTCAGTCACAGTGAGGCCAGACTGAGGGAGATCAAACGAGAGAACAAGATGATGGTGGACCGCCTGGCTCATGTGGCTCCCAGCCAACCCCAGACCCCCCTACCCCCTGCTCCGGTACCATCACTGAATAACCCTGCTGACTGATGTTTGACTTAATTGCCTGAAGGGTCTAATGGATAACCCTGCCCCCCCCCCCCTCCCTGGCCCCCTGGCCCCCCAATATCTGGCCCTATATGTTTCATTGCATCATGTGCCTGTGTGCGGCCTCAGTAGACGTGACTAACAGGGCAGCCCAAAATGTTGCAGGTAGACTTTTGCATAGTCATTGTGATTTGCAGACCTGGCACCACCAATCTTATTTCTTTCTGCCGTGCCCTTCACTCCCCTCTTTTTTGCCCTCCTCAGCCTCTTGCCTTTTTGCCCTCTTGCTAGACCTCACCTGGTGATCATTGCTAGGTGATATAAATTGCACCAGTACATCTGATGAAACGGCAGCCTTTTGTCAAGCTGTATGTCTTGATTATACGACGAACATTAGTGACAAACGCAGTTACGAGGTTTAACAGGTTTGACATGCTTTCCAGCAGTCAATGCCTGGTCTGTTTATCAAGCCAAAAGTTTTGTGTTGCATTGCTTCTAACCTCCCATGACACTTCACTACCTCAGCCTCCTTCTGCACGACTAATGTTAATGGTGGCAGATTGGTCCAGACTCTCAGTCCACCATCAACAAGTCAGGAAGGAACACCTTGTCTTCAGCAAGCGCTGCAAGCCAGATGCTTGAGTATCATGTCATGCACACTGGAGCGTCTAACTTCACGCATTGTAATGAAGAATACTATCAAGCCCTTCAGCCAAGACTCCAGGCAAACTTGCTGAACAGTTGCAGGCTGTGCCCATGGGGCATGACGTGGCACCTGTCTAAGGAACTCTTGCAGTGCAAGTGGCTGCATAACTAGGACGCATGCACATTTAGTAGATGGCAAGAAAAAAGTGCCGGTATATTTGGGTAATCAGTGAATAGAGCGGCTGCATGCAGGCTGCGTCAGCTGGAGTGAACAGGCGGCGTGCTGCTGACAACATCAATGAAGAGAACTTTGCCATCTTTAGGAGACTGCAGGTATGCACATGCAAGTCAACGTCTGTGCTTAGCTGATAACTGCACAGAGTGATCAGGTGCAAGTGGCCTCCAGTGTTGAAGTGAATCTTTGTGGCAGCCAATCTGATGATGACGGCACAAACAGTTTGCACGAATGCATGTAGCGCATGTCCTGACTTGTATACCATATGTTATGTGAACATAAACTGTAGATGCAGTAAGCTGGTCATACATGTTTGAGTGTAAGTGCAGGCTGTCCAGCCATCTAAGGCAATCAGGAGGGAGCACTTGGAACATGACTTCAGGATCAACCAGCAATATGTGCAAAAGGCCAGCCACTTTCGTGGTGCGCAGCCCACTGCAAACCGTGTGGAGTCTCTGGAGCCTTGAGTGGTCTGCTAGATTTTTCACTCTAAGCGTGAGGATGATGTCCATAAAAAGAAATTTTGCATGCATGCACGGGATACGAAAAAAACTCTGAGGCCCCAATATTTGTATGTGAGTACTGACCTAATCCTCTTCAAGATCTGCAACTTGTGCAGGCTGCCTGTCAATCAAGCTTGAAACTGAAGTGTCATGGTAGCACGTGTGAAATACTAAGCCTCATAGTGCATACAAACAGGCTAATGGGCTGGACTCCACACCTTATGGAAAGCATCAGGTTCATGCATGTAGTACACTTTCTAGACTACAAAATGAAGGCAAACGACCTCCTAAAGCCAGAGCAGTTGATAAGTCAGTGCTAAGAGGCAGCAGCTATGATGTTGTGTATCATGATGTTGCAACTCTAAACTTGTCTTTCTCGCACACCAGAAGTTCATATGTCAGCAAGTCCCACTGAACCGTGCTTATCATTTCGGTGATCTTCCCTCAAAAACTTTCATGCGGTCTTCAAAGCTTTGCGATGCAGGATTGGCACCCTGCTGATGCTTTTTAGCAGCGCTGGTCATGAGCACTGTGCAAAGTGTGGCAAGGCCAATGCCACCCATGACGACAAATGATGCTGTGTCTCCAAGTCGTGGCATAGTAGAAATTGGTGAAGAGCACCCTGTCAGCTTCTGGTTTAGAGAACTCTTGCTGCCAGTGAGAGCACCTTCATCATCTGCCGAGCTCTGAGCTCGTGCGTGACAAATCCCAAAACCCTTGATCCAATAGGGAGTCCTTTGGTACCCAGCAAGACACAAGAGTTGCGATCGAAGCGCAGTTGACTGCCGTCTTTGCGCTTGAACTCCTTTTTGGTTTCAACGATAACTGCCTTCTGCACCGATCCTGCTGCAACTTTGCCTTTTCCCGCTGTCTTGACTGCAACTGTGATGACGTCGCCGATAGTGTATGATTTGCCGCTGGGTTGGATGCACTGCACGATCTTGGCCCCAGAGTTGTCAGAGACTTGCAATGTACTGCCAGAGCCGATCATATCCTGCCACAGGCAGTTGCTTCTAGCTACTCAGGAAACGTCTCAGAGCCAGGCTCCTGATGTATGCTTGCACAATGGAGCGATGTCGCGCGGTAGCGTTAGGTTTGTGGTACCTTTTAGCCATGCCGCATGCACCAGGTTTGAGCGAACCCTTGCTGGCGTTTCGGTCAGCGTTTCGGTCAGCGTTTCGGTCATGGCCATGGTGGCCAGGCACCGCTTGCGTATGCACCAGAGGTGTATGATATCACTAAACGTGAGGTTCAAATCGAGGCTGGTCAAACATCAGCAAACCACACTCTTGCGACGTGCTGCTCTGTGCCGTAAATCAACACCCTCTCCGGCATGCAGCTGCATGCTTGTCAACTTAGCCTATGCCAGTCCCTTCTTCCATCCTAGATCTGACATCAACTCGTCAGTAGCATTGAGACAGTTTCGCCTACCCCAAAGGCGTACCAGAACAACATGTGTGCCGGGCCCACAGTGCTCAAGCACAACCTTTGACCAACGCAGAGCTTCAACACCCTGCCCAATTTGTTCCGGCAGCACTCAGGTTCCCTGTGATGCTTGCAAAGGGAGCGGCAGGTTGACCAAGTCAGGCTATCATGCTAAAAATCCTGTGAATGCTGCAAAGATAGTAGGTAATAGGCACCCTCGGTGCACGAAGTGCGTTATGTTGTAAGTATGCACATGTATGTCTTTACCTGTGTATTGCGGAACGTCATACAGTCACCTTCATCTTGATTCACCTTCATCTTGATGCACACAATTTGCAGGCTCAAAATGGACAGCATTGCAGAGAACAGTTGGCTGGCGCCATTTCAGAGCAACACAAAAGATGAAAGCTGGAAAGCAGACCTATGCCTTGATGATGGCCACCTGTGATAACTCTGCCTGTATGTGGGTAGGTGGCTTGTGCTCACAAGCTTTCTGTTTCTGCTTTAATACCTGTGAGGACTGTCGTCTGCGACAGAGCCATTCAGTTGTAGCGGACTACTGGTGTCCATCATCCTGTATTCCTTCGGTGCTGGGTGATCTCTGGCCCATCAGCTGCCATCAAATATGCCGTAATGCAACACTGCTTTTGCAATATATTTGTGTCTGCAGTAGGTTTCACAAACATCTGGGCTTCTTTGTGCTTTGCTGAGAACACACTATCACTATTTGGGCTATGCATCCATTTCACAGTAAGTACTGCAGTCAAGCTTGCTGCACCTCCTAGGAGGATCTTACACAAGCAATCGCCAAAACTTACTGCAGCTGTTTTCATTGTGGTATACGTATACCCGACATATCTGGACAACGCCCACTAGGAAGGTCGTTATGCATTGCAGCTCCTGAACAACATGAACAGCCGTTAACGCTTGCATCTGTGTCTGCATATCAAGAACTGCTAGGGTCTGAATTTGTGTGTGCGTCTGCACACATCTCCTTGTCATCTGCAAGCTGAAACCACCTAAAATAATAAGGAAAATTGCTACCATTGCAGATAAATTCGGTGGACAGCTGCCAACGCTTGGAGGTGTGTCTGCAGATCAACATCCAGAATCTGAAAGACAGAGACAGGTGGGCTTCTGGCTGGTTGCAGAGATCAGAAGTGGAGGCAATGAACGATCTGGGTGCCACCTGTCAAGTCTGTGTCAGCCTTCAATCTCAGCGTGAAAGATCAAGTACAGGTGCTGCCTGCACTGCCGCCGGCAGATACACGATCATCTGTGCACCTTCTTGTTTGACTTGGCGCACTGAAGAGCTAGCCAGTGAAGATAGTGCTGTAGCAAGGAGCAACTGAACCACTGAATCGAGCCGGATTTGAATTTAGATCTGTAATTTGAAGTAGCTATTGAAGAAGTCGAATTAAACTTGAAAGTATTTGCACTGGGGGGATGGAGTGCTCAATTGCGCATTGTATTGCGGTGACAAGCCGAGCCCTAGGCAGTAATGTCTAGGCAAATCTGTGACCACTCTCAGACGCGATTAGAGACCTTTATTTTCAAATTTGCATAATCATAACCTGATGATGCAGACGTTGAGATGTCGCACTTGAAATGCTAAGCGTCTGGGTTTTGCTCATGTGTAGAGACATCGCTGCGAGCCAATGCATCATGTGCCATTGCTACCGAGTCGGCTTACAAAGCGTTGGTGACATGCGTGCTTACCTCGAAGCTCTTGTTGCAACTATTAGTTGCATACAATTGTGAGCGACCTTGACAATTTCTAGTCAACAACATAATGTGAATCCAGCAGTCTTGACACTTGATTGAGTGCGCAAGCTATTCATACGTGAGCTCGTAGCCGTTGTTGTTCAGTGCATTTTGGCCATAGTTGACAGTGGCTCACCGGGATGTGAAGCCCTTCAATCAGATCGTGCGGCAAGAGTTCCGCCATCGACGCTCACGGTGCCATCTGGCAGACAGAACCACTTAAATGAAGATTAGGTGATGTGTAGACGTTCATGAGAATCCAGAGCAAGTAATAAGAATGCGGTCACGGTCATGGGCAGCGCATTTGGGACAATACTGCGTAAAGTACTGAGGTCAACAAATGAATGCATGAATGAATGTCGAGAGTCCGATGCTGCTTTTGACGCAAAGTAGCGCTGCTGGGCCTTGAATGCTCCAGTCATGTTACATCAGCAGTAAGCAGGCGTGGCGTCCTTGAGCTTGGTGTCACGACCTGCAAATTCATCGCAGGACACTGCCTGTGTGATTGACTGGTCATAACAGGCCCAACTGCAGGTAGAAAGCCCGGGTATCAACCCAACAATTGTGAGGTCAGTGTGACCAACTTGGTGGTCTGTCGTCGACAAGTCCCGAGCAGTCAGCCCACATCGGATATCGTGCAGCTCAGGATTAGCAAGCTTCAGCCGCATCAGACCGTCATTTCGGTGGAGAAGCAAGTTGGCGCAATCAAACACGCTTTTCAAGTTTGCTCCCCGTTCACCTTCGGGCTGTTACTTGCACAGAGGCTGTGCGCGCTTGTGACCCACACATTTCAAGCGCGATCGCACATATTCTTCTTGCTCGGCCTCGGCGGTTCTGCGTAGCCAGGCACAGACGTTCCAGCATTGGTCAGCAGTCGGTCGGGCAAAGGTAGGAGGCTAGGGGTTGGCGCTCTCGTTGTTTGCCGGTCTGTGCATATAACATTGGGAAGGCACATGTAGTCGTCTAGGAATTTTCAATGCGCGCTCTACTGCCCGCTGCCACTGCCTGACTGCCTCGTTCGGGTGTGTGGGGGTCGTATTGCATGTGTCGCAACATTCGCAAACCACCTGTTGTTGCAGTCCCGAGCCAACGAGGTGAATGACACATTAATAACCAAGCCTGGTGAGAAGGGCATCAGGCAAGCCTGCTGACCTTCACGTGTCTTCCTAGCATACTGCACTCCAAAGAGAGAGAGGGTATTGTAGCTTTAGTTTGTTCCCAGTGCATAGTGCCATACACAGTGCCAATAGACTTATGGCATTGAGGCCAGAACAGCCAAACATGAACAGCAGTCTGCCACTCAAGTGTCAAGTCCTGTCTGCTGCTGCAGCGCTGCAGAGCACTGTGTCCAAGCAGCACTGCAGCTTCAGGACTTACAATCACATGTCTTCCTACTCTCTTCATGTTCCACTGCAGGTCACTAGTATGCAGCACACATGGCGCAGCCCTAGGTCCCATAAATGGACATCCACTTTCAAGGCTGTGTTCATCGTGACTGTCCTAGCCAGATGCGCTGACTGCAGTGCAGATGGTGAGATGCCACACCAGCTAACAAGCCACCTAGGCAAATCTTCTTATGCCTTGTGCTTCCTCACAACAGCGTGCTGCAGGCATTGCGCTCCTGGAGTTCAGCGGCAACATAACCAACTTTGCTGCTGTCAGTGCTCAGAACTCTTTCAAAGGCTGGGTGAATGGCACTGACCCCTGCCTAGGCTGGACAGGCGTCACTTGCAACACTCAGGATGTGGTCACCAGCTTGTGAGTTCCAACAGCAGGCTCATCCTGCTTCTGGAGAGTGTTGTCTGCAATCGGTTGCATTGCAGTAGTCCTTTGGCTTCAGCTAGGCCCTTGCCTGCGCTGTACTGTGCAGTGTTTCCAAAGGGTTTCCAAATTGCTGTCAGTTGATCACTCTCCAGGCAAGGCGCTCTGGCTCAAGCAGCTCGGACCCCAGCTTGGCCTGCACGGCTTGAATCTGGGTCTGCACATGCTGCAGTATCAGCATGATGCCATTACCTGCAGTGTTGCATCAGATCATGTCAGCATGATGACCTTGGTAGCTGCTGCACTGTTCTGCTTGCACCTGTACTGCATGTGAACTGGGTGTATTCTGCAGCTGTGGCAAGGCTTTGGCATCAAATGTCAGTGTTGCAGCATTGGCATCCTGTTGGGCAGCAGACTACTGTTCACTGCAACACCTGACTCTATCTGTTGGGGTTTGTTGCAGGAATCTGAGCAGCTATGGGTTCAAAGGATACCTGGCAGACGGTTTGAATGGCCTCACAGGCTTAGTCAACTTGTGAGTAATCTGCTGTGCAGCCTACCTGCAATCATCTGACTGTATCTCAGATGTTAGCCATGGCAGTTACATGCAAGACTGCATGGACACAAAGGCTATCGTGTTTGAGTTCTTCGATCCTGTCCTTGTCGATCAGGAGATTCAGAAAGTTGGTGGTGTATTTGCTGAGACCAGCTTCCTTGCTGATGTTCTTGACAACATCCCTTTTCTTCTCAGGTGTCATGACTGGGTTGAAAAGAAAGTCCTTGATCTGCTCGTTTTCACTGAACAGAGCTTGTAGAGCGTCAACGTCGGCATGAACGTCGTCCAAACTGTTCTGCTCTTGTGCGATCTCGACCAGTGCGTTAGCGTATACCCCACCAACCGCATCGAACTCCAGCTGCAGACAGACGTCGTCCAATACGTTGGGACAAATGACCCGCTCGGTACTCAAATGAACATAATGACGGCTTGGGAGCAAAGCACTCACGTTCATTGCAGTGACTTTGCGGGTGCCGACACCATGTGATCTCAACTTGGCTGCCACAGGAGCCCCGCTGAAGAACGCCTTTCCTGGACGTGTGGTACGTATGGACGCTGATCTACAAGGCAGACAGAACTTTCCTGCAAGTGCGGACGTCATGTTGAAGCCTTTAGTTGCTCAAGCTTCTCCGGCTCGCTGCGAAAGCTGCCGTTATCTTCGCTTGCTAGCGTACTACGCATCGTTCATTATTTCCGCACCCTGGCAGCCTTTACATGCCTCAAGTCAATTGAAGTTGGTCTGCAGATGCACAGCATGCCTCAGCGCACGTTTGCATGCATGCTGCTGAACCATGCATTGGTCCTTCGTCCCTGGTACTTCGCCACTGGTAGCAACTTCCAAAAAACATTTCACAGCCTGCACTACACAGCCATGGACTTGGAGAAGCAACACAAGCCAAAAATTGCACACTGCAAGACCTGCAGTTCTTTGATAGATCGGACCTCAACATGTTCCGAAGGACGCATTGGTTTGCAGCGCCTGGTAAAATGCCTGGATCCTAAAGATATTTTGACACAGTATGCAGTCAAGCAAGGCTGTGTTAGGCTGCGTGATGCATTGAATGTATCTCGGATGCTTCATTTATAGTCATGCCAAGGAGAGCCTAGGAGAGCCTCTGATTTGAAAGCTGTTGAGAGACATTCGTAGCGTCTGTTGCTGATTGTCAGGTCAAGGCTGACAGTCCTGACGGCCGGCCACGAGCACAAGCACATCGCATGTAGAGCGGAGATTGGAGGTGGTCAGACCTGCAGTTGTTTGGTCTGAGGCCATGCTCACGTGCTCTATCATACCTGATCAAAGGCTTCAAAGTAGTTCCAGTAGGACTGCCATGGCATAATTGACAGGGAGCACTCATGACTCAAGCACATACATGAAAATTGATGCACTAGCCTGAGTTTGACTGGGAGAGACTCAACTACATCAAATGGCAACAGTTTGGCTGACTCTGCTGCGAAACAGACCAAAGTCAACACTCAGCTTCATGTTCTGGATGACCCATTGACTGCTAGCTTGGCAATGTGCTGCTCAGCAGAGCCATTAGCTGTCTGGCCGTGCTGCTGAGGCAGTTCAGTTGACAGCACTACCAGCGGTTTGCCAGGCTCTGCTGCACTGAGCTTTTCAGCAAGGTCTTGCTGCTGTGCTGCATCATCTGTTGTCATATGCACAGCAATGCTTTGCAGGTCCAGGGTCCTTTGCAAGTACTCCTGGTTCTCCCTTAGCACTGCGGCCTCATCAAACACCAGCCTCACATTCAGAACCTGCAGATGGACAGGAAGAGCTTCAGCTTGATCCTTGCAGCATTTCATTCGTCTGTGCAGTGCCCTGTAAGCAGCCCTGCCAAAGATAGCATGGCGTGTAATAAGTGAGGACCACTCACATCGTTGCATGCATGTCCTGTGTATCCAATCCTGCAATGGTGATAGGAGCACGTGCGCTCCTATCAACACATGCATGTCATGCGTGTCCTGTGTATCCAATCCTGCAATGTTGATAGGAGCTCACATGCTCGCAGTGTCAAGCAGCCTTTGGGAGCAGGTTGAGTGAGCACCAAGCACTTCTTGATGTAGCTACCAGAAGACCTCATGGCAGGATTGGCAGTAAGATGATCATTGCAGGGTGCACTTGTTTGTCACCTGTTCATCAGGTGTTAACACATGATAGGTGGTAAATGATACATGATAGATCTGAGTGATAGCTCTGAATGATAGATAGGTGTCAAGGCATGCAAAATTTGTCCAGGCAGGCACTGGGAGGAGTCTTACATCAGGGCCGAGCAGACTGGTCTCCTTCATGCGCATCTGGGCAAAGGGCATCACAGTCTTCTTCAGCTCCTGCTCCTTCATGTTGCTCAGAGAGGGCTCTGCCTTCATCTGTGAAAGGCAGCATCACTGGGTTGAAAGGCAACAATAGGCAGTGCAAATGTGCGTACCGTATCAATGTACGGTACATGGCTAGAATCCCTGCTCTTTGTAAGGTCCCCAAGGGGCTTGGCCTCCACATGCAAGGGCAGCAGCACTTATGAGATGGGCAGGATTACTCAGCCAAAGGCTAGACTGTGCCAGTGACTCAACAGCATGTCTGTTGTGCTAGGTAGCATTCAGCCTGTTGCAATCAAGTCTGTTACAAAACCCACACAAGGTGAAAGGCTGCCAGACTGAACACCGGCACCATTGCTTGGGCCTTGTTTCCAGGCGCAAACAGCAAACATGAATGGTGCCAATCAGAGCTTGCAGGGAGTCCTTCAAGGGAGCTTGCAGGGCATAGGGAGAGAAGATGTTACCCTAGCCACCATCTGCTGTGACACGTCAGCAGGGAACCCCCGAGTCTGCTGACTGTACAGCTCAGACAGGTTGGTGAGGACTCGTTCTCGCCAGCCAGTGAACCTGTCTGACACGAACAGGTCTGCATGCACTACCTGCGCCGTGTCACACAAATGTTCAAAGCCTGCTACCCGATGATACTGCAGCAAGCCGCAGCTACAGGCTGCCATGTCTAACAGTTGCTGTGCTGTGCTATGCTGTGCTGTGCTGTGCTGTGCTGTGCTGTGCTGTGCTGTGCTGTGCTGTGCTGTGCTGTGCTGTGCTGTGCTGTGCTGTGCTGTCTTGGCTTGCAAAGCATCTTGCCACTTTTATGCAAGAGGCAAACATGCAACATGAGCTGACACAGGTTGCTGAGACACTGCCGCAGCTGACTTCCTTCCTTATGGCGACTGGCAGTGCACACCCATCCATCATGCGGGACAGGCTACTGAGCACAGGTTGCGTGACGTGGCACATAGAAACACAAGGGGGAGGGTGTTTGGACCTTAGCTGCAGGAGGGGCTTGTTGGCCCTTCTTCACCTTTGCCTTGCCATGCTTGTCGATGTCCCTCCTCAGGGCTTCTATGCGCTCTTGCATGTACATTGCAGCACCCTGCACCATTTGAGCACACCTGGTTCAGGCTGCTGAACCTGGTCAGCATGTGCTGCAGCATGCGTATGATCATAAGCCAGCTGAACTTGGTCAGCTGAAAATACAACCCTGGGCGATTACAACCCATGACAAAGGCTGCATGGTGACAAGCAAGTGCAGCGCATGAGGGGAAGCAGACCTGCAGGGCAGTGTTGGGTTGGGGGGCTTGGGGCCAGCCTGCCGTCAGGACACTGCCCTTCTCACGCAGCTTGCTCCTCCACACATGCTCGCACGTGTGTGGGCAGATAGGTGCCAGCAGCAGTGTTTGCACCTGCAATGCAATCCTTTTGAAAACAATTTTCTTCATATTTTTGTTCGATTTTACTTTTTATTTGTCTCCCCCCCCCAACCATCACACAACCCATGCTATTTGACGGGCAGGACTGCCTTCCCTTTGCCTGTGCAGTAGGTACGTCAGCAGTGGGACCTCCCTTCAGGCACAATGGGAGCTGCCTGTTTGGCAAGCAAGACAGCAGCCTGCTATGAGGAGACTGCAACACACTTCTCCAGTCATGCACTCCTGATGCATTTGCAACCATGCTTTGTCACCACTGATGTGCTGCACAACATGTCCTACAAGCTGATCCATGCTGAGCAGTAAAGGTTGCCTACCTTGATGTATCGGTGCACCAGATGTGTGTGCATGCCATGCGGCCCACAGGCAGCTCTGTATGCATCCCTTGCATTTTGAAGGTCGTAGTAGCCTGTCTTGAGCGCCTCCTTGAACATCATGTTGTCATAGGCTGCATGGCTACCATGGATGGCCAGATTCATCTCGTTGTCAAAAACCCTGCATCACGACAGAGAATATAGCAAGATTGCACCGAGCATGTATAAAGCAGGCATTGACATGGATGGCCAGATTCATCTTGTTGTCAAATGCCCTGCATCACGCCAGAGAATATAGCAAGATTGCACCGCGCATGTATGAAGCAGGCATTGACATGGATGGCCAGATTCATCTTGTTGTCAAATACCCTGCAGCAACACAGAGAATGTAGCAACAGTGCACGGGACATGTGTAAAGCAGGCACTGAGTGGCAAACAGAAGCTGTGGATGCTCTCAAGCAGCTGATCAGTGGTCCAAAGTGGAAGACACCTATGCAGTCAGGAGACATGCATGCTCTGAAGCGTGACAAGAAGCATGCGTGACTGCAGTTTCACGCATCACAACTGACCTGATGCGCACATGGCGCTGCCCTTTCATGCAGCATGAGTCGGCAGTCAGACTCTGACTTGCGGCAGGCAGGATGACTAAGGCAATTAGCCTCTGCATCCAAGTAAACATGTACTACTGACGAGTCCATGAATTTGGGCATGCTGTGATTATGCACGACATGCTAAGGCTGTTGCATCACTGTTTTCTGACCGATCCGAATGGCTGTGATGCGCCAAATTGGCATGACCATGGTGAAATGTGTTGCGCTCACCTATCAGCAAAGGAGGAAGCTTCTCCAGATCTCAGCTCAGCTGCTAGGACCTCATCATACCACAGCAGCTCCTGCATGGCAACAGCCGTGCCACTCAAATTGTGTCAGGAGCATTTGCCTTGGCAGACTCCACACTTGCTGACATGTAGAACAGCAACAATCGCAAGTGGCCCATCAGCTGCAGCTACCAGACCATGTCAACACTGATTGATGTCAGGACCATGCGCACAGACAACATCATCATAATCATTGTCATCACCATCAGCAGCATTGCATGCTTACTATCTGGGCTGCAGAGCCTGCCTAGGTATGTACATAGGCAAGCAGACGACACTATGCAGCATCATTTTTGATCAGACATTGATTTGTTGCACAGTCTTTGATTAGACAGCAACTAGCTGCACAGACACACCTTGGTGAGACGCAGGATGCCCTTGTCAGCAGTGTCATGCACAAAGTTGGCATCTTCCATGCCATCCCCAGCGTCTGCCAGGGCCAGGCGCATGGCATCAGCTGTGTACTCCTGAACTGCCTGTGCCAGCGTTTTGAAGTTGCCTGCATGGTAGACCAGTGATGAGCTGCTTCATTGCTGCTTAATGATGCAGACCAGTACCATCCCTGAAATTGTCATGCGCAGGGCAGGGCAGGGCAGGGCAGGGCAGGGCAGGGCAGGGCAGGGCAGGGCAGGGCAGGGCAGAGCGGATACAGACAGGCCAGCAAAGGGCAGCCAGGTTAATGTAGCACCAGAAGATCAACATGGCTGACACAACAGCTGTGGTTTTGCACATGCAGACAGCACATGACAACGCTGCTTTGTGATACATGTGATAGCTGCAGCAAGTAAGAAGCACACCAGTGGATTTGGACATCTTTTCTCCATTCAGCAAGAGATGGCCATTACAGCGCATGCTCTTGGGCCACCTGTCCGGCTTACCCTCCCAAATGGCTGTGTGATTGTACAGGGCGAAGCTCAGATGATTGTTGATGAGGTCCTTGCCTGACACCTGCAGACATGTTACCATGCTACATTCAATGAGTGGATGACAGCTGGTGCACCCGTTGCTGTGAAATGCTGAGGAACAGAGTAGAGCAATATGGTGCAAATGCCATGTGTTGGGAGAAACCTGTCAGCTCCCCCCCCCTTCTCCCCCAACTGTTCCCGCCCCCACTCACTTGTGGATGTCATGAAGCATCCACCCAGCAGACATTCTCCCCTGTGTTGTCTACCCAACATTATCTATCGAACACAGTCAAGTTTGCTGATTGGACAGACACCTAGTGCTATCCTGTGCTCACAAGCAGAGTCACAAAACCAAATCTTTCAATCAGTGGCTCTAAAGAATGAGGTAAACCCTGATGGTCCTGGTCCTGGTCCTCTTGCATCACCAAGTGCAGGCCTGACACACACACAATAGACAGACAAGACAGCAACTCATCTGGGCATGCAATCTGCTACACTGAAGGATCATTACTAAACAGGGCAAAACCCAGGTCTGACAGACACACACACAGACAAGACAATGTGTGCAGTCTACTTAACTGAAAGGATGACCATTATGCAAGGCAACACCCAGGCCCGACAGACACACACAGACAGACAAGACAATGCGTGCAACCTGCTACAGGGCATGACCGATAGACAGGGCAAGACCCGGGTAAATATTGGGGTCGCCTGCCATATGACAGTATGCATGTAAGAATGACTGCATGCTACCAAAAACTGATGCGTTCACGGAAAGCCATATGGAGCACAAGTCTGAATAAAAGTTGGCAAGACTTGAATTTGTTCCTCCCATTGATGCTGTTGTCCATAGTACCGTTCATACAAGATCCACAGACTGGTAGCACACAGAAGATAGCCTTTGCGCGATGCATAGAAGCTGGATGCTGTGCTCTTGTATGTGGTGTTTTGCTTGATATGCCAGTGTCACTCTGAATGCAGTATGCTGGTTGACTCACCCTAAGGTCAAATGGGTACCAATATTGGACTTACCCTAAGGTCAAATGGGTACCAGAAGTTGAACTCCTGCCTCATGGCTTTTAGGGTCTGTGCTGGAATTTTGCTGTGTTGAGGCTCAGGCCCCTCCAGGAAGATGTGATCCCATACCTGCAAGGCTAAATCCAGTGACAGGAATACCTCTCCCAAAAATGCCACGCAAATCTTTTGGGTGGGATGCTCTTTTGCTTTGTTCTTTTCTTGGAAGGAAAAAAAACTAGGGCCACTGCAGCAAGGTTGATGGCTGGTGCAGCTATCAATTCCAAAATTCCATCAGAAGCAGACAGATGGTTTTGTGCACATGTGCATTTAATGCTCACAGGCCAAAATTGTGAAGCACGGCAGGGCAGAGCAGGGCAGAACAGGGTAGGGCGGGGCAGGGCAGAGCTGGGCAGGGCAGGGCGGGGCAGGACATGGGTAACGCAGATCTTAACAGCATGCATGCCAAGCTGCATACAAAGGCACCATGCCTCCCCAAGCTCTCATGATCGAACACAACACCACAAATGTTTGCACACCTTTCATGGCCCCCATGCACATCCTGCAGCTCTGTCACACAAACATGACCACAATCTCTGGACAATCAAGGTGGGTAAGGCAGCTGTTACCTCGTCTGTGACATCTTCTGCCTTGATCTTCCCATCGCCCTCACCATACAGATTGCCTGCTTGCAGGAAATGGGCAACCGTGTAGTAGGCCATGTAGATGGTGGAATCCGACAGGGACTCCACCAGGTATTGGGTATCCCAGGGGACCCGTGTCCCTAGCCCAAAGGAACGACTGCAGGCCCATTGATTCAACCAACCCAGGCAGTGCTCAAACTGGTGCCGAGCTTCGTCTGAGTATGTGTTCATCTGCTGAAGGCATTGCCTGAACACACACACATTGACATGTGTGTCAGACGCACTGATGCATGATACAGCAGAGCAGCTCTAGCAGCTGAGGCCCATTGATGTACAGGCTTCACCACAAGCTTGCTTTCTGAACGGCTCAATCAATCTCAATTGAGTCTTGACACACCCTGTACAGACAGATGTCAATGTGCTGCTCAGTCTGTGACGTGCTCTCTGCAGTCTTCTTCTACAGTGGGGTACCAGGGGTCCTGTGAGGGCCGGCACACACACACTGCCCACACCAGCCAATGACTTGTTGCCAGAGCAGATGCTGAAACCCACCAACCCTTTTGGGCTCAAGGGTTTGCATGTGTGTTTTGTAAGGCTTCCAGTATGTTCAGCCAAAACAGGACAAGACAGCACAGCGCAGCGTGTTAACGCATAAGCTACAGTCAGCTGCATCTTTTGCATAGATGCACAGGCAGCAAAGCCATGAACAAGGCTGCATACTGCTTGCTCTGCAAGATGCTGCCCAAGTTCTGTTCTTTCAGGCGAGGTGTGCCACAGCTTGGTCATGGCAGCAGCACACTTGCGGCTGATCACTGACTGTCAGGCTCAATGTACATGTCAAAAGCCTTTGAGGCCATGGTATGTGGCTCACTCAGTGAGATGCTTCCAGTGGTCTTCTCCATAGGTGAGGTACCACTGATCTGTGAGGGCCACCACACATTCATCTCCTGACCGGCTGATGACCTGCTTGTCAGGCTCACTATACAGCATGGCCTCGCCCTCATCTAGCAGCTCCTGCTTGATCACGTTCTTCACATCTGCCACCTGCAACATGCGTCATCCCTGCTGACATCCAAATAGAGCTAGCTCATACCAGACACAACACACTGGCTGCTTCACCTACAAACAGGCCTGGTTCATTGCTGACTGTATTGACAGCTGACAACCACATGGGGGTTGCCACAACTCAAATCATCAGTCATTGTCTGTTGACTCCCCTGATGAGTCTCAAAGACAGGAAATGTAGATGTAAGTGTGCATGTGTGAAATGTACACCCCCTGCAGGACTACATGGATGCATGACGAGGCCATCATGCTAGGTGACCACCCTTGCAAGACCTCATTGATGCATGACAAGGCCAGCACAATGAAATACCTTCTTGCCTGTGTGAGGACCTATGACCATGACTCCATCATAGAACCCCTTCAGGTACAGTGTCTTCTTCGCTTCCTCTAGCTTCTTATCTCCCTGAGTGTTGATCTTCATCTCATCACAGATGGTCTTGGCTGCGGTCTTTCCTATCCCAGGGATGTCTATCACAGATATGACCTGCAATGCAAGACTGTAGATAATCACAACCTAGAGGAGTGTTCCTCCAGTAAACTCATAACGGTGGAACCCTTGTCTAAAGGCATTGATTGTAAAATAACCTGGTTGCAAACTTTGTGGTGCATTCTACTGAACTCATGTGCAGCTCATGGCCAAGTGCAACCCCAGCCAGAATCCCTGCATGACCACCTCAACAGCAGAAGACAACAAGCTGTACACGGCACAATCTACAGACAGTGTAAATGTGAAAGACTCATGTGTTCCTAAGCAGCCCTATCGACAAGCCAATGCTGGCGACATGTAGTTTGTCTAGGATGTGCTTGCCATATCAGACAGGCCAGTACAATGGCTACAAGACGAGACTGATAGGAGGGGTCAGCAGCTTTGTAGTGCTTACGTCATAATCAACCCAGGCGTCCTCGACATGGAACTTCTCACACAGCTTTGGCTTTGATTTTAGCTCCTGGAGAGCTATGTAGTCATCTGGTGAATCTGAGATGACACTTGTCACCACACCTGCATGTGTGCAAGGCATCAGTCATGCATGTGGAGCCATGACAATGTACTGTGATTACATTTACACTGCAGAGCAGCTGCACAATCATTCAATCATGATTTGAACACGTGACTTGCCCTAGAATCAGGTATGTCAATCCTGAGTATCTCGTGGACCTCATGCTGAGCCAGTGTGACATTGCACAGAGAGTCATGACAGTATCACACAACCCTAAGCAGAGTGCAGACAGGTGTCATGAAGAAAGAGAACGATGGAGGCAGCCAAACGCGTACAAGGAAACATAACAACGCAAATCTTGGCAGAAACTGACATTAACAGTGACGATAATACATTGAGGCACGCAGGGCATGGGTTCTGGCATGATGCATGAGCAAGCAGCATGCAGCACAGACAGGAATGAGCATGCCGCATAGCACGCACACACATCAGTGGAAGTTCAGTTGATACAGTGATGGAGGGCGGACCTGTTCCTTTGTTGGTCTTGATAGTCAGCAGGGGAAGAACATATACTCGGTCATATGGCGACCTGGGTGCCTGCACCACCACCAATGCATGGCATCAGGCCTGTCTTGACCCCACAAATAGGCGTATACACCTAGTAGTATAGTACTTCCACATGTGGTACTTCTACACAGCAACTTGAAGGTAGTTTGTGCATCAGGCCTGCCTTGACCCCACAAATACGCATATACACCTAGTAGTTACTTCCATATATAGTGCTTCTACACAGCAACTTGAAGGTAGTTTGTGCATCAGGCCTGCCTTGACCCCACCAATACGCGTATACACCTGGTAGTATAGTACTTCCACAAATAGTGCTTCTACACAGCAACTTGAAGGTAGTTTGTGCATCAGGCCTGCCTTGACCCCACCAATACGCGTATACACCTAGTAGTATATTACTTCCATATATAGCGCTTCTACACAGCAGCAACTTGAAGGTAGTTTGTGCATCAGGCCTGCCTTGACCCCACCAATACGCGTATACACCTGGTAGTATAGTACTTCCATATATAGTGCTTCTAC
>JAABUP010000986.1_pt1 | contig 61017 bp, 62 predicted proteins | sample 5559201 | NCBI WGS metagenome assembly JAABUP01 (sample SAMN10711887, study PRJNA513373) | rock metagenome | isolation source: Antarctica rocks | place: Antarctica | reverse complement strand
GCGCGTCGAGCCGACACGCCTCCACCACCGACTCCCGCCGGGCCCACAACGCCCTCACCAGCCACGACGCACACCGTCGCTGGCCGCTTCGCCGTGCCCACTTGACAGAAACGTCTCCATATCATCGCGCGGGCTCGCCCTGACTCTCGTGGGCACCGGGGTCCACGTGATGGCGCTCTGCCCGGGATTCACCCGAACCGAGTTCCACCAGCGTCTCGGGCAGGGGCGCTCCGGTCCGAGCTTCGCGTGGCTGGACGCCGACCACGTCGTCGACGTCGCCCTGGCCGACCTCGCGAGGAGGAAGGTGGTGTCCGTGCCCGGGCCCCTCTACAAGGCGATCGTCGGTGTGGCCAGGACAATGCCCCGCGGTCTCGTGCGCCGGGTCGCCGCGCGCACCGCGTCGGGACGCGGGTGAGCGCCGCGGCGGTCGGCGGCGGCCCCGACCTCGACGCCGACGCGTTCGCTCGCCTCGCCGCGCTGGTCCGTGAGCTCGCGGTGGTCCGCGGCCGCGTGACCCTCTCCTCGGGGGCCGAGGCCGACCACTACGTCGACCTGCGGCGCGCGACGCTGCACCACGAGGCCGCTCCGCTGGTGGGATCGCTGCTGCGGGCGGCCACCGCGGACTGGGACTATGACGCCGTCGGCGGGCTGACCATGGGGGCCGACCCGGTGGCCACCGCGGTCCTGCACGCCCCCGGTGCCTCGGTGGACGCGTTCGTCGTGCGGTCGGTGGCGAAGACGCACGGGATGCAGCGCCGGATCGAGGGCCCGGACGTCGCCGGGCGCCGCGTGCTCGCGGTGGAGGACACGTCGACCACCGGCGGCAGCGTCCTCACCGCGACGGACGCCCTGGTCGAGGCGGGTGCGGTCGTCGCCGGGGTCGTGACCGTCGTCGACCGCGACACCGGGGCGGCCGAGGCCATCCGGGCACGCGGTCTGCCCTATCGCGCGCTGCTCGGGCTCGCCGACCTCGGGCTCGGGTGACCGGTCCCCCCGAGCCGGGTCCCCCCGAGCCCGGACCCACCGAGCCCGGACCCACCGAGTGGGGCGTCGAGCGGGAGGTCGGCGTCGGCCCGTGGCCGGGCCCGTGGCCTGACGACCCGCGCTTCGACCCCGAGCTGCTCGCCGGGGGCGACCAGCGCAACGTCGTCGACGCCTACCGGTACTGGCGGCGGGAGGCCGTCGTTGTCGACCTCGACGCCCGCCGCCACCCGTTCCACGTCGCCGTCGAGAACCTGCGCCACGACGCCAACATCGGCACCGTGGTGCGCACCGCGAACGCGTTCGCCGCCGCCGCGGTGCACATCGTCGGGCGCCGACGCTGGAACCGGCGCGGCGCGATGGTCACCGACCGCTACCAGCACGTGCATCACCACCGCGACGCCGAGGCGCTGGCGAACTGGGCACAGGCAGCGGACCTCGTGGTCGTCGGGGTCGACAACGGCCGGGAGCGGCGCGGCTGGAGACGCTGGCCCTGCCTCGCCGCTGCGTGCTGTTGTTCGGTCAGGAGGGCCCGGGCCTGACGCCCGGGGCCGCTGCAGCGGCGGACCTGACCGTGTCGATCGCCCAGTTCGGCTCGACGCGGTCGATCAACGCGGGTGTCGCCGCCGGGATCGCGATGCACGCCTGGGTGCGGGCGCACGCGGATCTCGACCGGGCGTGGTGAGACCGCGAGTGCTCAGCCCGCGTCGCGGCGCGTGGTCGACGCGCCGAGCTTCCTCTCCCGCCGCGACTTGATGACCTCGATGATGACGGGCACGAGCGAGATGAGCACAACGAGCAGCAGCATCGCCTCGATGTGATCGCGCACGAAGGTGAGCCGGCCCAGCAGCGCGCCCAGGACCGTCACTCCGGCGGCCCAGGCCACGGCGCCGATTGCGGAGAACGTCATGAACCGCCGCACCTCCATGCGTCCCACGCCGGCCATCACGGTGATGAAGGTGCGCACGATGGGGACGAAGCGCCCGAGCACGATTGCGCGGATGCCGTACTTGTCGAAGAACGCCTGGGTTCGCTGCACGTTCTCGCTCTTGAACAGCCGCGAGTTCGGTCGGTCGAAGATCGCCGGTCCGGCGCGCCGCCCGATCCAGTAGCCGCACACGTTGCCGAGGAACGCGGCGACGCTGAGCACGATGCAGGCGAGCCACAGCGGCGTCCCGATCAGACCGGTCGTGACGGCGAGACCGGTGATGAACAGCAACGAGTCGCCGGGGAGGAAGAAACCGACGAGCAGACCGCACTCGGCGAAGAGGATCAGGGTCACGCCGACGAGGGCCCAGGGCCCCAACGACTCGATGATGTACTGCGGATCGAGCCACGCGGGCCCCAGGGCGACGAGGGTGGTGGCGTCGGCGGGCGTCACGATCCGCACGCTACGCGGCGCACGGTGTGCCCCGCGTCCGGGCCGGGGCCGAGGACGTGCCGGTCAGACCGGGAACAGCAGCGTCAGGGTCCCGACGATCGCGCCGACGACCCCGCCAGCGAGCAGGGCCGTCCCCGCCCACCGCGCCAAGCGGGCCGGCGGCCACGTCCCGGTGAGCCACGTCCCGGTGAGCCACGGGTCGGTCGGCCCGGAGACGGGAGGCTCAGCCGGGGTCGTCGGTGCGGACGAGGGGGCGGCGGTGGCCGCGGTGGCAGCGGTGCCCGGGCTGCCACCTGGTGCCGGAGGCTGCAGGGGACGGTCCCGGGGTCGCTTGGGGCGCCGGGCCGGGCCGGCGGACGGGTCTTGGACACCTCCACGCATTTCCCTCGCTGGACCACCCGGACCACCCGGAGCCCGTCCAGGCGGGCCGCCGGCGGCGTGCGGTCCCGTCGACGGGACGGGACGGGGACCGCGCGGGGGGCCCCCGGCCGGCGGCGACGGAGGGGGCGAGGGCGACCCGGGCGAGGCGCCCAGTACCTGCGTCCGCTCGGACCCGGACGGCGCAGCCGGCGCGGGACCGGACGTCGTTGGGCGTCGACGTCCGAGGGGGCGGAAGCGGCGGTGGGCCGGGGGCTCCGCGTCAGGTCCGACACCCGGTCCGGGCTGCGGTGGGCCGGGCTCGGGCGTCCGGGGCTCGGGCGCTCCGGACGCGTCCGCAGGGCCCGCCGGACCTCCCCCACGACTCGAACCGCCTGGGCCGTCCGGCCCACTCGGGCCCCCGGGGCCGCGAGGCGCGGGCGCCGTGGGGTCGGCGTCGCGAGTCGGATCGGCGACCGAACGGGGCATCGACACCCCGCCCGCGGCGTGGGCGCGCAGGGCCTCGGCCAGCAACCGCTCGTCGTCCATCACGACGATGTTAGCGGCGGCACCCGTCGTGTCGAGGTCCTCGTCGACGCGGGCCAATCATCAGAGGCCGCCGACGATCTTGCTGACGGACTCCAGTCCCCGACTCGCCGTGGACTTCACGGTGCCCCGGCTGATGCCGGTCGTCTCCGCGATCTCCGCCTCCGACAGCCCGCCGTAGTAGCGCAGCACCAGGACCTCGCGCTGCCGGCGCGGGAGCTGACCGAGCGCCCCGACCACCGCCTGGTGCTCGGCCGAGAGCATGGCGAGCGACTCGGCGGAGCGGGCGTCGGCGGCGTGGGGCGGTACGTACTCGCGAGCGGTCCGGCGTCGCCGGAGGACCGAGCGGGACCCGTTGACCACGGCCGTCCGTAGGTACCCCAGCGCCGCGTTCTCGTTGCGCAGCCGTCCCCAGTGGCGGTGCAGACCCGTGAACGCCTCCTGCACCACGTCCTCAGCCGTCGCCGGATCGTCGACGAGCAGGATCGCGAGGCGCACGAAACGCATGCGGTGCTCGCGGTACAGGTCCTCGAGGGTGCGAGGTCCGGCAGGGGCGTCCGCGCCGGGCGGGGTCGATCCGGGCGGGGTCGATCCGGATGCGGGCGGACTGCCCTGGGGAGGCGCCGCGGCGTGCGGCAGGGCGGACCCGGCGCCGTCGACCCTGCCGTCGATCACCCTCAGGTCACCGAGGGTGCGCTCGATCACGCGCTCCGTCGGGTCGGCCACGGTCCCGACGATAGACCAGGACCACCGCGGCACATCGGCCGCGACGCCGGCGGGCCCGGGGTGGGCGTCCCCCGTCACGTTGGCCCCGGTCCCCCGGGCTGCGCCATACTGCGACCTCGAGCCGCTGCCCGTCCCGCCGACGCGTCCAGGGAGGCACCTCCCATGCCCATCGCCACCCCCGAGGTCTACAACCAGATGCTCGACCGGGCGAAGGAGAACCGTTTCGCCTACCCAGCCATCAACTGCACGTCGTCGGAGACGGTCAACGCTGCCCTGCGCGGCTTCGCGGAGGCCGAGAGCGACGGCATCATCCAGTTCTCCACCGGCGGCTCGCAGTTCGGTTCCGGGCTCTCGGTGAAGGACATGGTGGTCGGCGCGTCGGCCCTGGCGGAGTTCGCCCACGTGGTCGCCGAGAAGTACTCGATCAACGTCGCGTTGCACACCGACCACTGCCCGAAGGACAAGCTCGACAACTTCGTGCGCCCGCTCATCGCGATCAGCCAGGAGCGGGTGGACCGTGGGCAGAACCCGCTGTTCCAGTCGCACATGTGGGACGGTTCCGCGGTCGAGCTGCACGAGAACCTCGAGATCGCCCAGGAACTCCTGGAGAAGGCGGTCAAGGCCAAGACGATCCTCGAGGTGGAGATCGGCGTCGTGGGCGGCGAGGAGGACGGCATCTCCGCCGCGAGCGATGACAAGCTCTACACCGCCCCGGGCGACTACGAGTACACCGTCGAGGCCCTGGGCGCCGGGGAGAAGGGCCGCTACCTGCTCGCGGCCACGTTCGGCAACGTCCACGGCGTCTACAAGCCGGGCAACGTCAAGCTGCGCCCCGAGATCCTCAAGCAGGGCCAGGAGGTCGCGACGCGGAAGCTGGGCCTCGCCGAGGGCTCGAAGCCGCTCGACCTGGTCTTCCACGGCGGGTCGGGCTCGCTGCTCGAGGAGATCCACGAGGCGCTCGACTACGGCGTGGTGAAGATGAACGTCGACACCGACACCCAGTATGCTTTCACCCGGCCGATCGCCGGGCACATGTTCTCGCACTACGATGGCGTGCTGAAGATCGACGACGAGGTGGGCGACAAGAAGGTCTACGACCCCCGTAGCTACCTCAAGGCCGGGGAGCACGCCATGGCCGACCGCATCGTCACCGCGTGCGAGGACCTCCGCTCGACGGGGCAGTCGCTGGGGACGTGACGCGGGGGCGCGCGATGATGGGTCCATGACCATCCCCAGCGGGCCCGGCGCCGATCACGGGCACAACCTCCTCGGGCCCCAGCCGACCCGCCTGCCCCCGAGCCCGGCGCCCGACGACCGGCTCGCCGCGGGCGAGGACCCGGCCGCGGTGGCGGCCGACCACCCGACCTGCAGCGCAGCGTGGGCGGCGCTCGCCGAGCGGGCGGAGAGCGCCGGCGAGACGGTCACCTCCTACGCGTTCGCCCGCACCGGGTACCACCGCGGGCTGGACCAGCTGCGACGCCACGGGTGGAAGGGCTTCGGACCGGTCCCGTGGGACCACGAGCCCAACCAGGGCTTCCTGCGGGCCGTCGCCGCACTCGCGCGGGCGGCGTCGACGATCGGGGAGATCGACGAGGCGGCCCGCTGCGCCGACCTCCTCTCCGGCTGCGACCCGCGCGCCGTCCAGGCGCTAGGCGTCGGCTGAGCCGACCCCTGGACCCTCGACACCGCGTCCGCGCCGGTGCGGGACAGCCTGCAGGTGACGACAGGGACGGACGAGACGCCAGTGCTGCCCGTGGCGGTACCAGCTGCGGCGCTCGAGGCTCCGGTCGTCGGTGATCCCGTCGCGCACAAGGACCGCGGGCCGGCATCCCACCTGCACGGCACGCCCACGCCCGTCGTGCTCGGGCCCGGGTCGCAGACCCCGCCACCGGGGGCGCCCGGTCACCGTCACCGTGACCCCCTCGCCGTCGGGGTCGGGGCGCACGACCATCCCCGCCGACGATCCCCGGACGACGAGCCGCTCGTCCGCGTACACCGCGCCGGTGAACGCGCCGAGCCGGTGCGCACCGACCACGACGCCCCCGCGGTCGTCGCGGACCAGGACCGCGGGCCGAGGCACGCCCTCCACCGCGAGGTCGACGGCGTCGGCGAGGCCGGTCGGCACCCCCCACACCGCCGCCGCCTCCGACGCCGGGTCGGGCACGAACGCGACGGCGACGTCGAGGCGTTCCCGGCGCAGAAGGCGCACGAGCACGCCCGCGAGAGCCGCATCCCCACCCACGACCACGAGCCGCCCGGCGCGGTCGAGGAGCGGGTCGACCTCCGCGCGCCCGGGCACGACCGGGGCGTCCACGACCTCGACGGCCCCGACGGCCCCGACGGCGTCGCGGCCGGTCACCCAGCGCTGCGACGCAGCGTCCCCGCAGGTCAGGATCACGGTCACCGTTGGTAACCCTGCGGACCGCACATGGGAGACCCGCGTCGGGGTCGATTACCCTGCCGCTGCACGGCGTCCCTCGCGCGACCCGTGCGCCGACGGACCAGACATCGACGAGAGCACCAGCGCAGGGAGCCCCACATGCCGGCCATCGTCCTCATCGGCGCGCAGTGGGGCGACGAGGGCAAGGGCAAGGCCACCGACATCCTCGGTGGGGAGGTCGACTGGGTGGTCCGGTACCAGGGTGGCAACAACGCAGGCCACACCGTGGTGCTGCCCGACGGCAAGTACTTCGCCCTGCACCTCATCCCGTCGGGCATCCTCACGCCGGGAGTCACCAACGTCATCGGCAACGGTGTCGTCGTCGATCCGGGGGTGTTGCTCGAGGAGCTGGCGAGCCTCGAGGCCAAGGACGTCGACACCAGCAGGCTGTTGCTCTCCTCCGACGCGCATTTGATCATGCCGTACCACGTGGCCATGGACAAGGTCACGGAGCGCTACCTCGGTAAGTCGCGGATCGGCACGACGGGACGCGGCATCGGCCCGGCCTACCAGGACAAAGTGGCCCGCGTCGGCGTCCGCGTCCAGGATCTCCTCGACGAGAAGATCCTGCATGAGAAGGTCGAGTCCGCACTCGAGCTGAAGAACCAGATCCTGGTCAAGGTCTACAACCGCCGCGCCCTCGACGCCGACGAGATCGCCGACGGGGTGCTCGCCCAGGCCGAGGGCTTCGCCCACCGCATCGCCGACACCCGACTCGCCCTCAACGAGGCGCTCGAGCGGGGCGAGACGGTGTTGCTCGAGGGGTCGCAGGGCACGCTGCTCGACGTCGATCACGGCACCTACCCCTACGTCACCTCGTCGAGCCCGACCGCGGGCGGCGCGTCGGCGGGGTCGGGGATCGGGCCGACCCGCATCTCCCGTGTGATCGGCATCCTCAAGGCTTACACCACCCGCGTCGGGTCGGGGCCGTTCCCCACCGAGCTGCACGACGCGAGCGGGGAGTACCTGCGCAAGACGGGCGGCGAGTTCGGCGTCACCACGGGCCGCAGCCGGCGGACGGGCTGGTTCGACGCCGTGATCGCGCGGTACGCCACGCGCGTCAACGGTCTCACCGACCTCTTCCTCACCAAGCTCGACGTGCTCTCCGGGCTGGAGACGGTGCCGATCTGCGTCGCCTACGAGATCGACGGCAAGCGGGTCGACCACATGCCGATGACGCAATCGGACCTGCACCACGCGATCCCGGTGTACGTGCAGATGCCCGGCTGGTTCGAGGACCTCTCCGGCTGCCGCGCCTTCTCCGACCTGCCGGCGGCGGCGCGGGACTACGTCTCCCGCATCGAGGAGATCTCGGGGGCACCGGTGACCGCGATCGGCGTCGGCCCGGGTCGCGACGCGACGGTCACGCGGGACGCGGTGTCGTAGCGAACTAGACTGCACCCGTGAGCGCCTGCGAACACCTCCTCGAGGTCGGGACCGATTCCTCGGCCGACCCGATCCCCGACGCCGACCCCGGAGCGCTCTGCCCGGACTGCCGCAAGCAGGGGAGCGACGTGTGGGCACACCTGCGGATGTGTCTGGAGTGCGGCCACGTCGGGTGCTGCGACTCCAGCCCGCACCGGCACGCCTCGGTCCACCACGAAGCCACCGGTCACCCGGTGATGCGGTCGTTCGAGCCCGGCGAGAAGTGGCGCTGGTGCTACCTGGACCGGCGGCTCGCGGTCTGATCGCGACCGTCTACTCGACCAGGCTCGCGATCGCGGTGTCGCCGTTGTCGGAGAACACGCCCTCCACCCCGGAGCCGTAGAGCGCCGCGTACTCGCCGAACGCGTCGCCGTAGGTGCTCGCCGGGGGCGGGACCGGCGTCCCGGGGGGTCCCGGGCGCCGCAGCGGCTCGGGGAGGAACTCGTTCTCGTTGCGGAACGTGTAGGGCATCGTCCGCAACCCGACGGCGCGGGCGTCGGCGACGAGGGTCGTCGGGGTCGTCCCGGCGAGCACCCGCTCCTTCGACGGGCCGATCCAGGTCGCGTAGGTGGCGACCTCGCGGAGTCCCGCCGGGGTGACGAGGTCGTCGAAGGTGCGCCGGTCGCCCGCGGCCACGAAGTCGGCGGGGGCGGCGCCGGTGGAGTCGACGAGCTGGAGGAGTGGGCAGCCCACTTGGCCCTTGAGCGAGCGGAGGTTCGCGACCTCGAACGACTGGATGATCACGTTCGAGTCCGGCCGGTCGCGCCCGCGGCGTCGCAGCGTCTCCACCAGCGCCGGCTCGACGGGCAGCCCGATCGCGCGGTGGTAGGTCGAGTGCTTGACCTCGGGGAGGATCCCGACGGGGCGACCGAGCTCGGCCGAGACGCGGTCGAGCAGGTCGAGGACCTCGTCGAGGGCGAGCACCGGGTAGCGCCCGTCGTAGACGGTGTTGTGCGGCCGGGTGCCCGGGATGCGTTCCACGGCGCGCAGCGTCGTGAGCTCGGCGAGGGTGAAGTCGGAGGTGAACCAGCCGTCGTAGGAGGTGTCGTCGATGACGCGGGTGCTGCGGCGGTTCGCGAACTCCGGGCGGGTCGCGACGTCGGTGGTGCGCCCGATCTCCGGCTCGTGGCGGGCGACGAGCGCGCCGTCGCGGGTGGCGCAGAGATCGACGTCCACGGCGTCGACGCCCCACCGGGCGGCCAGCTCGTAGGACGCCGACGTGTGCTCCGGGCGGTGGCCGGAGGCGCCGCGGTGCCCGACGACGTAGACCCGTCGCCGTGCCTCGGGCCCGGACGCGGCGTCGGGCTGCGCGCACGCGGCCGCACCGGCCGTGACGGCGAGCCCGCCTGCTCCGGCGGCTCCGGCCAGGACGGTGCGGCGCGACATCGATGCCATGAGCGGGGATGATCTCGGAGCGAGCTGGCGACGCCACGGCCGATGGGCGGCCGACGCGTGAACGGTGCGCGTCGCGCGTGGCTCCATGACCATGGTCTCGGGCGCTCGCGGAGCGAGCCCGACCCGCGCCTGCCGTCCGGGTGCACCTAGCCTTCGGCTCCGTGCGCGTCCTGGTGATCGGCTCTGGTGCCCGCGAGCACGCCCTCCTGCTCTGTCTCGCGGGCGATCCGCAGGTCACCGCCCTCGCCGCGGCCCCCGGGAACGCGGGCACCGCGACCGTCGCCGAGCACCCCGGCCTCGCCGACCCCACCTCGGGCACGGCCGTCGTCGCCCTCGCACGCTCGTGGCGGGCCGATCTCGTCGTCGTCGGGCCCGAGGCACCGCTGGTCGCGGGAGTCGGGGACGCGCTGCGCGACGCCGGCATACCCTGCTTCGGACCCACCGCCGCGGCCGCGCGCATCGAGGGGTCGAAGGCCTTCGCGAAAGAGGTGATGGCCGCGGCTGACGTCCCGACGGCGCGGGCCGAGGTCGTCGACTCGCCGGCGATCCTCGACGCCGCGCTCGGCCGCTTCGGGCCGGTCTGGGTGGTGAAGGACGACCGGCTCGCAGCCGGGAAGGGCGTGCTCGTCAGCGCCGACGCCGACGCCGCCCGCGCCTTCGCCTCGGGGTTGCTGGAGGGCGGTCACCCGGTACTGCTCGAGTCGTTCCTCGACGGTCCCGAGGTGTCGCTGTTCTGCGTGGTGGACGGGTCGACGGTGGTTCCGCTGCTACCCGCGCAGGACTTCAAGCGCCTCGGCGACGACGATGTGGGGCCGAACACGGGGGGCATGGGCGCCTACGCCCCGTTGCCCTGGGCGCCTCCCGGGCTGACCGACCACCTGGTGGCCCGCATCGTCGTCCCGGTCGCGGTGGAGCTGGAGCGCCGCGGGACCCCGTTCTCGGGCCTGCTCTACGCGGGGCTCGCCCTGACCTCCGACGGTCCGCAGGTCGTGGAGTTCAACTGCCGCTTCGGGGACCCCGAGACCCAGGTGGTCCTCGCGCTGCTGCGCGGGTCGCTGGCGTCGCTCATGCTCGCCGCGGCGACCGGGCGCCTCGCGTCCGCGCGCGCACCGGAGTGGGCGGAGGGGTCAGCGGTCACCGTCGTCGTGGCGGCCGAGGGCTACCCGGCCGCCGCGCGGACCGGCGAGGTGATCACCGGCGCCGACACCGACGGCGTGCTGCACGCCGGCACCCGCCGCCGCGACGACGGCGCGGTGATCTCCGCCGGCGGGCGGGTGCTCTGCGTGGTGGGCACCGGCGAAGACCTCCCGGCCGCCCGCGCCGACGCCTACGCCCGCCTCGCGGCTGTCCACCTGCCCGGCGGCCACCACCGCACCGACATCGCCCGCGCGGCGGCGGCGGGCGAGGTCGCCGTCCCGGCCCCAGCGAAGCCCCATTGCTGACGCCGGACGTCAGGAACTCCGCATCCTCGGGCGGAGGTCGGGTGCGGGTTTCTCCGAACGCCACGTGCGCGGCCGGCGCCCGCTCTACCGTCGTCGCCATGCCCGACCTCGTCTTCGGTCCCGCGGCGATCGAGCACGCCCGCACCACGGTGGCGTCGGAGGCCCGCCGCGTTCCCGCCATCGCCGACGTCGTCACCGTCGTCCCCGGCGCGGCCTTCGGCCCGCTGGCGGCGGGTGTCGAGGTGGTCGGCGCGCTCCACCAGCTCGCCGAGGCGCTCGACGGCGAGTTGGGCGCGGGGGGCCGGCGGCTCGAGGAGGTGGACCGCGGGCTCGACGCGGTCCTGCGGGTGCTGGAGTCGATGGACGGCGACGACGCACGCGCGCTCGACCGGCGGATGTGAGCCATGGCGGCCGACCTCACGGCGCTGCTCTCCGCCCTCCCCGGCGCGGAGGGCCTCGCCGCCCTCGCCGAGGGTGTCGACCACTCCGATCCGACCGCCGTGTCGGGAGTCGGGCGCCAGTTCGGGGACGCCGCCGAGCGGTTGGGCCGCGCCGCCCGCGTCCTCGCCCAGGCGGGTGCCGGCATCGGTGATGCCTGGCACGGAACGGGTGCGGAGGCGTTCACCCGGTATTCCGAGGAGTTCGCCCGCGCAGGGTGGGTCACCGAGAGTGCGGCGCGCGACGCGGCGGCGGAGATCGAGCAGGTCAGCCGGACCCTGGCGGGGTTGCGCGAGCAGGTGACGGTGGCCGCGTCCCACGCGCTCGATGCCGCGGCGGCGGTGCGCGCGCAGGCCGCCGCGACCCCGACGATCGGGGCGGTGGTCGACGCGGACCGGATCCGTGTCGCCGTCTCTGGGCCGACCTCCGACGCCCGCACGGCGGTCGCCCGCGTCGAGGAGGAGCTGCTCTCGTCGGCGCGGCGCATCCGCGCGATCGCCTCCGATCTCGCCGGTTTCTCCCGGCTTCCCGTCCCCGAGCAGTCCGGGCCGGGGTCGGCGTGGGCCGCAGGCACGGGAGGGGGAGCGGCGGAGGGAGCCCAGGTGCAGGTCACTGCCCAATCGGTCGACACCTGTTCCGACGGCTCGGACGCCGGGTCGGGGGACGCGGGGTCGGGGGACGCGGGTGAGGGTTCCGACGCCTGGGGCGGTGACGGCTCGGGCGGCGCCGGCACCGGCGGCGACTGCTCGAGCCCCGACGATGCCACGACCGGTGGTGCCGGACGGAGCGAGGGCGGTGAGACCGACAGCACCGGAGCCGGCGGAGACGCCGGCAGCAGCGACAGCGGTAGCGACGCCACGACCGGTGGGGACTCCGTGAGCGGGGAGGGGAGCGGTACGAGCACCAGTGCCACGACGAGCAACGGCGCCGCCGGGGATGCCGGGAGCAGTGACAGCGGCACGGTCGTGACCGACGGTGACCCCAACAGCGGCGAGACGGGCGGTACGACGTTGGACGAGTCGGCTGCGGCGCCGCCCGCGGACGCCTCGGCGTCCTCCGACGCGGAGTCGAGTGATCAGCAGGACGCGGTCGGGTCCGACGGCTCGTCGTCCTGTGACACCGCGTCGGGGGCGGGCGGGGACTCCGGCGACCCCTCCGGTGCCTCCGCGGAATCGGCCGGTTCCGGTGTGATGGATCACGCCGGCGACGGGACCGATGCGACGGGCTCCGACGGCGGCGTTGACGCGGTCGGCGGATCTGGGTCATCCGACTCCGCCGGGTCGGACGCGGGGAGTTCGGGCGCGGACGACTCGGGCGCAGGCGAGTCGGGCGCGGACGACTCGGCTGGTGGCTCGGGGCACGACGGGAACTCCGACGGCACCGACGACACGGGGTCGACGCCGGGGACGACCTCGCCGAACCCCGACGCAGCCGCACCCCAGGACCCGGCCGGCCCCGACGACGGTGGAGCCGCCTCCGACCACCACGGGGGCGAAGCCGGTGGCGAGGGCGCGCCCGCCACCAGCACCGCTCCACCCGCGACCCCGACCCCGACTCCGGAGGCCCCGCCTGCGTCGGGTGGGCCGGCCGGCCAGGTCGGCGACTGGATCCGTCAGGCCACCGGCATCCTCACCGCGCAGGGCGTGCCGGCCGACAAGATGAACCCCGACGACCTCGCCACGATCATCGATCGCGAGTCCGGAGGGGATCCGGACGCGGTGAACAACGCCGATTCCAACGCAGCCAAGGGGACGCCGTCGCAGGGCCTGATGCAGACCATCGGGCCGACCTTCGACTCCTACAAGCTGCCTGGCCACGACGACATCCGGGACCCGATCGACAACATCATCGCCGGCGTCCGCTACGCCATCGCCCGCTACGGCTCGGTGTCGGAGGTCCCGGGGATCGAGGCGCTGGGCCGCGGCGCAAGCTACGTCGGCTACTGACGCGGCGGCCTGTGCCCGCATGTCAGGGTGGCCCCGTGACCGCCTCGCCGTTGACCCGGATCGGGCCCGCCGCGCGGGCGATGGTGCCGCCTTTCCACGTGATGGACGTATGGGCCGCCGCGGCGGAACGGGCGCGCACGCACGGCGACCTCGTGAACCTCGCCGCCGGCCAGCCCTCCACCCCGGCTCCGGTCGACGTCCGGCGAGCGGCGGCGCGCTCGCTCGACGAGCAGGTCCTCGGCTACTCCAACTCGCTCGGCACGATCGAGCTCCGGGAGGCCGTCGCCGCGCACCACGCCCGCCAGTACGACGACCGGACGGTCACCGCTGCCGACGTCGTCGTCACCACCGGAGGGTCGGGCGGGTTCCTGCTCGCGTTCCTCGCCGCCTTCGACGCGGGCGACACTGTCGTCCTCGCCCGGCCCGGCTACCCCTGCTACCGCAACATCCTCACCGCTCTCGGCTGCGAGGTCGTGGAGCTCTCCTGCGGAGCCGACACCCGCTTCCAGCCCACCGTGGCCATGCTCGAGGAGCTCGACCGCCCGCCCAGGGGCCTGGTGGTCGCGAGCCCCGCCAACCCGACCGGATCGGTCATCGAGCCGGCGGAGCTGGACGCCCTCGCCCGCTGGTGCGACGCCCACGGCGTCCAGCTGATCAGCGATGAGATCTACCACGGCATCGAGTACGGCGACGCCCCGACCACGGCGAGCGCGTGGAGCACCTCGCACGACGCCCTCGTCGTCACCTCGTTCTCCAAGTACTGGTCGATGACGGGGTGGCGCCTGGGCTGGCTGCTCGTTCCCGAGCGGCTGCGCCGGGCGGTCGACGTGCTCGCCGGCAACTTCACCGTCTGCCCACCGGTGCCCGCGCAGGCCGCCGCGCTCGGGGCGTTCACCGACGCCGCCTACGCCGAGGCCGACGGCCACGTCGGGCGCTACGCCCACAACCGTCGCCTGCTCCTCGACGGGCTGCCCGGCATCGGCGTCGGGACCCTCGCCCCGGCCGATGGCGCGTTCTACGTCTACGCCGACGTCGCTCACCTCACCGAGGACACCCTCGCCTTCGGCCGGCGCATGCTGACCGAGACCGGCGTCGCCGTCGCCCCGGGCATCGATTTCGACCCGGTCGACGGCCACACCTGGATCCGGCTGTCGTTCGCCGGCGCCACCGCGGACGTCGTGGAAGCCCTGGACCGCCTCGGACGGTGGTTCCCGACGGTGGCGGGTGGGCGCCGGTGAGTCACCTCCGGCTCGGAGCGCATGATCGCTGTGCGTGGAGCTGACGTGGACGTCGATGCGCTACCCGGCTCCCGGAACGGTGATCTTGCCCGTGGCCACCCGCGTCCGGTCACGGGGCCGGAACGGGCAGCGACGCCACCCGGACCAGCACGTCCTCGACGTCGTGGGCGCCCACGTCGCGGTGGGTGACGAAGCGGACCCCCGGGCCGAAGGGGACCGCCCGGACCGCGATCGCGGCGAGCGCTGCGACCACGGGCGCGGCGTCGGAGGTGGGCACCAACACGATGTTGGTGTCCGGCGCGATCACCGGCCAGCCGCACGCGGCGAGGCCCTCCGCCAGCCGCGCGGCGTTCGCGTGGTCGTCGGCGAGGTCGGCGAGACCGTCGAGGGCGACCATCCCGGCCGCACCGAGGACGCCGCCCTGCCGGATCCCACCACCGAGCATCTTGCGCAGCCGCCACGCCTCGTCGACGAACGCCGCGGAGCCGCCGACCACCGAACCGACCGGGGCACCGAGACCCTTCGACAGGCAGACGCTGACGGTGTCGACCCCGGCGACCAGTTCCCTCGGCTCGACCCCGAGGGCGACCGCCGCGTGCCAGAGCCGGGCCCCGTCGAGGTGGACGGCGAGACCGGCGGCGCGGGCCGCGCCCAGCAGGGCGTCGTGCTCGGCGACGGTGGTGACGGCGCCGCCGGCGGCGTTGTGGGTGTTCTCCAGGCACAGCAGGCTCGTGCGCAGGCCGTAGTAGGGGCGGGGCTTAATGGTCCGGCTCCGCTGCGCTCCGCGTCCGGTCTCGATGGTCCGGCTCCGCGCCGCTCCGCGTCCGGTCGTGCCCGCGGCGCCGATGACCGTCGCCGGGGTGGGCCGGCCCGGCCCCCCGTCGTGGGGAAGAGGCGTCGGGAACCCGGCCGCGAGCCAGGCGGCGGTGCCGAGCTCGGCCTCGAGGACGTGCGCGCCGACCGGGGCGAGGAAGCGGTCGCCGCGGCGCAGGTGGTGCATCAGCGCGATCGTGTTGGCCATGCAGCCGGTGGGGGTCCAGAGGGCGGCCTCGACTCCGAGCAGGTCGGCCACCCGATCCTGGAGGGCGGCGAGGGTCGGGTCGCCGTCGAGGACGTCGTCGCCGACCTCGGCGGTAGCCATCGCCTCCCGCATCGCCGCCGACGGTCGCGTGACGGTGTCCGAGCGGAGGTCCACGCACCGGGTCGACGGGCTCATGACGACTAATATCGCCCACGTGGCGCCGACCCCGATCCCCAACGTCCTCGCCGCTCGCTATGCCTCCCCGGCACTGCGCGACCTGTGGTCCCCCGAGCGCAAGATCGTCCTCGAGCGGGAGCTGTGGCTCGCGGTGCTCACCGCCCAACGTGACCTGGGCGTCGACGTGCCCGACGGTGTGCTCGAGGACTACCGGGCCGTCGTCGAGCGGGTCGACCTCGACTCCATCGCCGCCCGTGAGCGCCGTACGCGCCACGACGTGAAGGCCCGGATCGAGGAGTTCGACGACCTCGCCGGGCACCAGCACGCGCACAAGGGCATGACCAGCCGCGACCTCACCGAGAACGTCGAGCAGCTGCAGATCCGGGTGACGTTGCGCCACGTCGCCGACCGGACCGTCGCGGTCCTGGCCCGGCTGGCCCGCCTGGCCACCGAGTACGAGGGCCTCGTGATGGCCGGGCGCAGCCACAACGTCGCGGCCCAGGCGACCACGCTGGGCAAGCGGTTCGCCTCCGCCGCCGACGAGACCCTCGTCGCCCACCGGCGGATCGTCGAGCTCGTCGGGCGCTACCCGCTGCGCGGGGTCAAGGGCCCGGTGGGGACCGCGCAGGACATGCTGGGGCTGCTCGACGGTGACGCCTCGAAGCTTGCGGAGCTCGAGCGGCGCGTGGCCGACCACCTGGGTTTCCCGGAGGTCCTCACGAGCGTCGGGCAGATCTATCCGCGGTCGCTGGACCACGACGTGCTCTCCGCGCTGGTCCAGCTCGCGGCCGGGCCGTCGAGCCTCGCCACGACGATCCGGCTGATGGCGGGGCAGGAGCTGGTCGCCGAGGGCTTCCAGGCCGGGCAGGTCGGCTCCAGCGCGATGCCGCACAAGATGAACACCCGCTCCTGCGAGCGGGTCAACGGCCTCGCGGTCGTCCTGCGGGGCAACGCGTCGATGGTCGCCGAGCTGGCCGGGAACCAGTGGAACGAGGGCGACGTGTCCGACTCCGTCGTGCGCCGGGTCGCGCTGCCCGACGCTTTCTTCGCGATCGACGGGCTGCTGGAGACGTTCCTGACCGTGCTCGACGAGTTCGGCGCCTACCCGGCGGTGATCGCCCGTGAGCTCGACCGCTACCTGCCCTTCCTCGCCACCACCGCGGTGCTCATGGCCGCCGTGCGCGCGGGTGTGGGCCGCGAGACCGGGCACGAGATCATCTCCTCCCACGCCCGGGCGGTCGCGCTGGACATGCGGGAGAAGGGCGCCGAGGGCAACGACCTGCTCGCCCGCCTCGGCGCCGACTCCCGCCTCGGCGTGTCCGAGGCCGAGCTCGCCGTCGCCGTCGCGGACCCGGCGGCGTTCGTCGGCGCGGCGGGGGCCCAGGTCGCCGAGATCGCCCGCCGCGTCGGTGAGGTCGTCGACGCGCACCCGACGGCGGCCGACTACACCCCGTCGCCGATCCTGTAGCCCCCCGCTCTACCCTCACCGCCCGTGGTGGAACCGTGAGTCCCCTCCTCGCCGACTACCGGCACCTCTCCTCGGGCAAGGTCCGCGACCTGTACGCGGTGGACGACGAGACGCTCCTGCTCGTCGCGTCCGACCGGATCTCCGCGTTCGACCACGTGCTCGAGACCCCGATTCCCGACAAGGGTCGGGTCCTCACGGCGATCAGCGTGTTCTGGTTCGAGCTGCTCGGCGGCACCGAGTTCCGCGGCGGCCACGGTGCGGTGCCCCCGGTGGCCCACCACCTGCTCGCCGCGCGCGACGAGCGGATCCCCGACGAGGTGCGGGGCCGGGCCCTGCTCGTGCGGCGCCTCGAGATGATCAGGGTGGAGTGCGTCGCGCGCGGCTACCTCGCCGGGTCGGGCACCGCCGACTACGCCCGCGACGGGGCGATCTCCGGCGTCGAGCTCCCCGCCGGGCTTCTCGAGGCGAGCATGCTGCCCGCGCCGATCTTCACCCCGGCCACGAAGGCGCCCACCGGCGAGCACGACGAGAACGTCACGTTCGACGGCGTGGCCACCACCCTCGGCCCCGAGCTCGCCGCGAGGCTGTGCGACACGACCCTCGACGTGTACCGCCGGGGCGCCGCCTACGCGGCGTCCCGAGGCCTGATCCTGGCCGACACCAAGCTCGAGTTCGGTCTCGACGCCGCGGGCACCCTCGTCCTCGCCGACGAGGTGCTCACCCCCGACTCGTCGCGGTTCTGGCCCGCGCAGGGCTACGCGCCCGGCACCGTGCAGCCGAGCGTGGACAAGCAGTTCGTCCGCGAGTGGCTGACCTCCCCCGACTCGGGGTGGGACCGGCACGGCGGCGAGCGACCGCCCCCGCTTCCCGACGCCGTCGTCGAGGCGACCCGCGGCCGCTACCTCGAGGCCTACACCCGACTCACGGGACGGCGCTGGCCCCCGGCCTTGTGAGGGAGTTGCGGCTCCATCACGTCCGAGTTCACCCCCGGGTCATCTGACGAGGGCTTACTGAGCGGGTGCGACTCCTCGTCACCCTCGCCGGCCTGACACCCGGCGCCCCGCTCCTCGGCGCCGTCGCCCTCGCCGACGCACTCGACGCCCGGCGGGTGCCCTTGACGCTGCTCGTCGGTCCGCGGCCGCACCCCGAGGTGGCCGACTGGACCCGTGCGCGTCGCCGCGTGGGTGATGCGCTGCTGCTGCACGGGACCCGCGCGGACCCGGCCCGGGGCACGCCCTACCGTCGCCTGCCCGAGCACGAGGCCAGCCTGCGTCTGGCGGGAGCCCTGCGCAGCGCCGAGGCCCTCGGGCTCGACGTCGACGGGTTCGCCGCGCCCGGCTGGGCGGCCTCCCCCGGGGTGCGGCGGGCCCGCGCCGCCGCCGGACTCGATCTCGGCGTCGACGAGGACGGCGTGCACCGCCTCGACGGCCGGGGCGTCGCCGCGGCGGCGTGCCGTGGTCGGGTGCGTTCGGTGACCGGCCGGCGGGCGTGGAGCCAGGCCGCGAGGAGTCGGACGGCGACACCTCACGTCTGGAGGGGGACGGGCCGGCCTGCGGAGGACGGCCTCGTCCACCTCGCGGTCCTCGCCCGCGGACTCCCTGCGCCGGAGGACCCGACCGACGTGCTGGACGCCGTGGACGCAGCGCTGGCCGCCGGGGCGATCCCGGCCTCCGCCGCGTCGCTGCTCGCGCCCGTCCCGCGCGGTCGGGAGCCCCGGCACCTCGGCGACCCGGAGTCGTGGTCGATCACGACCTGAGGGAGGCGCCGAGACGCCTCCCGGGCCGGCTCCGACGACCGGCCGCGTAGCGTGGTCACCGTGGTCCGAGTGATCGTCGACGTGCTGCCGAAACAGGAGATCCTCGACCCGCAGGGGCAGGCCGTCGCCCGTGCGATGGACCGGCTCGGCGTCCCCGGGGTCCGCGGCGTCCGTCAGGGCAAGCATTTCGAGCTCGAGGTGGACGAGTCGGTGCCCGACGCCGAGCTCGAGCGCATCGCCGAGACCCTGCTGGCGAATCCGGTGATCGAGGAGTGGGTCGTGCGGAGGCTCTCGTGAACGGCGACCGGCGGTGAGCGCCCGGATCGGCGTCATCACCTTCCCCGGCACCCTCGACGACGTGGACGCGGCGCGGGCCGTGCGCTACGCGGGCGGCGAGCCCGTGGGCCTCTGGCATCGCGACGAGGACCTCCGGGGGGTCGACGCCGTCGTCGTTCCCGGCGGCTTCTCCTACGGCGACTACCTGCGGGCGGGCGCCATCGCGGCCCGCTCGCCGGTGATGCGCCCGGTGGTCGAGGCCGCACGCGCCGGCACGCCCGTGCTCGGCATCTGCAACGGCTTCCAGATCCTCTGCGAGGCGGGCCTGCTCCCGGGCGCGCTGGTGCGCAATGCGGGGCTGCGCTTCGTCTGCCGCGAGATCGGGCTGCGCGTGGAGAACACCACGACGGCGTGGACCTCGGCGTTCACCCCGGACGCCGAGATTCGCGTGCCGTTGAAGTCGGGCGAGGGCCGGTTCGTGGCCGACCCCGCCACGCTGGACGCCCTGGAGGCTACCGGACGCGTGGTGTTCCGCTACGCGCGCACGGCACCCAACGGCGCTCTGCGCGACATCGCCGGGGTGGCCTCGGCCGACGGGCGCGTGGTGGGGCTGATGCCGCACCCGGAGCACGCCGTCGACGCGCTCACGGGGCCGAGCACCGACGGTCTGGGTCTCTTCGCGTCGGTGCTCTCCGAGCTCACGGCAGCAGCGTGACGCGCAGCTCCCACAGGTCGGCGTACACCATCAGCATCCGGCCCCCGACGTGCAGCACGAGACCGCGCAGCTCGTCGGGCCGGTCGAGGTGGGTGAGCAGACGCGAGACGTCCTCGATCGCGTCGCCCACGACCTCGTCGAAGGGTGCGGACGCCGTGACGTCGGCGACGCCATCGTCGGCCGGATCGTCCACGAGGGGCGCGGGTAGCAGCGGCACGACGGTGTCCCCCCGGGCGCCCGGGGCGACGGCAAGGACGACGACCCCGCCGGAACCGTCGTCGACGAGGAACTCCAGCATTCCGGCGGTGGCGTCGACGTGACGGGCCACCTGCTCCGGGACGCGTCCGGCGAGCCGGAGCAGGTGGCGGCGGACGGCGACGAGCTCGCGGTCGAGCACGAGGCGTAGGGCCCGCAGCGGGTCGGTGGGCCCGTGTCCCGACACCCCGGCGGCCGGTCCCAGGGGGGTTCGGACGGAAGCAGCGGTCATGGAACTCACTATGACCGGGGGGTCCGACAGTCCCGGGAATTGCCGCGACACGCCACGCGGACGACTCGCCGAGCTGTCGTCGACGTACCCTGGGCGGCCGTTCGGGCGAACATGTTGCTCCGAAGACGGGTTGTGCGGTCGCTGACGGACGACCAATGACATGCGGTCCCGGCCCCTGCACCACCGAGAGGCGGGACGAGACGTCCCGGACGGGTGAACATGGCGCCGGAGTCGCCGAGCGGGTGCGGCCCGTGGCGGGACAGGGGTCACACGCCGGCCGCTCGTTAGGGTCGACGACGTGACCGCCCTGCCCCGCGCGAGCGCCGCCGTGCCTCCTCCCGAGTCGGTGCCCCCCGACTCCCTCGCCCGGGCCACCGCCACGCCGGAGCAGGAGCAGCCGCATCGCGCCCTCGGGCTACGGGACGAGGAGTACGCGCGCATCCGCGAGATCCTCGGTCGCCGGCCGACCGACGCCGAGCTCGCGATGTACGCGGTGATGTGGTCCGAGCACTGCTCCTACAAGTCCTCCAAGGTGCACCTGCGCCGTTTCGGCGAGACCACGACCGAGGAGATGCGTGCCCACCTCCTCGCCGGGATCGGGGAGAACGCGGGCGTCGTCGATGTCGGGGACGGCTGGGCGGTCACCTTCAAGATCGAGTCGCACAATCACCCGTCGTACGTGGAACCGCACCAGGGCGCCGCCACCGGCGTGGGTGGCATCGTCCGCGACATCATGGCCATGGGTGCCCGGCCCGTCGCGGTGATGGACTCCCTGCGCGTCGGTCCCCTCGACGCCGCGGACACGGCCCGCGTCCTGCCCGGCGTGGTGTCCGGTGTCGGCTCCTACGGCAACTGCCTCGGGCTGCCCAACGTCGGTGGCGAGGTGGTGTTCGACCCCACCTACGCCGGCAATCCCCTGGTCAACGCCTTGTGTCTCGGGGTCCTGCGCACAGCGGATCTGCACCTCGCGTTCGCCTCGGGGGCCGGCAACAAGATCGTGCTCTTCGGCGCCCGCACCGGACTGGACGGGATCGGTGGGGTGTCCGTGCTCGCGTCGGAGACCTTCGGCGGCGCGGACTCGGACGCCGGGTCGGGCCGGCGCAAGCTCCCGAGCGTCCAGGTCGGCGACCCGTTCACCGAGAAGGTGCTCATCGAGTGCTGCCTCGAGCTCTTCCACGCCGGCCTCGTCGTCGCCATCCAGGACCTCGGCGGTGCCGGGCTCTCGTGCGCGACCAGCGAGCTCGCGAGCGCCGGGGACGGCGGGATGGACGTCGACCTCGACGCCGTCCCGCTGCGCGCCGCGGGCATGACCCCCGCCGAGATCCTCTCCAGCGAGTCGCAGGAGCGGATGTGCGCGGTGGTGACCCCGCAGGACGTCGACGCGTTCCTGGCCGTCTGCGAGCGCTGGGACGTGACGGCCACGGTCATCGGTGAGGTCACCGACGGCGACCGGCTGCACATCACCTCCCGGGGCGAGACCGTCGTCGACGTCCCGCCCCGCACCGTGGCCCACGACGGCCCGGTGTACTCCCGACCGCTCGCCCGACCGGCGTCCCAGGATGCCCTCCAGGCCGACACCACGGCGGCGCTGCCGCGCCCGTCGACTCCGGGCGCCCTGGCCGTGGACGTCCGCCGCCTCGCCGCCTCGCCGGCGCTGGCCTCCCGCGCGTGGGTCACCGACCAGTACGACCGCTACGTCCGCGGTAACACCATCGCCGCGACCCCGTCCGATGCCGGCGTGCTCCGCATCGACGAATCCTCCGACCGCGGCGTCGCCCTGGCGATCGACGGCAACGCCCGGTTCTGCCTGCTCGACCCCCGCGAGGGCGCGCGCCTCGCCCTCGCCGAGGCTGTGCGCAACGTCGCCGCGTCCGGTGCCCGGGCGGTCGCGGTGTCGGACTGCCTCAACTTCGGCTCGCCCGAGGACCCCGAGGTGATGTGGCAGTTCGCCGAGGCCGTGGGCGGGCTCGCCGACGGGTGCGTGGAGCTGGGGATCCCGGTGACCGGCGGCAACGTCAGCTTCTACAACCAGACGGGGACCGCGGCGATCCTGCCGACGCCCGTCGTCGGGGTCCTGGGGCTCGTCGACGACGTGCACCGGGTGGTCCCGCACGGCTTCGGGCCGGGGAGCCCCGGCCACGCGGTGTGGCTGCTGGGGGAGACCCACGCGGAGCTCGACGGGTCGACGTGGGCCGGCGTCGTCCACGGCCACCTCGGCGGTCTCCCGCCGCGGGCCGACCTCGGCGCGGAAGCCCGGCTGGTCACGATCATGGCGGACGCCGCGGCGGACGGGCTGCTCTCCGGGGCCCACGACCTGTCCGACGGCGGCCTCGCCCAAGCCCTCGTGGAGAGCGTCCTGAGCGCCGGGCACGGCGCGCACGTGACGCTGCCGCCGACCACGGAGGGTCTTGACGCCGCGACGCTGCTGTTCTCCGAGTCGGCCGCCCGGATACTCGTGACGGTCCCGAGGGGGGCCCAGGACGAGCTCGCCCGTCGCTGCGCCGAGGCCGGCCAGCCCGCGGCCCTTCTCGGTGCGGTCGGTGGCGACGCGCTCGAGATCGAGGGCGTGGACGGCCTCGGCGTCGTCGAGCTCGCAGAGCTGTCGGCGGCCGCGCTACCAGACGCCTTCGGCGGCGGGTGAGGGGGAGGCGAAGACACCCCCGGAGCGCCACCTCCCGCGCCGAGCCGCGTCTACGCTTGGACCACCATGCCGCCGCACCATCGCGCCCCCGACCCGCGCGAGCTGCGGAGCGCCCTGGATGCCGTGGCCGGGTGGATCGACGGCGCGGCACCGCAGCCGCCGAGACCGGCGGTGGCGACGGCGGTACGGGCGAGTCTGCGGACCCTGGAACGTCTCGCGCCGGGGCAGTCGGTCGAGGTCCGCGTCCCGCCCTTCGGCGCGGTGCAGTGCGTGGAGGGCCCGCACCACACCCGCGGCACGCCGCCGAACGTCGTCGAGACCGACGCCGCAACGTGGCTCGCCCTCGCCCTCGGGCGCCGCAGCTGGCCGGACGCGGTGGCGGACGGTCACCTCCGCGTCTCCGGTCATCGGGCGGGCGAGATCGCCCGATGGCTACCGGTAGGACATCCGCCCCATTCGGGTGACGAGCCCTGAGCCGGAGGGGTGAGCGGCCATATGCTCACGCAGTGCGAAGGGAACGACACGTGGCGTGGATGGAGCGGGCCGCCGGCGAGGTCGGAGCGGATCGGCCGGCCACCGAGCGCGCGGACGGCCGCCACCGGGCACTCCGCGGTCCGGTGCCGTGACCGACATCCTCTCGGCATCGGACGTCCGGGACGACCTGGTGACCGTCTTCGCCCGCGAGTGGGCCGCCGAGGTCGAGGGCACGAGCTTCGTACCGATGGAGTCCGACGAACTCTCCGACTACCTCGTCGAGGTCACCTCCGAGCTGATCGCCGCGGTCTCGGCCGACCCGCCGCGCACCCACGCCGGCGCCGAGATCGGGCGCCGGCTCGTCGCCGAGCACTTCACCGGCCCGAGCACCCTCGAGCGAACGCTCGTCCTGCTCGTCGAGCGCCTGCCCCAGCTCCTGGGGCCGGATGCCGCTCCCGCCGTCCGCGCGCTCGCGGGGGAGCTGGCCGGGGGGTACGCGGCGACGCTGCGCGACCGCACCCTCGACGAGCAGGAGGCGATCCGGCACGCCGTGCTCACCGCCCGCCACCAGACCGAGCTCGCCCTGCAGGCCAGCGAGGCGCGCTTCCGGGCGACGTTCTTCGAGGCGGCCATCGGGATGGGCCTCGGCGACATGCAGGGCCGGATCGTCGAGGTGAACCCGGCGCTGTCGGAGATGTTCGGCTACACCGTCGACGAGTTCCGGCAGCTCTCGGTGGGCGAGCTCGCCCACCCGGACGACGCGCCCGCCGTCTGGGAGCTCTACCAACGCCTGCTCGCGGGCGCACTGGACAACTTCCGCGTCGAGAAGCGCTTCTTCCGCGCCAACGGCGAGGAGATCATCGCCCACCTGACCCTCTCGCTGGTGCGCGACGAGCACGGTGAGCCCGCCTACCAGGTCGCGATGCTCGAGGACGTCACCCACCGCCACCAGCTGCAGGCGCACCTGGAATACCAGGCCTTCCACGACCCCCTCACCGCCCTGCCGAACCGGGCGCTGTTCTCCGACCGGCTCGACCAGCTCTTCGCCCAGACGCCGCCGGACGCCGACCGGCGCGTCGGACTGCTCTTCCTCGACCTCGACGGGTTCAAGACCTTCAACGACAGCCTCGGGCACGAGGTCGGCGACCAGCTCCTGCGGGCGGTGACCCGGCGCTTCGCCGAGAGCGTGGGCGACGAGGGCCTGCTCGCCCGGATGGGCGGCGACGAGTTCGTCGTCCTCGTGGAGGACTCGGCGGGCGTGGACCAGCTCTCGGCGCTCGCCGACCGAGTGCTGAAGAGCCTGGCCGCACCGGTGGAGGTGGCCGGCCACCAGCTCACGGTGTCGGCGAGTGCCGGCATCGTGGAGCGCCCGGTGGTCAGCACCGACGCCGGGGACCTGCTGCGGGCCGCCGACATCACGCTGTACTCGGCGAAGTCGGACGGCCGGGGCCACTGGGCGCTGCACGACGCCACGCGCGACGCGGCCGAGACGACCCGCTTCACGCTGTCGGCGGACATGCCCGCGGCCATCGTCCGCGAGGAGTTCTTCATTCACCACCAACCTCTCGTGACGCTGTCCGACCACCGCATGCGCGGCGCCGAGTCGTTGGTGCGCTGGAACCACCCCACCCTGGGAGTGCTGGGGCCGAACCGGTTCATCTGCCTCGCCGAGGAGACCGGCGCCATCGTCCCCCTGGGCTCGTGGGTGCTGCGGCGCTCCTGTGAGGACGCCCGCCTCTGGTACTCCGAGTTCGGCGACGCGTCTCCGTTCGTCAGCGTCAACGTCGCCCCACGGCAGCTGCACGAGCCGGGATTCGTCGAACAGGTCGCCCAGGTCCTCGCGACCACCGGGCTGCCGGCGCGCAAGCTGCAGGTCGAGCTCACCGAGCGGGCCCTCACCAGCGACGAGGGCGCGCCGATCAACGCGCTCGACGCCCTGCGCGCGATGGGCGTCCGGATCGCCATCGACGACTTCGGCACCGGCTACTCGAACCTGTCCTACCTGCGCAGACTGCCCGTGGACGTCATCAAGCTCGACGGGTCGTTCGGCGAGGGGCTGCGCGCCGCCGAGTTCTCCGATCCCGTCGACGAGCGCATCGTCGAGACCCTGGTCTCCCTGGGCCACGTCCTCGGTCTCTCGGTGACCGCCGAGGGCGTCGAGACCGGACCGCAGGCGGCGCGGCTGCGTCGCCTCGGGTGCGACGAGGGGCAGGGCTGGCACTTCGCCCCCGCCATGACCGCCGACGCCGTCGGCGCGCTCCTGCGCCGTGACGATCTCGCGTGGCCCGGCCCCGACGACGCGGACCCGTGCGCGCCGCACTGAGAGCCATGTCGCCGACCCGACGGTGAGTTCCGGCGCGTACCGTTGCGCGGGTCGACAGCCCCGTCGCGAGGAGCTCCTCGGTGGCCGCAGCCGGATTCGATCCGCAGCGCATCGTTCCCGTACCGACTACCCCGGCGATCGACGAGGATCCGCGCGAGGAGTGCGGCGTCTTCGGGGTGTGGGCACCGGGCGAGGAGGTCTCCAAGCTCACCTACTTCGGCCTGTTCGCCCTCCAACACCGCGGGCAGGAGGCCGCCGGGATCGCCGTCTCCGACGGGCGCCAGATCGTGGTGTTCAAAGACCTCGGGCTGGTCAGCCAGGTCTTCGACGAGCAGACGCTGTCCTCGCTGCGCGGCCACATCTCCGTCGGGCACACGCGCTACTCCACCACCGGCTCCCCGACCTGGGAGAACGCGCAGCCTACGTTCCGCACCACGGCCGCCGGGACCGGTCTCGCGCTCGGTCACAACGGCAACCTCGTGAACACCGCCGAGCTCGCCGAACGCCGCCGGGCGCCGGGGCCGGCGGGCTCGGGGATGCCGGCGACGCGCTCGGACGGGCGGCGCCCCGCCGCCACCAGCGACTCCGACGTGGTCACCGGGCTGCTCGCCGACGCCGCGGCCGACCTCGGCGTCGAGGAGGCTGCGCTTCGACTGCTGCCGGACCTGCGGGGCGCGTTCAGCCTCGTCTTCTGCGACGAGACCACGCTCTACGCCGCCCGCGACCGCCACGGCGTCCGCCCCCTGGTGCTCGGCCGGCTCGATCGAGGATGGGTCGTGGCGTCGGAGACCGCGGCGCTGGACATCGTCGGGGCGTCGTACGTGCGCGAGGTGGAGCCGGGTGAGCTCATCGCCATCGACGCGGAGGGTCTGCGCAGCTCCCGGTTCGCCTCGCCGGAGCCGAAGGGCTGTGTCTTCGAGTACGTCTACCTGGCCCGGCCCGACACGACCATCGGCGGGCGCGGCGTGCACGCCGCGCGCGTGGAGATCGGGCGCCGCCTCGCCGTCGAGCAGCCCGCCGAGGGCGACCTCGTCATCCCCGTCCCGGAGTCGGGCACGCCGGCCGCGATCGGCTTCGCCGAGCGCTCGGGCATCCCCTACGGCCAGGGGTTGGTGAAGAACGCCTACGTCGGGCGCACGTTCATCCAGCCCTCGCAGACCATCCGCCAGCTCGGCATCCGCCTCAAGCTCAACCCGTTGCGCGAGATCATCCGGGGCAAGCGCCTCGTCGTCGTGGACGACTCCATCGTCCGCGGCAACACCCAGCGGTCGTTGGTGCGGATGCTGCGTGAGGCCGGCGCGGTGGAGGTGCACGTGCGGATCGCGAGCCCGCCGGTGCGCTGGCCCTGCTTCTACGGCATCGACTTCGCCTCGGGCGCCGAGCTCATCGCCAACGGTCTCGACACCGAGGGTGTCCGCCGCTCGGTGGGCGCGGACTCGCTGGGCTACATCTCTCTGGAGGGTCTCGTTGCGGCGACCGAGCAGCCGCGGAGCCGCCTGTGCACGGCCTGCTTCTCGGGGGAGTACCCCATCGCGCTGCCCGACGAGGCGAAGGTCGGCAAGCACCTGCTCGAGGACATCACGGTCGGCGTTCCCGGCTACGGTGCCGAGGACGCGCTGCGCCGACCCTGAGGCCCCTACCCCCGAGGACCCCTACCTCCGATGAGCACCGACCTTCCCCCGGGCGCCGCGAGCTACACGGGTGCCGGCGTCGACGTGCCCGCGGGCGATCGCGCGGTGGACCGCATCGCGCCGCTGGCCGCCTCCACGCGCCGCCCGGAGGTCCTCGGCAGCATCGGTGGCTTCGCCGGGCTCTTCGCGCTCCGCACGGGCCGTTACCGCGAGCCGCTGCTCGCGGCCTCCACCGACGGCGTCGGCACCAAGCTCGCGGTCGCCCAGGCCCTCGACCGCCACGACACGGTGGGTCTCGACCTCGTGGCCATGGTCGTCGACGACCTCGTGGTCTGCGGGGCCGAGCCGCTGTTCCTGCTGGACTACGTGGCCATCGGACGGCTCGTGCCGGAGAAGGTCGAGGCCATCGTGGCCGGGATCGCCGCGGGCTGCCGGACGGCAGGGTGCGCGCTGCTCGGGGGCGAGACCGCCGAGCACCCCGGCCTTATGGAGCCGCACCACTACGACCTCTCCGCGACCGGGGTCGGCGTCGTGGAGGCCGACCGCGTGCTGGGTCCGGACCGGGTCCGCCCCGGGGACACGGTCCTCGCGATGGCGTCGTCGGGGCTGCACTCCAACGGGTACTCGCTCGCCCGCCGGGTGCTGCTCGAGATCGGTCGGATGTCGCTCGACGCCCACGTCGAGGAGTTCGGCCGCGGGCTCGGTGAGGAGCTGCTCGAACCGACCCGGATCTACGCCCGGGACTGCCTCGCCGTCGCGGCCGAGACCGATGTGCGGACGTTCGCCCACGTCACCGGCGGCGGGCTGGCCGCCAACCTCGGCCGCGTCCTCCCCGACGGGCTCACGGCGGTGCTCGACCGCGCGACCTGGACGCCCGCCCCGGTGTTCACGGTCATCGCCGCCCGGGGCCGCGTGGAGCGCGCGGAGATGGAGCGCACGTTCAACATGGGAGTCGGCATGGTCGCCGTCGTGCCGCCCGACGACGTCGACCGCGCGCAGGCCGTGCTCACCGCACGCCACGTCCCGTCGTGGGTGCTCGGTGAGATCCGGCCGGCCGCGGACGTCACGGGCCCGGCACTCACCGGCAAGGGTGGCGGCGGCACCGCGGTCCTCACCGGGGACCACCCGCGGTTTTGAGTGCCCCGGAACGGGTGATGGCGCGCGTCACCCGATCCGGGGCGAACCCGCTCGGAGTGCGGAGACCAACGCCTCAGCGCTCGTCGTAGCTGTACTCGCCGCGACGGGAGTCGGCCTGGTCCTCGTCCTCGGACCGCACGGAGAACGGGTCACCTCCGCCGCCCAGTTCCTGCTGCAGCGCGTCGAAATCGGTGGTCGGGGAGCTGTACTTGAGCTCGCGAGCGACCTTTGTCTGCTTCGCCTTGGCTCGTCCGCGTCCCATGGCAATGACCCCCTCGAACAGGGCGGGGGCGGCCGGAACACTCCGGCGGCCCCCTCATCCTTAGAAGAAACACTCGTGACCCGACCATACCGTGTGTCCGATCGGCCCGGCGACGTGACATGGCACCATCAGCGGCCGTGCCCGCCCCCTTCGTCTGCTACCTGCGCGTGTACGAGCCGCTGCGGTCCCTGGCGGACCCGATGGCGGCGCGGGTGCGTGCGGGGCTGGCCCGCGGGGCGGTCGCGGTCGCCGACGCCGGGGCGCGGGACCGCGAGGTGTGCCTGCGCGCGCAGCTCGGGGTGCCGGTGCGCCTGCTGCCCGGAGACCGTCAGGACGGGACGACGGCTGACCTGCCCGCGGACGTCCTGCTCGCCGACGCCGCCGCGCCGGTGGGCCCGAGCTCGCTGGTCTGCCCCCTCGACACGCGACCGCGGGCGGCCGCGGCCCTGGTGGGTTTCCTGGCCGATGAGTCGCCGGTGCTCCGGGCGGCGGCCCTCACGCACGACGAGCCGACGGTCCGGTCCCGCGCCGAGGCCGTGGTGTCGGAGCTCGGGGAGGGCGCCACCCACATCGTCTCGGCCACGTGGACGGTGCCCCTGCCGTGGTTCGCCCTCGTCGACGCCGCGGACCGGGTGCTGGTCCTCTCCCGCGACGACGCGGTGGTCGGGACGGAGCCCGCGGCGCCGCGGCGCTGCTCGTGGCGCGTGGCGATGTCCGACGCCCTCGCGCGGGCGGATGCCGCCGCCACCCTGCTCGCCGCCAGCCTCGGCGACGACGGGCCGGCCGAGGTGCTGCGCGACACCGCCCGGTGGCTGCGCCACTTCAACGCGGCGTCGCTGGTGGAGCTCGACTACGGCGGGCTCGTGCAGCTCATGGACGACGAGACACTGGCGACCGACACGTCCGCCGAGGACGTGGCCGCCGCTCTGGAGGCCCTGCGGTCGGGCGACGGCGACGAGGCGATGGCCCGCTACCGCCGGCTCCGGGACTTCTGGTCGATACGGGCGATCCGCGAACGGGGGAACTGACGCCGACGGCACGGCACCGGTTCGGGCGGGTCAGGCGCCCTCGCGTTCCCGGCGCAGGAGCTCGTCGACCGACGCCGAGCCATCGCGATAGCGCCGGGCGACCTCGTCGTTGCAGGTGTCCATGACCCGCTGCACACGCAGTCGGAGCGTGGACACGGCCGACTCCTCGTCGGCGTACGCGGCGACCGCGGCCTCGAGGTCGGAGTCGGAGAGGATGGCGACGTCGGACAGTCCGGTGTCGGCGAGGAGCGCCTCGACGTGGCGGCGGTGCGACTCGGCCCGCGAGGGCTGCACCGACTGGTGGCGCCCGCGGCCCGCGGCGGCACCGAGGGCGTTGTCGGCGAGGATGCGGGGCAGGGCGTCGACCAGGGCCGTCTCGCCGGGCTCGTCGGCGGCACGGGTCCCGGCCGCCTCCCGCCGCTGCTGCTCGAAGCGCACGATGTCGATGCGTGCGTGGAGCAGGCGACGCAGGTAGGACAGGTCGGTCTCCTCCTGCGCGGCCTCGTCCCGCACGGCGCGCAGGTCGTCGAGGGAGTGCCCCTCGAGCGCGGAGAGGAATCCGGGGTCGAGGACGCGGTCGAGGCGTCGCCGCCCTCCGGGCCGGTACTCGATCACGCCCCCCATCGTGGGTCAGCGGCCGTCGTGTGTCACGCGCTGATTCCGATCACGGCGTCGACCGGCGCGTCCCGCGCGCGCGCCGGTCGGACCGCTCCCCGGGGTCACCCGGACGTCGTAGTCCCGGCGGTGGCCTCCGGGGTCCGGGGTACCAGCACGCGCGCGATCCAGTCGGGGTCGACATTGCCTCCGCTCACCACGGCCACCGTCCGCCCTCGCCGCAGCTCCGGGTGGGCCAGCCACCCGGCGACGGCGACGGCCCCACTGGCCTCGGCGCGCACCCCGAGGGCGTGCAGGGCACGAGCGGCGTCCTCGATGGTCTCCTCGTCGACGGTGACCACGTCGGTCACCCCCGCCCGCACGTGCTCCCACGTCAGCGCGCCGAGGCTCGTGGCGCGCAGGCCGTCGGCCGCGGACGAGGCCACCCGTGCACGGGACCAGCGGCGCCGTTCGCCGACCCGGAAGCTCTCCGCGGCGTCCCCGGCCACGGCGGGCTCGACGCCGACGACGGCCACGCCACGGCCGGCGAGGGCGGCGGCGATGCCGGAGATGAGGCCGCCCCCGCCCACCGGGACGAGGACCTGCTCGACCCCGGGGACCTGGGCCAGGATCTCGAGGCCCACGGTCCCCTGCCCGGCGATGACGTCCGGGTGGTCGTACGGCGGGATCAGCGCGCCGCCCGTGCGGGCCACCTCGGCGTCGGCGGTCGCCTCGCGGTCGTCGGCCGGGACGCGCACCAGCCGGGCCCCGAGCGCGACCATCGCCTCGACCTTGGCCTCGACGGCGTCGTGGGGGACGACGACGGTGGCGGGCACGCCGAGGCGCCCGGCGGTCCAGGCCACGGCGCGACCGTGGTTGCCCGAGGAGTGCGTGACGAGACCGGCGGCGCGCCGCTCGGGGGCGAGCCGGGACGCGGCGTGGAAGGCGCCCCGCACCTTGAACGCGCTGACCGGCTGCAGGTCCTCCCGCTTGAGGGAGGGCAGCCCCGTCTCCGCGTCCGGCTCGTCGACGGGGGTGTACCGGGCGACGCCGGCCAGCACCCGAGCGGCGGCCTCGACCGCGGCGCGATCGACCAGGTGCATGCCGACACCGGCTCCCCGGCTCAGCCCTGCAGTCGCCGCACGGCCGCCCGTCCGGGGGGCTCACCGGAGTCCGGCGGTACGGAGTCGGGATCGACCGACGCCGGGCCGGGGAACTCCGGGGCGTCCACCCAGACCGGTGGCGCGGTGGGACCGGCCGTGGCGACTGCGGAGCGCTTGAGCAGCGCGAGCGCGACGGTCCCGAGCTCGTGGTGGCGCACGGCAGTGCCGATCCGCCCCACGGCCCGCCCGCCCTCCGCGGCGAGCACGGGGGTGCCCGCCGGCGGCAGCGGGTCGTCGCCCGACGCGAGGTGCAGCAGGACCATCTGCCGCGGAGGGCGGCCCAGGTTCGCTACCCGCGACACGGTCTCCTGGCCCCGGTAACAGCCCTTCGCCAGGTGCACCGCGGCGCCGATCCACCCGACCTCATGGGGGATCGTGCGGGGGTCGGTGTCGCGTCCGAGGCGGGGACGCAGGGACGCCACGCGGACCGCCTCGTACGCGTCCAGGCCTGCGGGGGCGGCGCCCGCGTCGCGCAGTCGTTCCCACCAGGACAGGAGGTCGGTGCGCCCGACGATGAGGTCCGCGGCGTCGGCGACGCCGTCCCACCGAGCTCGGCGGACGACACCCCCGCCGGGCAGCGGGGCGGCGGCGGACCGGCCAGCAGGAGCTCCCGTAGGGGTGGGCACACCGGCCGCGGTGAGCACCTCGGCGGTGTCCGGTCCGAGGACCGAGAGCACGGCGAACTCGTCGGTGGCGTCCCGCGGGGCGACGTCGGACCAGAAGCGCATGGAGTCGAGGTAGCCGAGGAGCGCCCGCGCGGTGCCCGGCTCCACGTCCAGCCACACGGCGGGGCCCTCCGGCCCGTCCACGTGCGCGATCACGGCGTGGTGCTCCACCCGGCCGGAGACGTCGAGCACGAGTCCCTCGGTGCCGGTGTCAAGGGGGAGATCGGCCACCTGCTGGCTCAGCAGCAGGTGCAGCCAGCTCAGGCGGTCGGCGCCCGGGACGACGAGGACGCCCCGGTGCGAGCGGTCGACGACGCCGGCCCGCCGGGTGAGCGCCCGCTGCTCGGCGAACGGATCACCGAAGTGGGCGGGGACCGCCGCGTCCGGGTCCGCGGTGGAGGACGCGGGGTGGGCCGGTTCCGCGCCCTCGTCGGGTGGATCGGCCTCGGGGTCGAGGCGACCGACGGCGCCGGGTGTGTCGAGCAACGGGGAGCGTGTCACCGGATCTCCTCGGGAGTCGCAACCGGCGGGGGGTCGGCGGGAGCGGCGTCGGTGTCGGCGTCCGTGTCGGCCGCGATGGTGCAGGCGCGGCAGAGGCCAGAGAGGGCGACGTGGGCGGGGTCGAGCGCGAACCCGGTCCGGGCCCGGAGAGTGACCGCGAGGCCCTCGAGGACCTCGACGTCGACCTCGTGAACGGTGTCGCAGCGGTGACAGACCAGATGGACGTGCTCGTGGGCGGACGTGGCGTAACTCGGGGCGCCGTGACCGAGGTGCGTGTGCCGGACCACCCCGAGCCGCTCGAGCAGGTCGAGCGTGCGGTAGATGGTGGTGATGCTGACCGCAGGAGCGGTCTCCTGGACCCGGGCGCAGATCGCCTCCGGCGTCGCGTGGCCCAGCCCGGAGACCGCCTCGAGCACCAGTTGACGTTGCGGGGTCATCCGCAGGCCCCTCCGATGGAGGGTCCGGCGTAGCTCGGTGTCCACGCACTCGATGGTAGGCGCGGGGAAGACCGGGCGGTCGGGAACCTCGCGTCGAGGGGGGCCGGTGCCTACGATCGACGACGCTGGTCCGCCCGGGCGAGCACGGCGAGGTGATCCATGACGACCGGCGAGCAGGGGCGCACTCCCCCTGACGCGGAGAACTACCTGGGTTTGTCGGGCGTGGCGGAGGAGACCGCAGGACCGCACTTCGACGTGGTCCTGCGGGGGTACCACCGCCGCCAGGTCGACGACCACGTCGCCGGTCTGCGACGCATGGTCTCCCAGCTGCGTGCGCAGCTCGCGGTCCGCGAGCGCCGACGCGGCCCCGCCCCGAGATCGGACAGCGCGGGACCGGACAGTGCGGGACCGGACGGCGCCGGATCGGACACCCCGAGGTCGGACACCCCGAGGTCGGACGCCACGGCGGGGTCGGACGCGGCGTCGGCGACGGTGCCCGAGGGAGGCCTCCCGAGGCAGCCCGGGCCCGACGACCAGGCCCGCTCGGGCGCTCGGGGCGCTCAGACCCGCACGCCACCGGACATGGTCGGCGCCTTCAACGACCGTCTGCGGGCGATCCTGCACGCCGCCGAGCAGGAGGCGCAGTCCGTGCGCAGCCGGGCCGCGGAGTCGCTGCTCGCCGAGCACGCGGACTCGCGTGCCGCGCTGGCCGATCTGCGGAGCCAGCGCGACGCCGTGTTCGACGAGCTGATGCGCACCAAGGCCCGGCTCGACGACCTGGTCTCCCACGCGGGCCGTCCCCCCGGCCCTCCGCACGGGGCGCGCCCGTGGAGTCCGCAGGGCCCGGGGTCCGGCCCTTCCCACCGCGGCCGGTACCCGGGACCGGCGGGCCCCCGGAACGGGGGTATGCCCGCCGGACCGCTCCCGGCACCGACATGGGGCGCCGACCCGGGCGCCCGACACCCCGCCGACGGAGCCGGCGAGACCGCCGGGGTCGAGACCGAGACCGAGACCGAGACCGAGACCGCTGCCCGCGCCCGGGCCGAGGCCGTCGACGCGGACACCGCAGGCGACGCGGGGACAACGATGGTCGCCCTGGAGGCCGTCGACCCCGACGCGGTGCTGTCCCGCAGGGCCGCGTCCGACCGTGCGGGGGACACCCCCGCCGGGTGAAACGGTGTGTCCGGCCGGACGCGACACCCGTACCGTCCGGCGGCATGCGCGTGCTGGAGACGCCGCAACCGTGGATCGTTGCCGCCCTCGCGCTCATCGCCCTGTCCGCGGTGCTCCTCTCCGTCCGCCGGCGGCGCGGAGCGCGCGCCACCGCGTCCGCTGCGCAGGCCCCGCCCGGCCCGTCCCAGGGCGGTCCGGCGACGCGCATGCTGCACGGCGGCGCCGCACCGTCGCGGGCCGCGGCCGCCCTCGGCGTCGACGAGGACGAGCTGGCGCATCGGGTCGCGGTCGAGCTCGGGCTCGTCCCGCCCTCGGGCTCAGGACACGCGGCGGGGTACGAACCGCACGGTGGAGCCCGGCCGGGCCTGGGCGAAGGCGGGTAGCGCCTCCTCGCCGACGACACCGACGACGGGATAGCCGCCCGTCGTCGGGTGGTCGGCGAGGAACACGATGGGGTGCCCGTCCGGCGGGACCTGGACGGCGCCGAGGACGAGGCCCTCGCTGGGCAGCTCCCGGTCCGCGACGGAGGGCGCGCGGACGAGGAGCCGATCCGCGGCGGCGTCGAGGCGGACCCCGACCCGGTCGCCGGTCGGTGCCACCGTCCACAGCGTCGCGCGCAGGGCCGTCGCGGCGTCGTCGATCCATTCGTCGCGCGGTCCGAGCGCGATCGGGATGACCAGGTGGTCGCCGACCACGGACGCACCGACCGGTCCCGCTGGTCCCGCCGGTCCCGCCGGCGGCGGGCCGACCGTGAGCCGGTCCCCGGGACGCAGCGGGGCGGGACCCAGCCCGGACAGGGTGTCCGCGCTGCGGCTGCCGAGCACGACCTCGGCGTCGATCCCGCCGGTCACGGCGAGGTAGTGGCGCAGGCCCGAAATCGGTGCGGGCAGGGCGAGGACGTCCCCGCCGCGCAGGTGGACCGTGGTGTGGGTGCCGGCGGTGCGCGTGCGGCGCCCGTCGACCTCGACGTGCAGGGCGCCTGGTGGCCCGGCGACGGCGACGGTGGTCGCGGTCGCGGTCCGCACGGCGAACCCTCCGAGGAGCACTTCGACACCCGCGGCGTCGGCCGGGTTGCCCACGAGGCGGTTGGCGAGGGCGAGCGCCGGACCGTCGAGGGCGCCGGCGGTGGGGACACCGATGTGCGCCCAGCCGGGTCGGCCGCGGTCGACGACGAGGGCCTGCGGCCCGACGCGGTCGACGACGAGGGCGCTCACCCCGCGTTCCGGAACCGCACCCGTGTCCCGGGCGTCAGCAGCGCCGGGGGGTCCCGGTGCGGGTCGAACAGCACCGGCGCGTCGTCGGTGAGCCGGCCGAGGAGGCGCCAGCCGCCCGGGGAGACCCGGGGGTAGACCCCGCCGAACCCGCCGGCCACCCCGACCGCCCCGGCCGGTATGCGGGTGCGCGGGGTGGACAGCCGCGGCTGGTGCAGCGGCTCGGGCAGCCCGGTGAGATAGGCGAAGCCGGGGGCGAACCCGCCGAAGGCGACGGTGAAGGCGGCGTCGACGTGCAGCGCGACGACCTCGTCCGGCGCGAGCCCGGCGTCGGCGGCGACGAGGTCGAGGTCCTCCCCGTCGTAGTGGACCGGGAGCTCCACCGGGGCGACCTCTTCCCCCGGGGCGTCCTCGGCGTCCCCGGGAGGGGCCGCGGGATCGAGGTGGGCGAGGAGCGCGCGCACCGCGGCCAGCGCGTCGGCGCGTCCGGGCTCCACGACGACGAGGACGGTGCGCGCGGCGGGGACGATCTCGACGACGCCGGGGAGCCCCCCGGCGTCGCGGGCGGTCCGCAGGGCGTGACGCACCGTGTCGACGCCCGCAAGGTCATCGAGGTCGACCAGCAGCGCGTCCCGGCCGTAGGGCAGCAACCGGCGCGGAGGGCCCGGAACCGCCGCTGGGGGCATGGGCGCGCCCGCGCCGGGCTCAGCCGACCACGCGCTGCAGGCGCGCGGACGTGTGCGGCTGGAGCGCCTGGCCCACCATGGCGCGCTCCTCGACGTAGGCGAGGTCGCCCCCCTCGACGATCCCGTAGAGCCGGCTCGCGCCGGTGACCTCCTTCGCGGAGGCGGTGCGCGCCACGGCGTCGGTCTGCAGCTCCCACGAGGTCTGCGTCCGGGTCGTCCCGTAGAAGACCTCCACGACGCCCGTCTGATGGGCGAGGAGGACCTCGATCGTGCCGTCGGGCCGTGGCCGCCACCAGCCCACCTCCCGCGCGGCGGGCCGGACGACGGCACCACCCGGACCGTCGAGCAGCCAGGCACGGGCCTCCCAGCCCAGGAACGGCCGGCCGTCGTGCGACACCGTGATTAGCTGACCGAACGCGAACGGGCCGTCGATCGTCGGGTATACGACCTCGCCCTCCCCGCGCCAGACGCCGACCAGCGGGAGCAGCGGCAGGAGGGCGTCGTGCAGCTCCGGCCCGAGGCGCAGGTTAGCCGTGTCGTCGGGGATCGGGAGGTCCGGCCACTGCGGCCGGTTGGCCTCCCGGGTGCGCTCGGCGCGCTCGGCCGCGGCGCGGATCGCCTCGTTACCCCCCGGTTCGGCGGTCATCCGCGCGTTCCGGGGGGATCGGGGCGATCAGCGGGCGCTCCAGACGGGACCTCGTCGCGGAACAGCCGACGCGTCAGCGCCAGTGCGTACCCCAGGATCCCGACGCTGCAGAGGGCGAGCAGGACCGTGTAGAACCAGGCCACGCGGCCACCCTAACCACCGGGCCGGGCCGGGCGACCCGCACGGGGGCCGACCGACCGGGGCGGGTCAGCCGATGTCGATACCGGTGGTGAACAGGCCGGGTCCGTCGACGGCGACCTCGGTCTGGCCGTTGCCCGCGCGCGAGAGCGCGCGCACGGTCCACGTCCCGGGAGCGGCGAAGAAGCGGTAGTCACCCGACGCCGACGTCACCACCTCGGCGGTGAACTCACCGCTGGCGTCGAGGAGCCGCACGTAGGCGTGGCCGACGGGTGCTCCGGAGGCGCTCACCTTCCCCACGAGCACCGACTCGCGGGTGAGGTCCGTGCCCGCGGGGAGGTCGACGGTCTGTTCCGGGGCGCCGCACATTCACGCCGCCCCGGTCGCCACGGGCACGCCGATGAGCGAGCCGTACTCGGTCCAGCTGCCGTCGTAGTTCTTCACGTCGGTCTCGCCGAGCAGCTCGTGCAGGGCGAACCAGGTGTGCGAGCTGCGCTCACCGATACGGCAGTATGCGATGGTCGGCCGCGAGGAGTCCAGGCCCTGCTCGGAGTAGAGCGTGCGCAGCTCCTCGTCGGACTTGAACGTGCCGTCCTCGTTGGCCGCCTTCGACCACGGGACGTTCAGCGCGGAGGGGATGTGCCCCCCGCGCTGGGCCTGTTCCTGCGGCAGGTGGGCGGGGGCGAGGAGCTTGCCGGAGAACTCGTCGGGCGACCGGACGTCGACGAGGTTCTTCGAGCCGATGGCGTTGATCACCTCGTCGCGGAACGCGCGGATGGAGATGTCCTGCTCCCGCGCGGTGTAGGAGGTGCTCCGACGCTCCGGCACGTCGGTGACGAGGCCGCGCCCGTCGAGCTCCCACTTCTTGCGGCCGCCGTCCATCAGCTTGACCGCGGTGTGTCCGTAGAGCATGAAGTACCAGTACGCGTAGGCGGCGAACCAGTTGTTGTTGCCGCCGTAGAGCACGACGGTGTCGTCGTTGGAGATGCCCTTCGCCGACATGAGGGCCTCGAAGCCCGCCTTGTCCACGAAGTCGCGACGCACCGGGTCCTGGAGCTCGGTCCTCCAGTCGATCCGGACGGCGCCGGGGATGTGTCCGCCCTCGTAGGCGGTGGTGTCCTCGTCGACCTCGACGAGGACGACCCCGTCGGTGTCGAGGTTCTGCTCGACCCAGTCGGCGGTGACCAGGGCGTCCTGGCGGCTCATGCGATGACTCCTCGGAAGTGGGTGCGCGCACGGGTGCGCGGGGGTGAGCGCGGCGCCCGATCGGGACGCCGAGCAAGGTCCGGCCGGATGGTCGAACGGGGGGGCGGGCTCAGCCGCGGGACGGGCCCGTGGGACACAGGGCGCTGTCGACGCGGCAGAGGTCGACCACGCGTCGCCGGGTGAGTCCTTCGTCCACACCGGTCACGTTACCGAAGCCCGACGGAACCGGTGTCGGCGGTGGTCGTGAGGGACCGCACCCATCGTCGCAGGGACAAGGGCGCGTCACGTGACATCGAACGCGCGGCCAGGTGACACGGCGGTGAACGGGGCTATCGTCACCACCATCATCGTGGAGGGAGATTCGCGTGGAGCTACTCCTGCTCACCGCCGACCCCCAACCGACGTCAGTGTTGCCGTCGCTGTCCCTGCTACCCCACGGACTCCGGACAGCCGCCCCCGAGGTGGCCGCCCTGCTCGACGCGGGTCCGCACGACGCCGTCCTCGTGGACGCCCGGCACGATCTCGCCGCGGCGCGCAGCCTGTGCCGTCTCCTGGGCTCGACGGGTCTGGACGTCCCGGTCGTCGCCGTGCTCACCGAGGGCGGCCTCGTGGCGGTGTCCCTCGAGTGGGGCGTCGACGAGGTCCTGCTGCCCGGAGCCGGGCCCGCCGAGGTGGACGCCCGGTTGCGTCTGCTCAGGGCCCGCCGGTCCTCGGACAGCTCCGGCGCCGACGGCGCCCTCGTCCTCGGCGAGCTGATGATCGACGAGGCCACGTACGCCGCGCGGCTGCGTGGTCGCCCCCTCGACCTGACCTACAAGGAGTTCGAGCTCCTGAAGTACCTCGCGCAGCACGCCGGTCGCGTGTTCACCCGCGCCCAGCTGCTGCAGGAGGTGTGGGGATACGACTTCTTCGGCGGTACGCGCACCGTCGACGTCCACGTCCGCCGGCTGCGGGCCAAGCTCGGCGCCGAGCACGAGCAGCTCATCGGCACCGTCCGCAACGTCGGCTACAAGTTCGTCCGCCCGGTGCGCGGCGTGCTCGGGTCGTCGAACGGCGGGACGCCGGCCGCGCTCGACGACGTCGGGGTCGCCGACACCGCCGACTCCGAGACCGCCGACTCCGACGAGGAGGACGCCCCGGACCGCTCCTGGTCCGCCGGCCGGGGCCCGGTGGCCCGCCCGGCCGCGTGGGCGGCGCACGGCTGATGCCGGCGGCCCACCCGGAGTGGAGGACGACCCTCGACGCCGAGGAGCTGCGCCGGGTCCGGTCGTTGGCCGAGGACGTGGCGCGCGCCGATGCCGTCGCCGCCTTCTCCGAGCCGACGATGCTCGACCTGCGGGGGGCGGCGGCGCGGGGGCCGACGCACCACGCACTCGTCGCCGATCCCGACGCGACGCGGGACGGGCTGCTCGGATACGCGCACGTCGACGCCTCGGAGCCGGCCGCTCCCGTCGTCGAGCTGGCCGTGTCGCCGGCGCGGCGTCGCCACGGGGTCGGGGCCGCGCTCGCCGACGCGGTGCTCGCCGCGTTCCCCGAGGCGCGCGCGTGGGCCCACGGCGACCATCCCGCGGCGGCCCGGCTCGCCGCCGGCCTCGGGCTCCGCCGCGCGCGCGAGCTGTGGATGATGCGGCGTGACCCCTCCGCCGGGCCGCTCCCGGCCCAACCGTTGCCCGAGGGGGTCGCCGTGCGGGCGCTGCGGGTCGGCGTCGACGAGCCCGCCATGGTCGCGGTGAACAACCGCGCGTTCGCCTGGCACCCCGAGCAGGCCGGGCTCACCGAGGACGACGTCCGGGTCCGCGAGGCCGAGCCGTGGTTCGACGCCGAGGGTTTCCTCCTCGCGTGGGACGTGGCGTCCGGCGATCTCCTGGGCTTCCACTGGACCAAGGTGCACGAGCGGTCCGCGTCGGTGCCCCGGCCGGTCGGGGAGGTCTACGTCCTCGGCGTCGACCCCGCCGCGCAGGGGCGCAGGCTGGGGTCGGTGCTCACCCTCGCCGGCCTCGAGCACCTGGCCGCCCGCGGGTTCGACACGGTGATCCTCTACGTCGAGGGCGACAACGCCCCGGCGATCGCCACCTACACGAAGCTCGGCTTCGTCCGGGCGGCCGTGGACGTCTCGTACGCCCGCTGACCGGCTGTGACGCGGTCATCATCCGCGCGGGGCGGCGGCTCGGGGCTGTTCATCTCCCGTTCACGCACGCAGTCCCGACCGTCCACCCCGCGTGCCTAACCTCCGATCCGGCGGTGCGACAGAGTGCCCCGACGAGTGCCCACGGCCCCACCACCGGGGAGACCGGGGCATCCGAGATGCGGAGGATATTTGTGAAGTTCCAGCGGCGCGTTGCGGCGGTCGGGATGGTCGCGGCCGGTGCACTCCTGTTCAGTGCGTGTGGGAGTGACAACAACGCCCAGGGCGGGGGCGGCCAGCCGGCCGCGGCCGGCGTCACCTGCGGCGGCAAGCAGGCCCTGCGGGCCAGCGGCTCCACGGCCCAGGGCAACGCGGTCACGCGCTTCGTCAAGACCTTTGAGCAGAGCTGCCCCGGCCAGACGCTGAACTACACCGCCAGCGGCTCCGGCGCCGGGCGCAATGAGTTCCTGGGCGGACAGACCGACTTCGCGGGCTCGGACTCCGCGCTCAAGGCGGGCGACGAGACGAACAAGGCGATGGCGCGCTGCGCCTCGCCCGCGCTCAACCTCCCGCTCGTGTTCGGGCCGGTCGCCATCGCCTACAACGTCCCGGGCGTCACCGACCTCGTGCTCGACGGTCCAACAGCCGCCAAGATCTTCAACGGCACCGCCCGGACCTGGAACGACCCGGCGATCGCCGCTCTGAACCCGGGCAAGCCGCTGCCGGCCACGCCGATCGTCGTGAACTTCCGCTCCGACGAGTCAGGCACCACCGAGAACTTCCAGAAGTACCTGGTCGCCGCCTCGAACAACGGCTACGGCAAGCCGGCCGCGCAGACCTTCAACGGCGGCGTCGGCGCGGGTGCGCGTGGGAGCCAGGGCGTCGCCGACGCCACCAAGAACACCCCGAACTCGGTGACCTACGTCGAGGCCTCGTTCGCCCAGCGCGGCGGCCTGGGCGTCGCCCAGATCCTGAACTCGGGCGGCGGCGCGCCGGTCGCGCTCGGACCAGACGCGGTCGGGATGGCGATCAACAGCGTCCAGGTCTCCGGCCAGGGCAACGACCTGAGCCTCAACCTGGACAGCATCTACAAGGCCTCCGCGCCGGGTGCCTACCCGATCGTCCTGGCCACGTACGAGATCGTCTGCTCCAAGTACGCCGACCCGCAGGCCGGCACGGCGGTCAAGGCCTTCCTCCAGTCGTCCCTGTCGCCCCAGGCCCAGAGCGGTCTGATCGATGCGGGCTACGTGCCGATCCCGGAGCAGTTCAAGCAGCGTCTGACGGCGTCGATCAACTCGATCTCCTGACGCCACCGGCACCATCGACGACGAGGCGGGTCCCCGAGCTGTGAGCGAACGCACCACGGAGCGGAGCCAGCCGGAGCGTCCTGAGACCCAGGACGCCCCGGCCGGGTCGGCCACCATGAGCACCGTGCCCGACACCCAGCCCCCCACCCGGAGCGCGAGGACGGCCGGAGGGCGCGGCGAACGCGTCTTCCGTGCGATCACCTCGGGGTCCGGCCTCGTCGTCGTCGTGGCGATCGGCCTGATCGGTCTCTTCCTGCTGATCCGGGCCGTCCCGTCCCTGCTCGCCGACAACGCCAACTTCCTGACCAGCCCGACGTTCGACACCCGGAACGCCGACAACCTCCAGTTCGGCATCCGTGACCTGCTGGTCGTCACGATGCTGTCGTCGGTGTTCGCGCTGGTCCTCGCCATGCCCGTGGCCCTGGGCATCGCGCTCTTCATCACCCAGTACTCGCCCAAGCGCATCGCCCGGCCGTTCGCCTACGTGATCGACCTGCTCGCGGCGGTGCCTTCGATCGTGTTCGGCCTCTGGGGCTTCCTCGTACTCGCCCCGGCCATCGAGCCGGTCGCGCGGTTCCTGCAGAACACCCTCGGCGGGTTCTTCCTGTTCGGCGCGGGCAACATCCCGGTGCTCACCGGCACGATCTTCACCGGCGGAATTGTGCTCGCGGTGATGATCCTGCCGATCGTCACCGCGACCACCCGTGAAGTCTTCTCCCAGACCCCGCGCTTCCACATCGAGGCCGCCCAGGCCCTCGGCGCCACGCGGTGGGAGGTGATCCGCACGGCGGTCCTCCCCTACGGGCGCAGCGGGTACATCGCGGGCTCCATGCTCGGCCTCGGGCGTGCGCTCGGGGAGACCATCGCCGTGCTCCTCGTCATCCGCTCGGCGACGTCGCCGTCCTCGTTCAGCCTGTTCGACGGTGGCTTCACCTTCGCCTCGCTCATCGCCTCGGCAGCCTCCGAGTTCAGCCAGCCGCTGCCGACGGGGGCCTACATCGCGGCCGGTCTAGTGTTGTTCATCCTGACGTTCGTGGTCAACGCCCTGGCGCGCCTCGTCGCCGGCGGGAAGGTGAACGGCTGATGCCCGACCTCGTGAAGACCTCCGACGCCCTGGACACTCCGGAGGCGGCGGCTCAGGGTCCCACCTTCCAGCCCATCTCGGCGGGGCGCCGGTTCAAGAACGGCCTCGCCACGGTGCTCGTCGGGCTGGCCTTCCTCATCGCCCTCGTACCGCTCGTGTGGCTGCTCGTCACCACGATCGGTCGCGGGTTCTCCGCCATCATCTCGTCCGGCTGGTGGACCAACTCGCTCGCGGGCGTGCTGCCCGAAGAGTTCGAGGGCGGCGTGTATCACGCCATCTACGGCACGCTGATCCAGGCGCTGCTGTGCGGGATCATCGCCGTGCCGATCGGCATCCTCGCGGCGGTCTACCTCGTCGAGTACGGACGCGGGCGCTTTGCGACGACCACCAGCTTCATGGTCGACATCCTCTCCGGGGTGCCGTCGATCGTCGCGGCGCTGTTCATCTTCGCGGCCTTCATCTCGATCGTGGGGGCCCCGCAGAGCGGGTTCATGGTCTCGCTCGCGCTGGTGCTCCTCATGCTGCCGGTGGTCATCCGCAACACCGAGGAGATGCTGCGGCTCGTGCCCGACGAGCTCCGGGAAGCCGCCTACGCACTGGGCATCCCGAAGTGGAAGACCATCCTGCGGATCGTCCTCCCCACGGCGCTGTCGGGAACGGTCACCGGCGTGATGCTCGCGCTCGCCCGCGTCATGGGCGAGACGGCGCCGGTGCTCGTGCTCGTCGGATATGCGCGCGCCATCAACTTCGACCCGTTCGCCGGTAACATGGCGTCGTTGCCGCTGCTCATCTACACCGAGCTGTCGAACCCCGAGAAAGCGGGCCAGCTCCGCGTCTGGGGCGCCGCGCTCACCCTCATCATCATCATCATGGTCTTCCAGCTCGCAGCGAGCGCCATCTCCCGCTTCTCGGCGATCAGCAGATAGAGGACTCTCTGTGGCCAAGCGTCTCGACCTCAAGGACGTCGACATCTATTACGGCGACTTCCTCGCCGTGCAGAACGTTAACCTCTCGGTGGTACCACGCAGCGTCACCTCGTTCATCGGCCCGTCGGGCTGCGGCAAGTCGACCGTGCTGCGCACCCTCAACCGGATGCACGAGGAGATCCCCGGCGCCCGCGTCGAGGGGGAGGTGCTGCTCGACGGCGAGGACATCTACAACCGGGGCTCCAACGCCGTGGCGGTGCGCCGGACCATCGGCATGGTGTTCCAGCGCCCCAACCCGTTCCCGACGATGTCGATCCGCGACAACGTCGTCGCCGGCCTGCGCCTGCAGGGCGTGCGCGACAAGAACAAGCTCAACGAGGTCTGCGAGGCGTCGCTGCGAGCGGCGAACCTCTGGAAGGAGGTCTCCGAGCGTCTGGACAAGCCCGGCGGCGGCCTCTCCGGCGGTCAGCAGCAGCGGCTCTGCATCGCGCGCGCGATCGCCGTGCAGCCGGACGTCCTGCTCATGGACGAGCCGTGCTCGGCGCTCGACCCGATCTCGACGCTGGCCATCGAGGACCTCATCGACGACCTGAAGAAGCAGTACACGATCGTCATCGTCACCCATAACATGCAGCAGGCGGCGCGGGTGAGTGACCAGACGGCTTTCTTCAACCTCGAGGCCACCGGCAAGCCCGGTCACCTCGTCGAGAAGGACGACGACACCGAGAAGATCTTCTCGAACCCGACGGAGAAGGCCACCGAGGACTACATCTCGGGTCGCTTCGGCTAGGTGCCGCCTCGGCGCCCAACCAGGTCCCGCTGCTCATCGAGCGCGGCCTGTCCACCAGCCTCGCGCCTGGGCGCTCGGCCTCGCGGCGTCGGTCAGGTCCTCGGGCGCCTCGGCTACAGCCGCATGACCCGACACCTCGGAATCCGTGGGCGCCGCCCTGATTTTCGGTCTCCTTGCGCTCACCAGCGCCCTCCTCGCCGTGCTGTCCGGACCTCCGACCCTGCTGGTGGTCGCCGCCAAGGCCGCCGGCGCCGCCCGAGGCGTCTTCACCTCCTGCAAGCGACCGCGCTCTCCGACCGCTGGCATCCAGGCTTCTACGGCCGACTCAACGGCCTGCTGTCCGCTCCGGCCATGTTCGCCGGCGCCGTCTCACCCTGGGGGCGGCTCCGCCTTGGCCGATGTATTCGGCGGCCCCCGCCCGTCTTCGGCCTGCTCGCCGCCGCCGCGGTCGCCGCCAGTGCGATGGCGTTCGGGACCGTCCCGAAGCAGCTGTCCGCTCCACTTGGCCGCGGGAACGGGCTTGATGCTCAGCTGAGCACCCGCCAACGAACGGCGCGTTCGTTCCGTACTTCCGGAACGAACGCGCCGTTCGGACCGTCTGGGGCGTGACGAGCACCTTCAGTGCCTCGCGGCTCAGGCCCCCTCCTCGTGGAGCGCGAGCTGGCGACGGTGAAAATCGAAATGCTGCGTAGGAAATCGATAGAGGTCGGCGAGGGTCATGTAGTCCTTGAAGAACGGGTCCCACCGCGTCGGATAGTGCATCCCACGGGCAAGGTCGGCATCAGTCTCCGAGTCCAGCCGACGATGCAGGGCCGCGACGACACGATCGCACAGCGCCATCTGCCCGCGGCGCCCGAGGGCCGAACCGCCGGCCCACGAGCCGAGGTAGTTCACAACGTCGAAGGGCGTCGTCGCGGCGTTGAGCATCGCTGCGTAGGTGCGGCTCACACTGGCGGGCAGCCGCCCGAAGAGCCGGACCAGGTTCATGAGCGCCCGCATGATCAGGTAGCCGAGCAGCATGTGGAAGAGGAGTTGCTGATTCGTCCAGCGGGTGCCGTTCGATCTGCGGCGCAGGTCGGTGTCGGTCGCCAGGTCGTGCAGCTCGTGGAAGTTCGAACGCGCCCGCTCCAGCTCGTCGTGAACAGCCTTCCGGTCCATGAGCAAGTGTCTGCCTCCGGACGTTGCCGGGGAACGTTGCCCGTGCAACCCGAGCGTCAGCGGGGGGCGTACATGATGACCGTGACCCCGACCAGGCAGATGGCCGCGCCTACGATATCGAAGCGATCGGGTCGGAACCCGTCGAGCGCGACCGCCCACAGCAGGGAGCCGACCACGAACACCCCGCCGTAGGCGGCGAGGATGCGCCCGAAGTTCGCTTCGGGCTGCAGAGCCGCGGCGAATCCGTAGAGCCCGAGCGCGACGACGCCCAGCCCGGCCAGCCACCCCGGCCGGTGCTCGCGTACGGCCTGCCACACCAGCCACGCCCCACCTATCTCGAGGACCGCAGCGGCGACGAAGAGCCCGATCGAGCGGAGCGTCACCCCGGGACCGGACCGAACATGTCGGCGATGACCCCTGCCGCGTCCTCCGGGCCGGTCACCTCGAGCACCAGGTCCTGCCCGAGGTGCAGGGCCACGGTCAGGAACGCGCAGCAGCGGGCCTCGGCGGCGGCGAGGTCGGCAAGCTCGGCGACCGGGGTCACGCTCGGGTCGAATACCACCCGCATCCCACGCGGCACCGCCTGGCGGGCCGAGACCCCTCCGAGCATCCCGCGCCAGCGCCGAAGCTGGAGCGCCCGGTCGGCACCGCTCAGGGTGCAGGCGATCGGGGCCGGATCAGCCGTCCCACCCTGCGGGTCCGGCGAAGCCGACGGCCCGGATTCGTCCCGTACTCGGGCGGATGGAGCGCCCCCCGCGGCCGGTTCGCGGTGGAGGAACGTGCAGGACCGGTCGCAGGGCCCGACGCGGTCGATCGAGGCCAGGTGCGCCCGGGCCTGCTCGAGGCGCCTCCGGAACTCCGTGAGCTCGTCGAGGCGGGCGTCGGTGGCGGCGACCCGGCGAGCCAACCGTGGCTCGAGCTCGGCCTGGACATCCACGCACATCCCGTCCTGCCACGGCACCAGCAGCGCCCGCACCTCGGCCAGCGGCAACCCGAGCCCTTTCGCCGTCGCGATGAACGCCAACCGGTCCAGCGCCGCCTCGTCGTACAGCCGATACCCCGCCGGGGACCGATCCGCCGGCAACAACCCGGCCTGCTCGTAGAAGCGCAACGTGGTCGCCGGGACCCCCGAGCGCCGGGCGAGCTGCGAGACCGTCAACTCCGTCACGACCGCGACGCTAAGCCTTCGACCCGACTCGAAGGTCAAGCCTTCTCACGGAGGGGAGGTACGTCAACGTTGACGTCCGTCGATAGAGAACGCCTACGCCTCCGGCGGGTCCGGCATCTTGCCGGTGACCATGAAGACCACGCGGCGGGCGACCGCGACGGCGTGGTCGGCGAAACGCTCGTAGAAGCGGCCGAGCAGCGTCACGTCGATGGCGGGGGCGATGCCATTGGGATACTCCTGGGCCATGAGCACCGTGAAGAGGTGACGGTGTAGGTCGTCCATGGCGTCGTCGTCGGACTCCATGGTGAACGCGAGGTGGACGTCGCGGTTGAGGATGACCCTCCGCGCGTCCTGGGCGAGGTCGAGTGCCACGCGTCCCATCTCCGCGAAGTAGGGCGTCACCTCGGGCGGCAGCACGAGCTCCGGGTGGCGACGCCGTGCCGCCTTCGCGACGTGCAGGGCGAGGTCGCCCATCCGCTCGAGGTCTCCCGCCGAGTGGATGGAGGCCACGATCGATCGCAGGTCGCCCGCGACCGGGGCCTGGAGGGCGAGCAGCCCGAAGCACTGCTCCTCGACCGAGGAGCGTAGGGCGTCGATCTTGCTGTCGGAGGAGATGACCTCCTCGGCCAGGTCGAGGTCGCCCTCGAGCAGGGCCGTAGTCGACTTCTTCATGGCCTCGCCGGCCAGCAGGGACATCTCGGCGAGCTCGTCGGAGAGCGCCCCGAGTTTCTCGGTATAGGCCGTACGCATGAGGTCAACCTACGCAGCCGTCCCGACGGCCGTCCGACCTGCACGTGAACCGGCGATGAACGCCCTGGCCAGGAGCTCGCGGTTCAGGAACAGGCGGTGTCGGCGGCGGTGATGATCGGTGCGACCGGGACCGCGACCGGTGCGGGGTCCACGACCCGGCCGTCGAAGTCGTCGCCGACCACGAGGTCGAGCAGGGCGGCTCCGCCGGTCGGCACGAGGCGTGCCCCCGGCACCGCCCTGGCCAGCGTGTCTGCGGCGTCCTGCTCGTCGGGGGAGAAGCGGATGACCGTCGAGCCCGCCGCCTCGGCTCCACCGACGGGTTCGTTACCGGTGCCGGTGCCGGTGCCGGTCCCTACGGTGAAGCCGCGCTCGCGCAGCGTCTCCGCGACCGCCGCCGCGTCGGGACCCGTGGTCCGGACTCCGCCCACCCGGGGGACCGGACGGAGCCCGGACCGGTCGGAGTACCCGGAGCGACCGGGGTCGCTGCTGCGGGCGTCGACGAGACGGACCGTGATCTGCTCGGACCGCACCTCGGCCGGAGCCGGCGGGGCGGGCACCCCGCCTTGCGGGGCCTGGCCCGGAAGCGACCGGTTCCCGATGATCGCGCTGAAGAGCGCGCGGTCCTCGCCGGGCCGGAGGACTTCGTTGCCGCGGGCGTTGGCGACGCCGGTGGTCGGCAGCGTGGTGAAGGTGACCGTCCGGGTGTCGATCCCGCCCAGCGAGCGGCCGAGGGAGAGGAGCTGGTCGGTGCCGACGTTCTCCCCGAACGTCGACTGCGACACCGCCGCGGCCAGCCCGCGGAGCTTGGAGAGGTCGAGCAGGGTCCCGGCCGAGAGGGTCGCCCGCAGCAGAGCCGACAGGAAGCGCTGCTGGCGCTGGATACGGCCGTAGTCGCTGGTCGGGTCGCCCACGACGTGCCGCGCGCGGACGAAGTCGAGGGCCTGGTCGCCGTTGAGCACCCTCGGTCCGGCACGGTCGACGACGTCGCCGAGCACGGTGTCGCGGATCGGTTGCTCGACGCAGATCGGGACCCCTCCGACGGCGTCGACCATGCCCTTGAAGCCCTGGAAGTCGAGACCGAGGAAGTGGTTCACCGCGAGCCCGGAGAGCGCCTGCACGACCTTGGTGACGCACCGCGGGCCGCCGAACTGGTACGTGGTGTTGAGCTTGACCTGCGACTGTGCCGGGGCCTGCCCGCCCGTATAGGCGCCGGTCCGGGCATCCCACCGCTCGCAGGCGGGTCGGTCGATCTCCAGGTCGCGCGGGAAGGACACGACGGTCACCCGCGACCGGTCGTCGGGCACATGGACGATCATGACGGTGTCCGACCGCGCCCCGGGGATGCCCGACTCGTCGCCGACCGCCTCGTCGGGGGTGGCGCCCACGCGGGTGTCCGAGCCGACCACGAGGTAGTTCTGGTCCCCCCGCTGCGCGGCCGCGTCCCGGATGGAGGCGGAGTCGGGGTCGAGCGCGCCGATGTCTCGGATCGCGGCCTCGACCCACGACGTCGCACCCCACGCGAGCCCGAGGACCAGGACGACGAGGACGGCGGCGGACGCGGTCGCCGCGCGGAGGATCCGTGCCCAGGTCCACGACCGCCGCCACGCGTCCATGCGGGCGCCGAGCGCGGCGAGCACGGTGGACGTCGCCGCCCACGCGAGGTCGGGGTCGTCGGCGGCCCGCAGACCGTCGGGCCACCGGTCCCGCGGCGGGAGCGGGGCCCGCGGGGGCACGATCAACGGTGCGGCGACGGGCTCGGCGGGCGGCGTGTGGTTCCCGGCGGCGTCCGCGACGCCGCTCTCCGCGAGGACCGTCGGCCGCTCGTCCCCGTCCGGCGCGACCGACCCGGTGGGGGGGGCCCGCAGACTGCGGCGCAGCCCGCTCCGGCGGTGCAGCGGGACCATGGTCGGGGTGAGGGCCACGCGACGGACGCCCACCTCCGGCGGCTCGACCGGGGCCGGACGCGGACCCGGACTCGGACCCCGCGTCTGGGGGGCGGCAGGGGCGGGAGCGTCGGCGGTCGTCCCGTGGGCGCGGGCAGCGCGCTCGCCGGGAACGTCGGCCACTCGACTCCTCGTACTCACCGCCGTCGTGACACGGTGGCCGCCCCACCGGCCCTCGGCCGCGGCCGAGCAGGTGAATGGTACGGGCGAATGTGCGGGGCGCACGCGCGGGCTGCTACGGGGAGAGACGTGTCGTGGCCGGTGCCGACGGCCGCGCGGCTCGAGCCCGTCGGGACTCCGCGCGCGGGCGGGCGGCCCGGGTCAGGCGGAGGGGAAGAGGGCGCGGGCGGCGGCCTCGAGCCCGCGGCGCGCGGAGGCCGCACCGGCCAGGCGGACGCGCCCGCTCGCGGCGTCGCGGTGCGCGACGGCGTTGCGACCGGCCCGCTTCGCCACGTAGAGCAGCGCGTCCGTCGCGCCGAGGACGGCGCCGTCGTCGGGACGGGAGATGTCGGCGACGTACCCGCTCGGGCCGGAGCCGAGCCGGCGGCGGGAGGCGAGCGCGGACACGCCGATGCTCACCGTGATCCGCAGCCCGGGGGCCACCTCGTCCCACGAGTGCTGCTCGACGCGGTCGCGGGCGGCCTCGCAGAGACGGACCGCCTCGTCCTGCGCGACGCCGGGCAGGACGAGGGCGAACTCCTCGCCGCCGTAGCGTGCGCAGAAGGCGTCGTCCGGGAGTCCCTGGCTCATGAGCGACACGAGGAGGCGGAGCACCCGGTCCCCCACGGCGTGTCCGTGGGTGTCGTTCACCTGCTTGAAGTGGTCGATGTCGGCGAGGGCGACGCAGATCGTGGAGCGCCCGGCCCCACCCGCCGCCAGGGCGACGAGCTGCTCGTCGAGGTAGCGCCGGTTCCAGGTCGCGGTGAGGCTGTCGCGGCGACTCTGCTCGCGCGCCTCGGCCCGCTCGCGGCGCAGACGGACGACTTCGTTCTGTAGCTGGTCGGGGACGCGCACCGGCTGCGACCGCTCGACGTGGACGAGGGCCATCGCGGCACGGAGGTGGTGGTAGGCGCGGCGCCAGTCGCCGCGGTCGGCGAGCACTTCCGCGGCGGCCTCGTGCGCCCGCGCCTGGTCCGCGCGGCTCGGCGCTTCGGTGTCCGAGCTGACCGGGAGGTCGAGCCCGAGAATCGGGCTGGTGGGGAACTCGCTGCTGAGAGCGGTGGGCGCGCGGTCCGTCCGGTGGGAGGCGCGCGTCGGGAGCAGGTCGCCGACGACCGCCGTGACGGCGGTGTCACCACCCTCGAGCTCGTGCTCGACGCCCTGCTCGCGCACTCCGACCACCTCCGGACCTGCGTCAAGTGTGCGGGAGCGACGCGCCGCTGTAAGGGGGGATCCACTCCTCGCGCACCTTTTCCACCGTCCGGTCCAGGTGACTCTGCGTACAGGGTCGGGTGCCGCCCCATTTGGAGCAGGCGGTGTCGCCGGTCCGGGGACTCAAGTCCGGGACCTCGCGCGAGGCGTGACGGACACGCGTGACGGAGCAGGGCCGTGCCGGAGGGGTCGTCGGTCAGGCGCGGCACATCGCGTAGCCGTAGACCCGACCGTCACGGATCACGAGGAAGTCGGATTCGACGTCCTCGCGCACCAGGACCCCGCCGGCCATGACGCTCGCCGATGCCGCCACCACGTACACCGCACCCTGCGGCCGCGGGCGGGTGGCGGCCGCCGTCGACGGCCGCCAGTCGGGTGTGGCGGGCCGCAGCGTGCGCTCGACGACACGGGTCCGGACGGTGATCGCCTCGAAGCAGCGGTCGGGCGGCGGTGGGACGCCCGGTTCCTGGTTCGCGCGCAGGAAGCGGAGCTGCTCCTCGGGGCCGGCGTCGCCCGCGCGGTTGGAGGCCGCGACGTAGGCGTCGACGAGGGTGCGATCGGCGTCGGACACGGGGTCGACGACGGCGTTCCCCGCCACGCTGCTCCCGCAGCCGGACAGGGCGAGCGCGCCGAGCAGGACCAGGATCGCGGTGCGCGCGACAGGCCGGTGTGGGCGCACCGTCAGCCGCCCGAGTGGAGCACCTCGGCGCCCGCGGGGACCGTCGAGTCCTCGGGGTCGTCGAGCCAGCCCTCGGGCAGCGTCACGTGCCCCGGCGATCCCTGGCGGCCGCGCGGACCGTCGGCGTCCGCGGGGAAGGGCAGGTCGGGGTCGAGTCGGGCGAGCAGGGCGTCGAGCCCGTCGAGGTCGGAGATCATTCCGAGCTCCCGGCGCAGCTCGGGGCCGACGGCGAACCCGTGCAGATACCAGGACATGTGCTTGCGCGCGTCGCGGATGCCCTTGTGGGCACCGTGGTGGTCCACGAGCAGCTCGACGTGCCGACGCAAGATCGCCGCGACCTCGCCGAGGGTGGGTGGCGTCGGTGCGGGACGGCCGGCAAGGGCGGCCTCAAGCTCGCCGAAGAGCCACGGACGCCCCAGGCAGCCCCGACCGACGACGACGCCGTCGCATCCGGTCTTCCCGAGCATGGCCAGGGCGTCGTCGGCGGCGAAGACGTCGCCGTTGCCGAGGACGGGGACTTCGGCGGGCAGCGCGTCGCGGAGCTCGGCGACCCGTCCCCAGTCGGCCTGCCCGGAGTAGCGCTGCGCAGCGGTGCGGGCGTGCAGCGCGACGGCGGCGGCGCCCTCCGCCGCGGCGATGCGTCCGGCGTCGAGGAACGTGACGTGCTCGTCGTCGATCCCGACGCGCATCTTCACCGTGAGGGGGAGGCGGCCGCGGGCGGCCGCGCCGACCGCGGTGCGCACGATGCCGGCGAAGAGCCTGCGCTTGTACGGCAGCGCCGCACCCCCACCGCGGCGCGTCACCTTGGGCACCGGGCAGCCGAAGTTGAGGTCGACGTGGTCGGCGAGGTCCTCGTCGACGACGCGATCGACCGCGCGCCCGATGGTCACCGGGTCGACGCCGTAGAGCTGCATCGAGCGCGGCGTCTCGTCGGCGTCGAAGGCGATCATCTCGGCGGTGCCGGGATGGCGCTCCACCAACGCCCGCGAGGTGATCATCTCGCAGACGTACAGGCCCGCACCCTGCTCGCGGCACAGGCGCCGGAAGGCGACGTTCGTGATGCCGGCCATCGGCGCGAGCACGACCGGGGTCGCGAGCTCGATCGGCCCGATGCGCAGCGGTCTCACGGACCCATTGTGCGCGGTGCTCAGGCCCGGGCGGTGGGGGCGTCCTCGAGCCGGCTGGCGCGGATCTCGTGCCCCGCGGAGGTGAGGCAGCGTCCGGTCGCGAGGTTGAACTTCCAGTTGTGCAGCGTGCAGGTCAGGACGTCGCCGTCGACCTCGCCGAACTTCGCCAGGTCCGCGCGCAGGTGCGGGCACCGCGACTGCACCTGCCAGCCGCCGAGGGTGATGTCGCGGCCGTCGTCGTTCTGCTCGTCGTACCAGTTCTCCACATAGTCCATCCGCTCCTCGGACAGACACTTGAAGAACGTGTAGAGGTACTCGTTGTACTGGCCGACGCGCGTGGCGGCGAAGCGCACCGACAGGAACAGCGAGTTCGACCAGTCGACCTCGCCGCGCGCGACGTTGGTGGCGACGAGCGTCGCTGGGATCGTCCAGCGGTAGCGGCAGTTCTCCCCCTCGTAGGGCCGGATCTCGCGGTCGGTGAAGTCGAAGACGAGGGACAGGACGCCGTCGGCGTCGACGCCGTCGATGCCGCGGGCGCCGGTGAGGTCCATCCGCACCGGACCGCCGATGCCGGTGCACATGTGCTCGGAGCGCGCCATCAGCGGCTCGATCCGGGCCTTGAGCTGCGGCAGGAGATCGGACGACGGCGTCGCCCAGGCGGCCTTCTCGGCCGCGAGGGCGGGCTTCGCGCGGACCGCGAAGTCGCGCAGGTAGGACGCCTTGTCCTCGAAGATCGCGGAGACCTCGGCGTCGGGTATCGGGTGGGTCAGACCGGAGACGGTGCCGCCGGTGATCTCCGCCGTCGTCCCGGGCAGTAGCAGGTGCCCGCCGGCGTGGCCGAGCTCGCGCATCCGCCCGAGGAACTCCCACTGGTCGGTGAAGATCGACTGGCCTTCGACGTCGTCGTAGCCGAGGCCGTTCCAGTGGAAGAGGTCGTCGTCGAGGAAGCACGGCGGGCCCGCGGTGGGGAAGACGTTCGGGGCGCCCACCTCACGGATGTAGCGCATGGCCCGGTCCTCCTGGCCGATGCGCTTGCGGCGGGCGAACTCGCGCTTCGCCGCCTGCGGCAGGTCGTAGACCATCGGCCACCAGATGGCGCCGGAGAACTGGGTGAAGTGCGCGTCATAGTCGCCGAACTCCCGCAGCTGCGGGATGTCGAGCGGGTGCGCGTCGTTCTGGTTGACGATGCGGGCCGTGCCGTCGTCGAGGGAGATCGCCGAGTCGCCGATCGGGCCGTCACCCGGGCCCCGCAACGAGGTGATCATGAAGCGCAGGCCGCCGTCGAGCTCCCGGGGCACACCCGACTCGGTGCGCACGAAGTGACGGAAGCCGAGGCTGCGCAGCTCGTTCTCGAGCTCGTCGATCGGGTAGTCGGGCAGCAGGACGCGGGCATCCTTCGCCACGTGCTCGCGCAACAGGGCGGCGTCGAAGTGGTCGCGGTGCAGATGGGAGACGTAGAGGTAGTCGCAGGCCCCGAGTGTGTGCCAGTCCAGCGTCGTGTTGTCCGGGAACGGTACCCACGAGGCGAAGAACGCCGGGTTGGTCCACGGGTCACACAGGACGCTGCCGCCCCCGGTCTCGAACCGCATGCCCGCGTGTCCGACTCCCGTCACCCGCACCCTGGTACCTCCCACCGTTGACGTCCGGGCTGATTGTCCGGCGTCCGGTCCTCCGACCGCCACGGTGGGGTATCCCTGTCGGCGTGAGCGACACGGATCCGGTGGGTGCCCTGCGTGCGGTCGCCTTCTTCCTCGAGCGCGCTCGCGCCGAGACCTACCGCGTCAAGGCCTACCGCACGGCCGCCGACGTCCTGGCGGCCCTCGGTCCCGACGAGGTGGCCAGGCGGGCGGAGCGCGGCACCCTGCGCGAGCTCAAGGGCGTCGGCGACAAGACGGCGGCGGTGGCCACGGAGGCGGCGCGCGGCGCGGAGCCCGCCTACCTCGCCGAGCTGCGCGGTGACGTCGCGCCCGTCGCCGGCGGCGCGACCCTGCGAGCGGCCCTGCGCGGTGACTGCCACTCCCACTCCGACTGGTCCGACGGCGGCAGCGGTATCCGTGAGATGGCCCGCACCGCCCGCGACCTCGGGCACGAGTGGCTGGTGCTCACCGACCACTCGCAGAATCTCACCGTCGCCAACGGGCTGTCGCCCGAGGGTCGGCGACGGCAGTTCGACGTCATCGCCGAGGTCAACGCCGAGCTCGCACCCTTCCGGCTGCTGCGCGGCATCGAGGTCGACATCCTCGAGGACGGCGAGATCGACGCCCCCGATGACCTCCTCGCCGAGCTGGACCTCGTCGTCGCCAGCGTGCACTCCAAGCTGCGCGCGCCGAGCGCGGAGATGACGGCGCGCATGGTTCTGGGGGTGTCGAACCCCTACGTCGACGTGCTCGGGCACTGCACCGGGCGGCTCGTCACCGGGAGACGGGACACGCAGCGCAGCGGAGCTGGACCCCGGAGGGACGACACGCAGCGCGGCGGAGCTGGACCCCGGAGGGACGACCCGCAGCGCAGCGGAGCTGGACCCCGGAGGGACGGCACGCCGCGCGGCGGAGCTGGACCCCGGAGGGACGGCACGCGGCCGCCATCGACGTTCGACGCCGAGGCCGTGTTCGACGCGTGCGTGGAGAACGGCGTGGCGGTGGAGATCAACTCGCGGCCGGAGCGCCTCGACCCGCCGCGGGCGCTGCTGCTCCAGGCCCTGGCCGCGGGCTGCGACATCGCCGTCGACACCGACGCCCACGCCCCCGGCCAGCTCGACTGGCAGCCCTACGGCTGCGAGCGCGCCGAGGAGTGCGAGGTGCCGGTGGACCGGGTGGTGAACACGAGGGGCGTCGACGAGCTGATGGCCTGGCGGACCCGCTGAGCTCCGCTGTCCCATCCGCGCGAACCCGTTTGCGGGGTGATCGCCGCGCGCTTAGCGTGGTGGCACACGGGAGAGGAGGTGGTCCAACGTTGATGAACGACAGGACTCGTGAGGTGTCCGTCAGCTAGTCGACGCAGGCCGTGGAGTGGCCGTCCCGCACCGATCGGGGTGTCGGTCAGCGAATCCAAGGCAGGACACCAGGCCCCCGGAGCCCCCGAACCCGGTCCACTCGGGGTCCGCGTCATGACGCGGGAAGCATGCTCCGGGGGTCTTCCCGTCTCACCACGAGTGGCGAACCCGGTCGTCGATACCGAACGACGAGCCGTACGGGGCGTCGACGGTCGACCCGTACGAGCGGTCGAACGTGCGCGCCACCGACCCACCGTCCCGCTGCTCGAGCGGGTGGTGCCAGGAGTCCGGGGAGGGCTCGGCGCGGAACGTCGAGTCCCGCCACCCGCTGTCCGACCAGCTGCCCCGGGCCGGACCGTCGTGGCTCCAGCGGTCGTCGTTCCATTCGTTGCCGCGAGGAGACGGCTGCTCAAGCGGCCAGGCCGAGTGCGCCCGCGACGGGGAGGGCTGCAGGGTCGGGATCGGCAACTCGCCCGTCGCGATCCCCCGCGCGTGATGGGCCACCTTGTACGTCTGGCACGGCCACGACGCGGCCTCGCCCGGGGTCGCACTGCAAGCGAGGCAGCGACCCGTCTGGTCGGCCACGTGCTCGGTGAGGACTCTCCGCCACACGTCGGGCATCTGCGACATGACCGCGGCCATCGACATCTGGGGGTCTCCTCGATTTCCTCGGGCCTCGCGACGTTCTCCGACGGTCGGCGTCCCCGGAAGATAGCTGCACGGTCGAGTGTCGCCGGAGGCGCCGACGGTCGAGTGGAACACTCACGCTCCGTGTCTGGCCCGATCAAGGTGGGCGGCCGGTGGCGCCAATGTCCTGCGTGATCGTCGGGACGGTCGGTGGGGCGTTGTTGCGCATTGTGCGCGCCCTGCGCGGGTGGCGGGCGCGGGACGGCGTCCGGGCGACGGACACCACCGACGCCCGGCTGTGAGTGATGTGGCCCGGCGGTACTCCCGGCGCGCCCAACGGCCTCGGGTTGGCGCCGGGCGGTGGAGTGGCTGAGAGTCGTTGGGACGAAGGTGTTCAGCGGTGCACGGGAGTTCCGCCGGTTAGGGTGGCGCCACGTCGGCCGCCCGGCGGGGCCTCTAGCTCAATGGGCAGAGCATCGGACTTTTAATCCGTTGGTTGTCGGTTCGAGTCCGACGGGGCCCACCCCCTCTGAGCAGCGAAAATGTCAGTCAGAAGAGCCTCCAAAGCTCGAACTCTCGCTCTCGTGGTGCGGGTCATGGTGCGAATCGGCGCTACCCTCCACCGCGTGCAGGCGGGCGGGGAGCAGACGACGCGCTCTCGGGGGCGCGTGGAGACGCTGCCCAGCGGGTCGCTGCGCGTCTCCGTCTACGCCGGCACCGACCCGGTCACGAAGCGCCGGCACTACCTGCGCGAGGTGGTCCCGGCCGGCCCGAAGGCGCCGAAGGAAGCGCAGAAGGTCCTCCGGCGGCTGGCGAACCAGATCGACGAGCGCCAGAACCCGCGGACCGCGGCGACCGTCGACCAGCTGCTCGACCACTACTTCGAGGTGCTCGACCGCGACGCGAGCACGATGACGACCTACGCCCGGTACTCCGACAAGCACATCCGCCCCCTGATCGGGACGGTCAAGGTCGGGCGCCTCGACGGCGACGTGTTTGACCGGTTCTACGCCGAGCTCCGCCGCTGCCGAGCGCACTGCGACCGGAAGCCGCACGTCGACCACCGCACGTCACGGGCGCACGAGTGCGACCACCGATGCCGCGCCCATGCGTGCAAGCCGCTCGCAGCGTCGACGGTGCGGCAGATCCACTTCATCCTGAGCGGTGCGCTCAAGCGGGCCGTCCGCTGGCGATGGCTCCCGTCGAACCCGATCGACTTCGCCGAGCCACCCGCCGCGCCGAAACCGAACCCGACACCGCCGTCGCCGGACGAGGCCGCGCGCATCCTGGCCGAGGCCTGGAAGGACCCGGAGTGGGGCCTTCTCGTCTGGCTCGTCATGGTCACCGGGCTCCGCCGCGGCGAGCTGTGCAGCATCCGCTGGTCGGACCTGGACCTCGAGCGCGGCTCGCTGATGCTCGCTCGCAGCATCAGCCAGCGAGGTCGGAACCGGTGGGAGAAGGACACCAAGTCCCACCAGCACAGACGGCTCGCGCTCGACCCGAGGTCGGTCGAGCTCCTTCAGGCTCACCGGGCGCGGTGCGAGTCGTATGCCCGAGCGATCGAGGCCGAGTTGTCGACTGACGCCTTCGTGTTCTCCCGGGCGCCTGACGGCTCGACCCACCTCGTGCCCGACTCCGTCTCGCAGCGCTACGCGAAGCTCGCGGCCCGGCTCGGCGTCAAGACGACGATCCACAAGCTCCGCCACTACTCGGCCACCGAGCTGATCTTGGGCGAATCGGTGCAGACGCTGGGCTGCGCCGGCTCCGGTCAGCCCCTGCAGGATGCTCGGACCGCGCCTGGCCGCGTGCGTGGCTCGATGCGCGACGGCGTGGCTGCCGCCGCGCGCGCGCAGGGGCACGCCGAGCTGGTGGGCGTGACGGGCGATGTTGGCCGGTGAGCTACGCAGTTCGGCGGCGATGTCGGGCAGTGTGCGGCCTCGCCGGACGTACTGCTCGTGGAGCCAGTCGTAGCTGATGCTGAAGGTGACCGGCCTGCCGGTGGGGGGCACGTGTCCGCCCTCGCGGATCAGTTCGGAGAGCAACCGGCGCGGTACGCCCTGCTCGGTGGCGATGGCGCGCAGGCTCTTGCCCTCGTCGAGGTAGAGGCGTCGCAGCATCTCCGGGGTGTGCCCGGTGCGCAGCCGACGGCGGCGGCGGTCGGTACTGCCGGGGAATCGGGACGGGCCGGTGCCGGGGTCTGGCGCCGGGTGGCGTGCGAGCAGGTCTCGGACGTGGTCGAGGGTGGTGCCGAGCTCGACGGCTACGGCGCCCAGCGGCGTGGAGCGGCGGACCAGGTGATGGAGCTGATGGAGGTCGATGCCTTGGTAGTCGCGCGGGCCGGGCAGGTCGAGCCCATCCAGGAGCTGCTCGGGCGGTGGGTGCCAGCCGACGGGTTCATCGATGCCGCGGCGGCGAAGGAATCCCGCGGCCGCCGCCTGGAGGTGCGCGAGCAGGGCGGGGGTCAGCTCGGCCGGGAACTGGGCCCAGCTGGCGCGGTCGGTCGCAGCGACCGCGCCGTACGGGGTGGGGGCGTGGGCGGGGTCGTTGCCGGTGAGCAGCACGTAGGTGAACAGGCGGGCGTTGGCGTGCCTGATCCTGGCGGGGGTGATGCCGATGTCATCGCAGATCGCGGTCCATGCGTCGGCGTCGAGCAGGTCGTCGTAGCTCAGCGCCCGGCGGCGTTCGTAGTCGATGGGCCCCTCGTGGACGTCGAGGTGGGTGGCGAGGCGGTCGAGGGCGTGGGCGACACCCGGCCAGGACGGGCTGCGACCGAGGTGTTGGAGGGCTCGGGCGAGCCCGCGGCGCTCCATGCCCTCGCCCAGCTCACGGCACGCGGATGCGAACGACACACGGCTGCCGACCAGGGCAATGGCAGCTGACAGGGCAGCTCGTAGGGTCGCGGGGTGGAGCCCGACCTCGGGTGGGGTCAACGGTGTCGACCAGGCTGGCCAGAGTTGTTGGGGGAGGCGTCGGAGTCGGGCGGGCCCGGGGTCCTCGGTGGCGTTCGGGTAGCCCGGTTGGCTGCTGAACGACCGGCATCGGAGCCGGTCGTTGGGCCGTAGGTGTCCGTCCAGGGCCGCCAGCAGTGACGTGGACAGCACCGGGCTTGCGTCGACGGAGCCGAGGACCTGGACGGTGCTGGGGTTGACGACCCGACCGGCGTCGCGGGCCCGACGCACGACGCCCTCCAGGTGCTCCGCGGTCTGTCGCGGCCCGGGGCGGGTGAGTGCGCCGAGGCCGACGGTCAGCGCGGCGGCGGTGATCGCGGCGGCGGGTGGAGCCATGAACCCAGGACGGTCCGGAGCCTGGGGGTGACGCGCGCGCGCTTTGAGATGGGCCAGGACGAGCTCAGTGGGTAGCAGGTCGTGGAGCGCGCGTGTCGTGGCGTGCTGCAGGACCAGTTGGGCGAGCGCTCGGGCGTCGGTGAGCAGATGCCGTACGCCGAGGCCGGCGTCGGCGTAGCGCGGGGGGACGCGGCCGTCGAGCGCGTCATCGATGACCGCCGCGGCGAGCAGCGCCGGGTGCTGGGGGCAGAGGCGCAACGAGTCGGCCGTGGTGAGGTCCGCACCGCATCGGCTGGCTCCCAGACCGCTGGGAGTGGCCGCGGCTTGGTCGGGGCGCGCGCAGAAGCCCGGCCGAGGCACCGTCGTGAGGACGTGGGGATGCAGGCGGGGAACCGCCCCGCAGTCGGGGCAGGTGTCGACCAGGAGGCGTTGATGCCGGGTGCAGGCGAAGGACCACCCCAGTCGCCACGCGAGCAGCCAGGTGCCCTCGGTCTCAGAGAGGCAGTCGGGGCAGTACCGGGAGCCTCGACCGCGTCCCCACATCGACTGGCCAATCACGACCCGACGGTGGAGGTCCAGGTCGACCGCGGTGCCGTCGTAATGCGCGAGCGTCATGCGTCGGTAGCGCTCCGCGCTGCCCCCGGCGGAGGCGACGAGCGCGGCGATCTCGTCGTCGTGCAGCGCGATCGTCCAGTCCGGGGGCACGTCGTGGGTGAGCTTCCGGCCCGGTCGTCGCCGCTGTAGAGCAAGACCGGCGACGACGTCGACCAGTGGGGTGTCGAGTCTGGAAGCCAGGGCCTCCAGCCAGGAGTCGAACGCCTCGCCGGGCTCGGGGTCGACCCGGATGGGCAGAGTCCGGAGATCGCTCACGAGGCAGTCGGGACGGGCCGCCGGGTGCGTCGGGGTCGGGTGGTGAGCCGGCCCGCCGTCAAGGCCGCCTCCAAGGCCCGCCGGCCCTGCTCCGCGCCATCGTCGATCTTCACTCGGTCCATCAGCTGCCTGGTGAGCCGCTCGTCCCCACTTCGGACTGCCCGATACGTGGCGCGAGCGATCAGGTTGATCAGGGAGCCGATGTGCCCGGTGCTCCGCGCGAACAGGTAGTCCGAGAGCTCGTCGGCCAGCATCCCCGGCGCGAGGTCGGCCAGGACCAGCTTCTGCTCGATCGCGAGCAGCAGGGCCCGCCAGTGTCGCCGTCCTTGTTCGCTGCGGACCTCGAACGGCTCGACGGTCAGGCGGGTCCAGCGCCTGGCGGTCTGGGCCAGGGCGACGTCGGAGGCGGTCAGTCCCTCGGCGAGCAGTCCCCGCTCGCGCAGGGCCACGCCGGCGAACAGGAAGGTGACCGGGAACTCGTTGGCCAGCCACTTGAGGTGGTTGCTGACGTCGAGCCCGTCGCGGCGGCGCATGTTCAGGAAGTGGACGTCGTCGACGTTTCCGACCGCAGGTCTGCCGATCATGTCGCTGACCTGCGCTGATGCGAAGACTACATGCCCGCGACGTGGATGGTCAGCGGTGAGCCCTCGCCCGGACGAGTGATCTCGTGGTGGGTTGGGCTGCG
>JAABUP010000985.1_pt1 | contig 61131 bp, 69 predicted proteins | sample 5559201 | NCBI WGS metagenome assembly JAABUP01 (sample SAMN10711887, study PRJNA513373) | rock metagenome | isolation source: Antarctica rocks | place: Antarctica | reverse complement strand
ATCTGCCAACAAAAACCTTTCCAGTTCGCAGGCTAAATCAAATGTACTATGCCGTTTAGACCTCTAATACACTATTTTTGCTGTGACTAGTTCCCTTTTATCAATCTATCACGACTCCAAAAAGTCTTGAAAAGCATAGCACAGTGGATGGGAGATTCTGCGAAGGATTTCAAAGGGTCTAGACCTGCTGGGTTGCCCTGCTGGGGGTCGCGTGAAGGCAGGGGGTGCACCCACACCCTACCCCTGTTTGTTTCATGTTGATCCATTTCTTGTAATGCAGAGCACAATGTGCATTCAAACCATCCATGACCTGCCTCTCTATTTCTTTAATTTCCTCATCTGTCCAATGTCTGGACTTTGGAGAATCTTTGTAGATGTCGAGCCTATTGTAACTGTCATCCTCGATGACTCTACCGTGAATCAAAACGTTACCGCTGTTGAAATACTGATAAGTCCTTACCCTACAAGAAACATCATACTTCGATACAGCCTCATAATTCTCGTCCCAGTCCACCTGACTGTGGTTTGAATAGACAGTTTCTTTAATCACCATTGATGAGATATCTTGCCAACCTGCAATCAAAAGATGACAAAGCGTATCATGCTGTACTTGTGAATGTACAACGCACAGGCTTCATAAACATCACATTCTGCTCCCCATTCATCCAAGCCAGTCAATTCTTCATCAACTTCTTTCGTGCATGCAAGAACACTTATGAAGATGCAACCAGGAGTATAATACAGCATGACAGACCCAATGAAAACAGAGCCTTCACCAACACAAGTCTGATGCACATCACGTCTTTATGCGCGGCATTCTCTTGGCTGTAGTTTCTATCTGTACCTTCACACCTTGTTTCAAAGGGGACAGGTGCTGTGGTGTGTGCAAACCCTCCTGCACAGCTTGATCTTTGACTCCGTCGGCTGTCTGGTCGAGACCTCTTACTTGTCACGTAGACTACTAAGTGAAGGTTGTGAATGTAGTGTACAAGGGTGTCAGATCTCTCAGTTGCAACACGTTGTAGTATACGATCTTGGTAGCTTTGTTCGGGTGCACATCAGTGACCTGTACTACAGGTCCTGTAGTACAGGTCCTGTAGTACAGGTCCTGTACGGAATCAAACGCCCGCATAGTTCTCCAGGTGCTTAATTCAAAATCACACATCAAGTGACGATGTCACCGTACGCATGCAAACCGGCCATTCCGTACGCATTCTGCTGCCATGACACAAGATTCAAACATTCGACAAGATTCAAATAAGCTGTGATGTCTTTGCATCAGTACTACCGTATGCAGCTGTATCATAAATTACCAATGCATCTGCCCTATTTCCTCCTTATGTGTTCACTTGCTGCAAGCATCACTTTCACTGTGTATTGGCCCCTGTTTTGCTTTCGAGGAAGCCTCCTTCAGTTGCTTTCCAGTCATCACCCAAAGGCTGGCCCAGCATGGCATGATTCATCCACGTCACCAGCATTGCCTCCACCGTTGGTTGGATGTCTGTGTGTGGGTGTGTATATGGACAGCTGAGCAGCTGATCTGCAGCATCAAATATTCTGTTTTTGATATATGGACCATTCATGCATCTTTTACAGGTGCTGCACATCAACTACTACAACAAGTGTGGTAGCTTTGACAGATCATGTATGATGTGCACGCTTCGATTACAGCAATTGGTTGTGCACCGTTGCCATGCATGAATGGCAGTCATAAGTACATAAAGCCGTACGAGTGGGCTCTAGAGATCTGATGGCGTAAGGGTGTATAGTGTTGCAGCTAGCTACGAAAACGGATTCACTATAATAGCTCTACCGTTCAACCGCTCATCTGTGATGACTTTTTGTCCAGAAGTGTGCATGTTGTCTCATATGCAGCTGGTGGTCTGGGTATATTGCGCATGTGTACTCACCCATCAGGAGCACAGGTGTGTGTTTGGATGCAGCAGAAGGGCAAAGCCAATAAAATGGCAGCTACTGCACCATTGATGTAAGCTACTAAACCTGATGATTACCTGGATCAGTGGCTGGATCATAGTCAAGGAAGGACATGTGACCTGCATAGGGCAGGTTGATCTGCCAAGAGCCCTCTGAGGCTGTTGCCCAGAATGATTGTGCCCCATTGGGGGCTGCCTTTGCCCCTGCATTGCATGCACAATGTGTCACTTAACAGGTGAAAACATGCATGACTGATTTTGGCTGAGAATAGGTCAATGGGTGTTGGTTTCAAGAAATGCTTGGACTCATCACAAGTGTATGTCTAGTGCTCCTGCAGAGCTGCAGCCAAAGTTTTGGATCCCGGCAATCTGTTTCTGATGATCAGTGCCTGACGGCACAGCGGCAAGTAAGCAGATCTTGAGAGCACTGAATAATGTCATATTTTGGGCTGATGCTGGCACTGCACAGGTCTGACACGGGGACACAGCTGCAGTTGAGAACGAACAAAAAACTCTGCTTTACCTTGTGTGATTCTGCCACTGGCAGATGCCACACCATGGTCCCAGTCACAGCACCACCATGTGGGGCTGCACCCATCTGCCCCGGGGCTGGTGATGATAGGCACAGTGCAGTTGGTTGGGGCATAGCAGCCACTCCTGTCAAGGCAATGCACCCCCACAGAAACAATTGCCACAGGCTTGGCAAACCTGAACAGAAAAGCCGCAATTGCAATTTGGCTATTCTTTTCAAATGAGCGCTTTTGCGCCATGTCTTTGCAGAAACAACCGAAGTGAACAGCAAACGGTCATGAGTTTCTGGCAGATCCAGTAGCAATGCCTGACTGGCACACTGTGGCTTGCCTGACTTTGACCAGGGAAAGACACTTCATCAAATGACTGTTTGCCTGTCAGTAGTGCAAATGTGCATTAGCTCTGGGCTGCCGCCCAAGGAGGCTCCCTCTATAGTTGCTGCAAGCATAAACTTTTCTTTTTGCCCCTTTTGTTTATGCATCATGCAGCTGCCGCTGTCCACTTATCTCCGACTCACAGGATCAGTAGACACGTGCTCTCACAGGTGCGCCCTCCACCATTGATGCCTAATATGACACATCATTACTGTCAGGCTGCGCAAGCCAGCACTGACATATGACTGCTTGCAACTAACCAGTCTGGACCAGGCATGCCACTCACATACAGCTAGACAGACACGGATACCTGTATAGCATAAGGCTATGACCATACATTTCATGATCACAAGAATTGCGGAGCCAGCGTAGAAGACTGGCATAGTGTGAGTGTGTGGCCATAGTTGTCATGATCATGAGAACTACAGAGCTAAAGCAGATGCAACAGCTGGAATACCTTGTGAGATACTGACTGTCCACTCTGTTGGACTCCAGATTCCAGTCCACAGGGTCCATAAGGAAGGCTGTTGAGACTGCGCTAGGGTGGGAGCCTGCAGCTACTGCGGCCATGCCACCACCCATGGAGTGCCCTGCACAATGCATACAACTTGAAAGGGAAAAAAAGGAAAGGAAAAATAAGGAAAAAAAGAAAAAAAGAAACAACAAAGTTTATGCTTTTCAGCGATCATAACGGCAGCCTCCTAAGGCGGCAGCCCGAAGCTATGACCATAGGCCATAGCCCAAAGGGAAAGGAAGCATACCAGCTGCCTGAAGCTGGAAGAGCTGGTCTTGTCTTGTCACATGTATAGTGTGTCACAGCAGCAGGGGGTGCTAACAGCTGCATGTCAGCATGCTGTGACTGCTGTTGTCATGACATTCCCATACAGGGAGCTGCACAACCCACTCAGGTAGCTACCATGCAGCTATAGCTCTGTGTGTGAGCTACTCAGGACTGATCATACTCAAGAAAAGCATGTGTTTGATGAACGCATGAACAGGGGGGGGGGGAGGAGGGGGGGGCGGTTGTCTTGGTACAACAGTCAGGATATCTTGGTGTGTACAGGCATGAAGGTAACAGACAGCTTGAAGACATACCTGCCACTGCCAAGGATTCTGCAAACATGCCATAAAAGGACTGCTTGCAGTGTTGTTGACACTGCTCCTCCACTGCATCAATGGTTCAAAGTAGGCACTCTCAACATCAGCTGCTGGCATGATGGTTGCTCGCTCATACTGCATGCCACACAGGCTGTGCTGTCAAGTGCTTTTTTATCTCTCTGGAGTCTGGCATGTAACGCCAGTTGTGACTGTCCTAATGTGACAGGACTCGTTCAATGTAAAATGCGACAAAACCCAAGCTGGTGAAAACTTTGCTCCAGAGGCTGATGTCCCAATGTTTGTGTGTGCTGTCCTCTCATGGTGCCATGGACAACAGTCAACAGAAATTGCTGCATCTTCAACCATTTGCGTGCCGTATGCTGGTCTCTCATTAAGCTGAAACATCTGTTCTAGACATGAAACTTCCAGTGCATGCATGCATCCTGCGCAGCTCTGTTGAGCTATTCTCTGCAATTTGACATGAGCCACAGTGGGCTCAACCAAGTTGTGCTGCAGCAGTTGCTGATGTGTCCATGCTGCTGCAGGAAAGCGGCAGCTGCTTCTCCGCAGCCAACCGGACCAGTCATCATTTGGAAACGATTTGTCACATCAGATTCTTTAGGCTTGCAGACAAGGTCATGACGTGAGATCGGCTATCACCTGTATGACGGCATAGCAGTTCGCGGCAAGACTCTCGACCAGGCTGTGATAGTACCTCGTCGGCACTTGATACCCTGCGAACATCAATACGGTCGGGCTACCGCCTGGCTGCGGGACCTGCGTGCAATTCGCAGGCAGAGTGACGGTCAGGGTGGTTGAGCACTGCCCGAGCGCCGTGATGCAGCCGGTGGACGTGGGAAACGTCAGCGGCAGGGTGTACCACAGACTAGAGCATGGTCCGTCCTGCACGCAGGCAATCAAAGGTTGTTAAGCGTTCGAGGCTGTGTCAAAGCATGACGGTGGGTCAGCTGCAGCAGCGTTCACCTGTGCACCGCTTAAAGGCAGGCCAATCGTGAGTGCCAATAGGCAGAAGCCAAAGCTGCGGTACCGACGCAGCAGTGAGGACAGCATGACGATATACCAACAGCGACGCTCACTTGATAGGCAGGCGAGAGAACCCAAAACCGCCGTTTGCACTGCACTGCAGCGTCGAGCTGCTACAGGAGCGAGGCAGACTTGACAGCACAGCTAGCGGCTTTAGCACCCTTGCGTTGATGCTGTCTCCGCGGTTGATTGGTTTGCGGCCAGCTGGCGCTGGACTCGTTCATATGTCTGGGACGGGTGGGCGTTACGGCGTATAACGCCACCATACAGAATGTTCAATTTACCACCTGGAGCTACCTGGCATACACTCTCTCTGCCCCGGGGGGGCCCTCCCTGCACTCACAAGGCTGTCAACGGGTCACACTGGGTGGACTGCTCTGGCAAGTTCCAGACAAGTTTGGCTGCTAGACATGACATTTCTGGGCCTGTAAACATAACATGACATTTGTGGGCCGGTAAACAATCTCAACTGATAACATGAAGAGACAAGACCAGACCCACCCTGCATACATCTAGCTCAAACTGTGAGGTGAAGGCACAATCACTGCCTTGCTGTTACTATTGGATGACTGTACAGCAGTCCTGGATGATTGTACTGGATGACTGTATTGGGAAGGGCTGTGGTATGCAGGGGCTCACTGTGATTGACTGTGCGCAGCTGATTGAAGAGGATGCTGACGGGCTTAAGTTCATAGTGAATGATGTGGCGTGGAGGGCCCATTCAATTGGGCCAGCTCATCAAAGATCTGGCTGGCAATCGTCTTGGCCTCCGGCAATACCTGCATCAGCAACCACTGCACTGGTGGCTGAATTTTTGCAGGAACATTTGTAATGTAATTTAAGACTTGTAACATCACGCGACAGTCATTCAAACAATGTGAAAAAACAACTCTGGAGTGCAAACATACTCATGTTCCAGGCTGCGCCAGGTCATGAAAATAGAGAATAATGACAAATGGAAAACGTTTTTGAAATTCAATTTTCAAATGTCAGGAGCCTGCAACAGTCATTACAGTTGCGACAAAAGTTGTTGCCAGTACAGTATCTGAGTTCTCTTTCTGGTGCCACTATTTGCGCATGGGTGTGGAAGTAATGTCATTGCCCCACAACAAGCCTTTAACAATGCATGTTCAGCAATACTATTGCTGAATACAGATACAGGGACATGAAGAAGGGCCTGATTTCAACTGCCACTAGTTGCACACTTTGTGAACATAATCTTCCAGTTGACACAGGCTGTTCAGGCAGGAGTCCTTTGGTCTTCTCATTCTACATCACAGTCAATCAGCAGATGTCATAGAATGCATCATCAGCGCAGGAATCATCAGGCTTAGTCATCTTTGCTGGCTGGTACAGAGATATTGCAGGCACTTGTGGCAGGCAATTGGTACCTTTATGCTGCAGAACCCTGTTTCTTGCAGAACATTGATGTTTGCCTATTTAGAGTGCGTCTGTCAGAGGGGCTTGTCAGGGCGGTGAACACCGTAGAGTTGCATTGGCAGAGGCGTCATCAAAAGGCTGCCCATCAGCCTGAGCAGCGGAGTGTAAGGCTCCTGCAAGCTCTCACAGCTCATTGTATCTGCTGTTATCCAGCAAGCACCTGGGATCATTAATGACCAATATTCCCCATACCAGCTTTGCATGATGTGGCATGTTGGAGTGCAAAAGCACTCATGGTAACGTAGCTGTACATGCTATATAGCTTGGCTTGTGTCAACCGAGCATCAGTAGGAGACATATTCACTCAAGGTACAACAGGCAGGCTTGCTGTTGAGTGCAATTGGCACAGCCACATTGAGCTGGAATGCAGGCACTGCATGGGAATGGGTCACACCTGATGAGTGTTGTCGGCTGAAATGCCACCAGGCTTCAGCCAGGCATGCAGCCTCTTGCTTATTTCGAGAGATTTCGAATCAACATAGGACATGGCTAATTCAAGCATTGACCACCCGACTTCAAGATTAGCTCTTTGGACGAGTTCGACTGCCATTATGGGGTACCGCTTGTTGTCTTCGGTTCTGGCACCAAACACGTCCTTGACTAGTTAATTGAACCGGGAAGGGCCCCTTTGAAGCGATTGGTTGAATGACGACCGAATGTATATAGTTCAGCAGGTGGGTGAAGCCGCAGCTAGCTCTTGGCTGCTTGGCTGGACCGTAGCATGCGGAAGGACTCGGAGCCACACTCCGAAACCAACACGTTTGCAAATATATGTATGCAGGTATGACGAAAGACCCTCTGCCAGGCGTAGCCACTACTCATCATGACGCAGGGAAGTGAGCATAACGAGCCTGAAGTGCAAGGCAAGCTCGGCATCTCCAGTCGATGTTCTCTGACTATTTGCAATAGCCGATGTAAAACAAGTTGTCGTGTTGTGTTATACGTCACCTTGAGCTTTGTTGCAAGCAGGTGCGTGGAGCGACTTACCGTCAGGCGTGCTTACTGAGCTTTACTACGCTTGCACCGCCCTTGATCAGGGTGTCAGCGATTGTCCCAGACCAGTCCACCACTTCCGTTTGACCTGCAAGAGCTGGAACAAACAAGCAGGTGAACTGTCTTTGTACACTACTACCACCTCACCAGTCCTGCTCAACAAGTCTCAGCACCTTTGCTGGCTCATTCAGACAAGGGGTGCCTGCTGAGCATGGCTGATTCACAAATGTGCGTTTGTCCTCAAGCTCCAGCATCCTCGCTGTGTAGGACTGCAATCTTGCACTTTTACCGCTCTTTCTTCACGCTGCACAACCCTTTGTGTTGACGTATATGGTTGTCACGAATTGTTTAGGCATGCGACCTACGACAGAGCATGTTTTGGCTGCTTGCTCAGCTAGTGCAGCAACTGTGTACAGCAACCAAACTGGTCTGGCCAATGAGCGTTGTTGTGCAGGTGAATGCACCACCACACTGAGGCTAAGCCGGCAAAAGTCTGAGGCGCTTCGCTGTGCTATAAGGAAGTATTCTCACATACACTCATTGCACCTCGACTACATGTCTTTGCACTTTTCACATTTTGAGGACATTGGTAAGCTGCCGAACCTCAGACACATTGCCCTTCTTGAAGTCAAAAGTGTTGAAGAAGGACAGCAGGCACTACTTGAAGGCCACAGGGTTGCAGGACCTCCTGGTGCAAGGCGGTCAGCCTTCCAGTTCCTTGACAAGGTGACCTCATTGGAGCTGGGTGGCTATCGTGCATGGGGACCGCTCACCAGTCAGGAATTTCAAGGCATCACACACCTTACCAACCTGCAGCAAATGATCTTGAAGGATGTAGATGTTGACCATAATCCTGATCCATGCAGTGTTTTGAACAAGCTCTCGGCACTGACCTTCATTGAGATGTCACTCAACCACCCAAATTCTCAACTTGAACTTGGCATCTCACATCTGACTAGGCTGCAAAGCCTGTCTTTCCTGTTTGATGACATAACGGTGCACTCTCCGACAAGGTTGTCAGGTCTGCAAGCTTTGACTGCCTTGGCTTTTGGCCCCGGTGAGAGGTACTATTACCCTGCCAGGCAAGGTTGTCAGGATCTGAAGAGCGTGGAGGTTCCCTCAAGCCTGCAAAAACTGGCTCTCACAGATATGATGGGAGTGGGTGATTGCTATCAAGATTCTGATGATGAGAAGAGAGCTATTCTAACAAAGTTGTGGGAAGAGGTGGCAAGCTTCACATCTGTTAAGCATCTGGATCTTAGAGGTGTCCACAATACATATGGTGCTTTCACAAACCTAGCAAAAATGACTCAGCTCACATGCCTCAACTTCTCCCTCAAGGGTTATGTGGAGCTGGATACTGCTGATCAACAACTGGCAGCTCTTTCTACCCTAACTAGCTTGGACATACTGAGGTGCCATTTTTGCTGTTGCAACAGGCCTTCTGATCCTTGGGGCCACGTGGCCTATTTGGTGAATCACAACTGCTCGTGTATGGAAATGGTTGGCAGTGAGTGCCGTTTGTGGACTGGAAATAGCTATTACATTTATGATGATGTGGAGCTTCCAGAAGAGTCTAGGCCCAATGTTGGCACCATCTTGAAGGCAGCTTTGCCGCAGGCAAACAGGATGTCAGTCTTTGCAGTTGAGGCCAAGAGGGTGAGGTCATACTATCCCAAGCCTTGGGGGATGTAGCCCAACGTTATTACGCGACGGTATTGTGTGGTGTTGCTTTGGATTATTGTTGATGGTCTGTTTGTCTGAGATCAAGATACTTCTTTGGAATACAGTGACTTACCTATTTTACGTGGGTACTATTAGTGATATCATTTGGTTTGCTGTTGGTATACCACTTTTGGCTGAACGCTGCTTTGAAATTCGTCATAGGTTGCCAAGATTATGCTTGTTTCTAGGTATACTAGCTCTTGTCCTGCAAATAGGTGTGTAGTTTGCATGTGATGGGAGAGCAGCTTTACCGCCTTCCAAGACTAGTAGTAACTCCTAACAAAGAGGTTGATCGTCATTATCAAGCTTGTTTAGCAACGCAACAGGGCGATTGTTGATACGGTAGGTGCAGTCATACTCAGAATGTGCTTACTGACAGTGGCCATGCAAGACTTCTTGCACAGCATGCGGGCAACCCTACATTCAGTGGATAGTCAACACCCATTCTGGATCATATTGCCGAATCGTGGTGTGGACAAGGAAAGATAATGAAAACCGACTTCAAATTGGTGCAGTCTTTCAATCAAATCTGAATGCGGTCATCACATGTTTCTTCGAAAGTCACTTCAAAGCGCTCGAAAGCTATCGCATAGTCAGGAAATGGTTTGCAGAGCAAACTGACGATGCTCAGAAAGCCGTGACTTTGAGCTGATCTGAGATTGGTATTGAATGAGGTACATGCTGGAGACTAAATTTGGGTTACTTGAAATCCATCTGCTGCGGTTGCCTGAGGGGAGAAAGCAAGCATCATAACGGTTCAATCCTAATTACCACAAACATGTTGCAGTTCGTTATATTTATATTAATAATTGTAATTGTAGTTGTAATTGTAATTGTAAGCGTAATTACCTTGTTGGCGTTTATGACAGCAACTTCTCAAACTCACACTGAAGGGCCGCGCTCAGCAACCTGACTCAAATTGTGCCCATGAACTCACACTGATAATCTATCTGCTCAGACAATGCCATGACTTGTGTATGCGCATGGACACCTTGATAATACAATCCTCTGCTGACTCAAAAGTACCTCTGCCGATCAAAAATTGCCTCTGCCGGTCAAAAACTGCCTCTGCCAAGCCCACACACATGCTTAAGAATCTGTGTCAGTTGGCTGCAAGTGCCATCTATACAGCCAGGGTGAAAACTGCATCTGCGCTCCGTAGTTGAAGACCCACAACACGATCAGCAACCCTAGGAGTGTCTGCAGCCACTGAGGCCCTCCAAGGGCAGAACCTAGGCATAGCCCTCTTGCTAACTGCCACAACCTGTAGGGCTGGTAGGCTTGGGGCACTTGCACCCACATGGGCGTCCCTGCAGACAATGTACAGCTCTTCTGTCCTGATGTCAGTGCAGTGCCCATGCTGTGACCAGCAACGGCAGGAGTCTAACATAGCATTTGTGATTATGTGATAACGCCATGATATTGTATTTGTTCTGAAGTGCATTGCCGGCTGCAAAAGGATCATCGCTCAAAATTTCTTGCATTTGCACACATGCTGGATTCTGCTGTCGTTTGTGTTCGTAAATATTCATAAAGGAAGAAGAAGTTGAGAAGAATTGACTGTTTGATCTATTCATGTGTGAAGTGTGTGAGGTGGATGTGTTAAGATGCTAGCGTCCTTGCCGGTGCTGTTGGTGTTTTGTTATATTGTTGCCCTTCACACTGTAGCTGTTGCTCATTTTCACTCATTCGTCAACAGCATTTGCTGTTACTGCAAACCATTTAGACATCTGTTCTGTCACTCCATTCTCTCTCAGAGGTAGCCTGCTGGATGCTGTGAGCACAAAAATGGCAATTCATTGTTAATGAAGATTATAATATTTGAATACAAGATTTGAACGCTTTCCAGCTCATGATGAGCTAGGTATGTGCAGGACGAGTCTTGTCTCTTCACAGCAGCCTGTCTGGTGCATTCCTGCAAGGCAACAGTGTTGACAGTCACATTATTATGCAACATCATTGAAATTAGACCTAGGGCGGCCAGGTGGACCAAGCCCCTTGACTTCACTCCACAAATGCTTCTGACTGATTGATATTGCCACTGCATATGCTGAGCCATGCCAGATACAGTGAGTGAGGCAGCAAAGCTCTGCCGAAACCGCTGAGTCAGTCACTGTCATCCCGCAACTCCCTGGGCTCCTGAACATGATTTACACACACCACAAAATACCCCCCCCCCCCCTTCCACACCTCCCCCCAGGGTGACTGGGGTCTGGGGAACAAACAGTGTCATTGTAAGTGATGCTGCAGGAAGGCTCACCTATTCTGAGACTAACGCTCTCAGAAGCAACTTGCACAACCAGGCACAACACATACACTCCAAGTGTGCTGACCCCCAGGTCTGCCTGCCCCTCCCACACCAGGTACCCCAAGCCGGCCAGGGGGGTCAGGATCGAGGCCAATATAATAAAGGAGACATACGGCACAAAGAAGTCAGGCACTCTGCTTGTGCCGTCTAGCTCCACCATAGGGCCTGCATAGGGTTCAGGCCAACTGTGGTCAATTTGGTTCAGCTTGATGTGGAGCAGGGCATGATCTGGACAGGTGTGACCCAATTCAGGCTCTGTTACAACATCAAACATGCTCATTACATTTTGGTTTGAAAAGATAAGGTGTACCCAGACCTGTGCAAGTTGCCCTGCATACATATAACAGTCATGTCAGGTCCCAGTATAGATTGCATGTTGAGGAAGAAAGTCTGACTGCAAGTGCTGTCAAGCCCAATCATAATGTCTGGATGGATCAAAATTCCAGACCTGACTGACCAAAGGCGGCCTAAGCCAGATGCAAAAGCATGAGTGGTGACAAGCAGTCATGATCATGGATGACTGTCTGTCTGTGTGAAGGTCACATATCATGTACAGCATTGAGCCACGGCATGAATGGCATTCAGCAGCCATCAACCTGTAGGGACTACGTGTAGTATGTGTGTGTAGGTGTTGATATGTGTTTAGGAATTCAGCATAATATGCACATACATGGATCAGGCAAAATTGCAGATATTGCTGGACAGAGAACAGCTGCAGCTGAGATTGCAACCAGGCAGCAGAACAGTGATATGCATGCTGCGCTGGGGTGCCTCTAATCTGCATGCGCGGAAGCTAAACTTCAAACCGACAGCCCAGCATGTAGCTCAGAACAGCTGTTGCTGATTGGGAATGGGATGGAAGGACTGGTACATCCACTATGACATCAACTGTGCCATACGTGCAGTAAAAATGCTCTGTTCTCATGTAGCTTCACCCTAGAGCCTGCACATACCCATGTTGTGCTGCTAGTCATCTTGCAGAGCAACATTGCTAAGCCAAATCCAAGACGCAAAAAAATTGGTTGGCATGCATTGATCTGTTGTGTTCAAGAGCAAGTTCTGTGGTGTGTGCTCATTAGTACCTGGAAATGGTACTGTTGGGCCATTTCGCTGTAGACCAAACTGGTGCCCGCAGTAGAAGAAGAGGGTGGCTGTCAGGATGAAGATGCCGTCAGCTGCCAAGATCCCTGTGGTCCGCTGTTCTGGTGCCATCTCCAAAATCTGCAGCATGTTATGCATGAGGTTCAAGGGGGTTTAGAAAGCTGGTATAGCTGGTCACAACCTGCTGGGGGTGACAAGCTAAGAGACAAGAAGGGAGACAGACACCTGTTGCCAGTGGGCTGCCAGGTATAAAGCAGGCAGTGCCGTGCCAATGGTCAGCGTGCAGCCGCCCAGGATCCACGCCCAGCCGTTGGAGCCGTTTGGGCCGGTGATTGGGCTTGATCTCTGCTGTGTTTGTACATTGTTGGCAGCTTTAGCCTTTATGCTGCGCTGCTGGCGCTCGCGATGATGCATAGCTGCTGATGCTTGTGCTGAAGTCTGGTTTACTGGGAAAGTCGCAGAACGAAACCATTTCCTTTCCGCAACGTGCATGTAACGCGCGCAAGACACCCTACTCGCTCGGCAACAGTGTAAAGAAACACCTGCGCCATGCAGCGTAGTGTTCGTCGCAAGCATGGATGCTGACAATCAAAAGCAAGACCTGCCGCAGGCGTGGCTCGTGCATGCTGGTGTGACACTCTCTTATATCAATGCATGTTACATTTGATACAATCAGCTGGCCATGAATAATTGTCGGTTACCAAATCTGATCTAAACACACCAGCCTTTGGCCCTGACAATGCAGAGCATGCTAAAGGTACAACAACGCGCCACAGCCTCCAGAATGCTTTCAAGCCAGAGCACAACAAACACAAAACTCACGACACATGCACAACAAAGTACATGCGCCATCTGAGAGCAGCGCCACCACAAACAACCGTACCACCCATAATTTCAAGGTTCAATGAAGAGCATGCACTGCTAGAATGCCACCAATGTTGTCCTCTCCTACAAGGCTGCAGAAAATGGGCTTGCCCATCTTTTGCCCAGCTATTGGGTGTGGATACGCTTGCATCCTATGCAGATGGCACCTTTCCTGCATTGGCTGCTGCTGGTGATGTGGCTGCTGCCAAAGCTGGAAAGGGCCCATCCACTATGAGAACGAAGCGCGGCTGAACGCTGTCTGATCCATGCTGAAACTGTCTGACTGTTTTGGTGTCTAGTCGCCTTTTCAGCCCATGCTGAAACTATCTGTAGTGGACCACTTCAGATAGGTCTGACCGCATCTGTTTGCGCAATATCAGACAGGTCTGATCGTGTCTGTTTGTGCCGTATCAGACAGGTCTTATCGTGTCAGATATGTTACATCAGATAGGATCTGACTGAGGCTGATACTCTCATCTGATCTGCCTACACCTTGTCTGAAACAGGCAAGTCTAGGCTGAAAGCAGGCTGCTGCACCGGCAACCCTACACCTAAGGTTGTCTAAACTGCATCTGCCCCTAGTCTGCAAATGTACACTGACCTAAACGATGTAAATGTAAACATGCACTCTGCCTACACCTGATGATACACACTACAAGCACAGATGCACACACAATACAAAGGAAGATACATACACACTACAAGCAAAGGTACAAATGGTAAGTGCTGTCACACAAATACGCATGCAAATGACACAAAAGCGCACGCAGCAGGAAGCACTAAGCCTGTAACACAAGCACCTAGGTCACAACACCAAACAGCATAGCCCAACATGCCCGTCATGCTTGCTGAATACGTGACATACGCTGAACGCTTCATAAGGCCCTAGCAAACATCTGGTCTTCAGGGATGGCGCTGAGGAAACCCTTGCACTCATGGCTACTGCTGCATAACTCATTATTGCATACAGGCTTGTCCATCTCAGTCTTTCTCCTGCACAAGGGAAGCTGGTTGGTGCACTGTTCTCAGCACTATAAGATCAGATGCAGTTGACCAATAACGCTGCCTTTCGCATACAGCACGTGTACAGTTGTGTGTACAAGTGTGATGCATCTGGTCCTTTTAAGAGCCAGCTACATGTCAGTCAGCTCGTTTGCAAAACACCTTTACCTGGCAGTTGACATAAACACCTCACACATAGCCAGCAACCTGAGCTACATGCATCACAGACATGAGCCAATGGCTGTACCTGGCTTGAGTAACTCTCAAGATCATCTACATTGCTGAGCTCACTGTTTGTGCGAGAGGGTTCTGATTCATTGATCTCAGCCTTCTTCTTGGCACCCGTTTTGCCTGTCTGCTGCCTCTGTGTCCTGGCCGCTTTGGTCGTGCCATTGAATCCAATGCATGACCTTGGTCTGCCAGCTTTGCTAGCCTGTTCCTTGGGCTAATGGGCTGATGATGAAGGAGCCTTGGAGCCTCTTCTCCCTGCTGACCTTTCTCCTTGCTGTGCACTTCTTTGCAGGCTCATCACCTCGCCCTGGACGATGGGTCTTTGCATGGTTGCCTCTACCCTCGTACCTTTTAGGCTGCTGCATCATCTGCAATGACTGCAAGGCAGCAAAAAGTCTCTTCATACAAAACACTGGCAATTTTATATATATCAGCAGTTACCGTACCTGCCCGAAATCATGGTTGAAGCAAGTGTGCACCATAAGCCTGCAAATCCTCAGCTAAGAGAGCTGCTGCATCAGTTGTCCTGTACAACTTGTACATCTCATGCGCAACATTGGCTGTGCTTGTGCGCGTGTGTGCAGTCATGCAGCTGAAGGATCATTTCTGGTTGCTGTATTTGCTGCTGCATACCTTCCAAAGCTAGGCAAACTGGAAGGCTGTTTTGCAGCTGTGGCGTCAGCGCTGCAGCTGTGGCAGTAACTGTGAAAGCTGCTATGGTGTAGGTTATGTGCAGTTTTCACCACCAGTAAAAGCTGAAGGAGTCACTTACATGGTGCTCATTGGAGGGGGCTTGCATTGCACAGCGGCTGCTGCTCTGCCTGAGGCACTGCTGCCCTCTGCAGGAGTCACAGATTGCTTGGCCACAACCCGTCCTGTATATACACCCCCGCTTTGCAGTGAAGATAGATGCAAGTCAGTATGAATGCATCAAGTTGCACCACAGAAATGGTGGTTACTACTGCACAGCAGGGATGTTCAACACAGGACGGTGCTGCTTTTCATCATGCGTATGATTTGGTGCATGCACAGGCTACTTATGCACAACATGTAATACGCTAGCGTCGAACTGCAAGTACTCGGTGCTTTACATGTATCCTGTGACATATATGTCAGCAACTACATGTCAGGGTTTGACAAACCACAAAACTGGCACACACTGCATATGCCAAACATTTCATTTCATCCCAAAGTCACATGTATCCTGAACAAGCAGCCATGCGTTGTTTTTAGAAAGCTTGGCTTTACCTTAGAAATGGCTGAGTTTGGTGTGGTGCCATCCCCCAAGGGTTTCTCATCATCCTGGCATCTCTGGTGGACCTGAAGCAACAGCACAAATGAGCATGCTGGAGCGGTAAGTTCAGCTGCAGCATGTTGATCCCTGACCGAATTGTCTTGACTGACATAGCACTGTCTCCAATCAACATGGCAGCTTTGATATGCTGCCCACAGGCAACAATGCTTCTGCTGATCTGGTGAGTTGCTGAGTTGAAACATGTCGTGGGGAGGCTGCAGCAACAGTGAGCTAACAATATTGTACGACAAAAGTGACTCAACATGCCTCACAGTCACATGCAAACTTGCTCTAGCACAGCTAGAACTTCTTTACCTGCTAACATGCATCACAAAGTCTTGAATGAGCACTGGCCGCCCTGTCATCAAAACAAAACATGTGATATGCAGTGACAACAGGACATGATGCTACTGTCTGATTAGATCTTTCTGCCATGCCTAATGTCCATCAGGACACTGTTAAAAGGTGAGGCATCAAATGCTGGTAGTCGGAACCTGAAAATTTACCTGAAAATGAGTATACTGCATTAGTTTCAGAGCAAAGCACTGCAAATGAGCAAGAAATGCGGCGCATAACCAACAACGGGCTACAGCAACTGGCCCATGTTCAAAACAGTTAAACACTTTGGCAGAAAGGTTGAACACACAAACAAATCAGGGAAAGAACGTATATATGGACATACTTGGAAACTGCTCCCAAGTCTGCCAAACCTGTGGAGCAGCTTTATGACACATGGAGACCAGCGCTGATGATCTGCAGTGTACTCTGCAGGACAAAGCAGTGTCAGCCAAGACCGAAACTGCAAGATATTAGCACAGGAAGTTGGGATGACTGGTTTCTGCACCTGCTCAAGCAGACTTACTTGTACAGACGTAAAGAGACAGCAAGTAGACAGTGGAAGCTGAAGAACAGCATCACCTTGCTTTGCTCCCACTAGGCGCACTCATGCCTCACCAATGGACTGTCAAGTGGCACTTGAGTTGTCATGGCTGGAGGAGCCAACACTATCCTGTACAATGCCGGTGGAGCAACCGTTTGTAAACTGTCATTCAACAGCTTCGCCTCACGAGTCGTCTGCATTTCCTCTCCGCGCTCCCACGCCGGCCATCAGCACAAAGATAATTTGAAATGGCCCTATGATCAGTACATGGTGGCCGCCTGAGTAGGTGTCCTTTGGCAGTTTGCTGCACGCTTCCTGCACACGCGAAAAGCGTGCGCCACGGGCGTAAAGGTGCAGTTTGACAGGCGACCTACACAACTTGTCGAGTTGGCGTTAGCAAAAAAGGCGCGGGAACATTCCGCATGTGCAAGAAAACCTGACGACCGAAATGTAATCCTAGCTCGCTGCCTTCACATCTGCGCGAACCCCATGGCCGTTGTCCTGCTCGCTTGTGCAACACAAGGGTCTCGAAGCAGCTTGCACCACACCATGAGGGAACCAAGCTGTTTGGGCTGGTCTGCAAGGACATGTCTGGCATGGCAAGGCATGACCTCAAGATGCAGGCTCAGTGTTTCCACGCTATAACCGGGCCCATTACATAACCTTAAGGTACACCACCAGTACTACAGTTAGCATGTAGCTATCCAAGTATGCCTGTTTAGGTCAATTTAGTTAGTTCAGAGGTGGTACACTGCAGTAGCTCTGCAGCGCTTTTGTGTCATAGCTACACTATAAACGTGTTCTGCTTCCTGGCGTGCATGAGACACTTTTAGAGCACGTCAGATACACCAGCACTTTCAGCCTTTATAAGATAGGATCAGACACTGCAAGCTAGACCTTGCTGATCGCACTCTAGCCACTTTCAGCAAGCATTGTATCCTCCAGACAAGGCTGAAAGCGTTCAGCCATGAATTAGATAACATCAGACATGTAAGCTGAAAGTTGCTGATCATACTCTAGTCAGTTTCATCTAGTACAAGACAAGGCTGGAAGCGTTCAGCCAGTTTCAGCTAGTATAAGACAAGGCTGAAAGTGTTCAGCCATGAATCAGATAACATCAGACATGTAAGCTGAATGTTGCTGATCATACTCTAGTCAGTTTCAGCTAGTATTAGACGAGGCTGATAGCATTCAGACATATCTTATCACTTTCAGCTAGCGCAAGACAAGGCTGAAAGCAGTCAGATAGCTGTTCAGCCGCGCTTCGTTCTCATAGTGATCTACAAAGGGATTGAAGACATCTCAATGGGCGCGGCTGTTACAGCAGCAGATACTGTACAGCTTGTAGTGACTGATGCTGCTGCTGCCCTGAAGCCTTAAGGCAAGCTTGCTGTTGTGCCTGATGCTGTGCGTAGGGGTTGCTGCATGAGTTTTAGGTGCTGATGCTGGTGATGTTGCTGCTGATGTTCCTGCTGGCAATGGCACTAGTTTTGCTGTTGCTGGTGTGCTGGGCAGTGCTGTTAGCGGTACCCACCTGGCTACACTGTTGGCACTTGCCTGCAGCAGTTACTAAGGCAAATGTTGAGGCAAACGGGGCCTCTATTCCAGTTGTCTCAGGTACGGTACTCTGCTAGCCGTGTCACCTTGCTACACAGGGCTTCCTGTACATGTATCAGAGTGTGTAAAATGTGTAGCAAAGTGCTACATGTTCCGGAACATGCTCCTTAAGTGCTTGTTCCTTGAGTACTTGTTCCTTAGCTATTTGGGATAGCATGTGCACTGGACAGCACTGTACCACCAGCATTGTTGCTCCTGTGAGATTGTAAAGTCATGCAAGTCATATTATCATCTGTTTGTTAACAACGTTGTGCAACCTGATCACTCTAGAGCAGATCTGCTATATGCGCCTGATTGACTGTTATTTTGCATACATTAAAGGTACGAGCTGTGCACGGTTTTGCTGGTGATTCAAAGTGGTGAGTGACCGACTGGACCGACTTTCCCGCTGATCAAAGTCTTACATTGAGTGCCAGGTGTCGACACAGTACTGACCGTCATCGCTTTGACTGAGGTTACGATATCGCTTCTGGGTACTGCGACCGAGTCTCGGATAGGTATAAAGCATGTCCCGATTCACAATGACCGCAACAGCCACTATTTCCCGCGATACAACAGCGCCTTGGCTGCAACAGCACGATGAGTCTTCAGAAGTTTGCTCTGTCGGTAGTCGGGCTTCTCTTGGGAGGTGATCAAACTGATCAATAGTTTTTTCGGCTTACTCTGGCTCTGCTTGCTCAATCGTGGAGAAACTCTTGCATATTGCGTCGTGTCCATTCAAGGTCTCATCGGGAATGCTCGCTATATGGGCGTCGTGTATGACATAATGTCGCCTGCATGCAGCTTCTGCCTGTATGGCTCAGACACCGGCGCAGCTCTTTGACACCCCATTCCCTTCAACTTACAATGGCCAGGGTGCCACAATCGTTCCAGCCAGGGACTCCAGCCAATTCCACTTTCCGACTATCACGGGTCATGCTGATGTACAACAGCCCCTTGCCACTTACCTTCAGGGGTTTCCTGCTGTCTCCTGTGGCAGCAGCAGCGAGTCCTTCAACATCTCTTTCGGCTTCTTGTACACTCCAAGTGTCGTCCCTGGAAATTCCACTCAAGAATATGCTGTTCATCTGAGTATACTGAACCTGATCCCCAACAACATCACAGGTGTCACACCGCCTACAGCACTTTCACCTGAGTGCTTTTGTAGCTGCTTTGCTGATCAGAGAGTTCATGTTTGTGCTGTCTGTGCTGTCAAAGGCCAGTGTGTATGATGCACATGCAGCTACCAGGAAGTACCAGCATCACAGTGGCTCACTGCTAGCAATTATGCAAAAGCCCAATTCACATATATATATATACACTTGCTTAGTATCCCAGCAGTGGCCCATTGCTGCGTGCCACTGCACAGATACAGCCCTTGCGCTGTGTTGTCTCTCAAGCAATCCATCATGTCCTGAAGCTGATCAAACTCAGCAGTCATCAATCAACAACTACCACTTAAGAAGCATGACAAGAGAGCTCCGGGCTGCTGCCTTAGGAGGCTCCCGTTATGATCGCTGAAAAGCACAAAATTTTCTTTTCTTTTCTTTTCCATGACAAGGGCCCTAATCTGGTTGATGCAGGCAACAGCACTGGTAGCGATCAGGAGATCTTTGAGGTGGAAGTGGATGCCTGGCTAAACCTGAGGACAGGCGCTGTGTCTGCCCTCAACTATTCCCAAACTGCCGAGCAGGCTACTGTACGCACCTTCAACCCAAAATACGATGGACAGGTTGCTCAAGAGCTGACTGGCAGAGCTGATGCAACTGACTCTTTCACAGTGAGCTTCAATTGTCCACCTTGTAGTGAGCTTCAACTGAGGCCTTGCTTTGCTGTTCAGCCTCAGCAGCCTAATGAGCGTGTTGCCATATGTCTGTTCGTTATTTGCCACAGTCTGCTGGCCATACAATTTGTTTTCATATTATAGTATGGTCTGTGAGCAAGCAGCCTGACTGTCAGTGAATGCTTGACCTGCAATGGATACTGTGCAGAAGATGATGTTGGCAGATATGTGCACGCCCGGTGTTAAGAGCACATGCATGTCTTATCTGACTCTGCTTGCTTGCAGTGTTGCTTTACCAGCATCTTTTGATGTGGTTTTGCGGCGCTTTTTGTGTATCCTAGCTCACGGAGAGACTCTCTCCCTATCTTACCCTATCTCATGGTTTGCCATTTTATAGTCACTGATATGATGCTGATTGCCAAAATTGGCCCTTGCACAGGGCGCGGGGCCCCGCGCCCCATGGGGGTCAGGACTGTGAGTATGTGCCCCCAGGGGAAGACATTGTGTTCAGCAAATGCATGAATGATGTGGCTTCATCACTGACTTCCAGCCACCTTCTTATGTGACATTTCATGCCTCACCTGAGCAGATGCTTGAGCACTTGCACGGCTTGTGCACTGCTTACCACTGTCATGACTGTACGTAACAGTATGCTTACTGTCGCACTTGCCATGATGACAGGTACACTACTTGAATCCGGACACCTTCTATGGGGTGACCCCTGATGGCAATGGTGAGAGCCCCCTGAGCTATTACCTGTACCCACCCCCAGCACTCAGCTCAGTGGGTACAAATGACACAGGTGAGATCACGCGCACTACCCCCCAGGGCAGCCCAGTATACCCCACCCTGGGGCTGTTTTTTCCAGTCTCTTACATGGGATGCAGCACAAGCCTCTGCATTTTTGTACGCATCATGCATGTCCCCAAAACTCTGTCGTAGCTACTTCACTATACAGCATGCTATGTGGAACATGCTGGGCATGCTGGGCATGTAAAGTATCCAAGCCATGCACTGGGCTGCTGCCTCAGGAGGCCCTCATCACCATTGCCAAAAGGCATAGGCTTTTCCAGTCTTCCTGATTAGCTAGCTTGTCTAGTCTCCCTAATTAGCTTAGTTATAACAACAGTCAATGTAGCCTGTTTGCAACCATTGCTAAACCAAAGAAAGCGTCTCCTTTGTATTTGTACAACTTTCACTTTCTTTTTCTGTCCCAAAGAAAAGAAAGGTATACCAAAAAGTTGTAGGAAAATAAAAATAAAAATGTGTCCCTCCTCAGGCACGCACCTGGAGAATGAGCAGTACTGGGTGATAAATGTGGAGCAGCTGCAGTTCTATGCCGGCTTCATTGCCATGCAGTCCACTCTGGGATCCTCCTGCAATGCCTACACTGCGTAAGCTTCTGTCTGTCCACATGTCTGTCCACCTCTCTGTCCACATGTCTGTCCAATCGTCTGTGCACCCTGGGACCCTCCTGCAATGCCTACACTGCATGAGCTTTTGGCCATGCACATGTCTGTCCAAATCTCTCTGCATGAATATGTAGGGAGATATGTGTGTGTGTGTCTGTCTGTCTGTCTGTCTGTCTGTCTGTCTGCCCAGTGCTTGAGTGATTCCACTCTCTGGCAACCCATGTGTCTGTGTTTGTACCTGTCACCACGTGTCTGTGTCTGTCAGTGTGGGTGTTCTTCTGTGCTTAGGAGGATACCCTCATTCAATACGTATTAGACATGCCTTTGTGATGCACGTCTCAGACTGGTGTGTCTGATGTAATTCAGGGGTTGCTATGAGCTAGCATCTAAGCTGGACTACTTCACAAAAGCATCACTAATGTATGACTGATGTGCATCATGTGATGCAGAGCCTTTTATCAGCTAGCACCTTTGCGCATGCTGGACTACTTAACAAAAGCTTTACTAATGTATGACTGATGTCTCTTATGTGATGCAAGGGCTAACGCCTCTGCTAAACTACCTAAAGTTACTAATGCATGACTGATGTGTATCATGTGATGCAGGGGCTTCTATCAGCTAGCACCTTTGCTGGACTATCTGACAGACATCCTCCTAGATGTGGTCAGTGATGACACCTCCATCATCAGCATTGGGCGTTTCGGCCAGTTGAATGCCACCTATGTCCAATCCAACTCAGACCTGTCATATGACATCTATGCCACGCTGAGGTACTCAGGGCAGTACTTGCCGGTGAGTCATGTGAACATGTTATTGCAGTGTTTTATACTGTTGAGCACATTTTGCACTATCCAGACTGTTTTGTGGTGCATGGCAATTGCCCCCCGTCCCATGAACATATGCCGTGTGTTATCTACCTTGTGCAGTGTGCTGGGCTTGTTTCACATTGTTGAGGCTGTTTTGTTCTGCATGGTGTTTGCCGCCAGCCCCATAAACATATGTCGTGTGTTATGTCAAAATGATGCAGGGCCCAATACTCTGGCGAATTTATCAACACCATTTGCACTTGCCTTCCAAACCACATTCCTCACAGCTTTCACCAACATGTCCTTGAATCTGGTGTTGCATTGAGGACCGCAGGAGCAGCCCATGTGACATTGCTTTCAAACTGTCTACAGTCCACATGACATGCTTTCCACCTGTTTGTAGTCCACATGACATTGCTACCCACCTGTTTGTACTCCATGGCAGCATGTTGCTTCTTGACTGCACAACAGATGCAACTTGACATTGCTGCATCCAACAATCGTGTGTGCATGATGGTGCAGGTGGATCAACAGATTCTAGATCCAGCACTGAACGTGACAGAATCAGAGTGCATACTGCTCGCAAAGAACTACACCTTGAACACAGCCAACATCAACGGCAGCCCGCCAGCCAATGTCTGGAACTTCTGTGCCACCGGCATCTGCAACTACACCTTTCCAAACGGAACTTATGGAGAGTCCATTAGCCCATATGCAGGGTCACATACTACCTCCACTTGCCAGTTTGGATATTCAAATGCTGTGGATAATAATGAGTATGTGCAGCCGGCTTACATTCTGCCTCCTGGGTTGGGATCTGCTGGTGAGTGTTCTGATGCTGTGCATGCTGTGATGTGCATGCTGTGCTGGGCATGCTGTGCTAAGCATGCTATGCTGTGCACACTGTGCTAAGCATGCTGTTGCTAGCTGACAACCCTGGCTGCAACATTGAATGCTGTGGTCTCATGCAACTCGCAATTCTATAACGCATTCAACTGATCTGCAGTTCATTACATCCTGCATTGCACTGAACAGCCACCAACCACTGGATCTGCATATGTTCCTGCTCATGTTGGTAGTCACAAGGCGCTTCTGTCCTCCCATCTTGTGGGCTATGTGCTGCTTGTCCCTTAGCCAAATGCCATTGCCCCTGCTTCATTCACATGTTATGACCTTGTCTGGAATTGGCCATCAAAGGTTACGGCAGTCAACTATCACCCTGCAGCACTTTATGATTGCATGTGTATGTGCACTTTTAACAGGCCTATGTCAACGACAGCGGTGACAGGCTGCCTACACTGAGCTGCAACATGTCTTTGATGTGTACATGCACCTCTTCAGAGCTTAGCTAAGCTCTGTAGGCCAAAACAGCTGTGACATCTTGTTTGTGCAAGCAGGAATTTCTGAAGAGATTGAACCTGCACATGCAGGGCGTTTCAACCCAGCCCGACCTTACCTTGTGAATGGACCAACTGGCATCATTCACACCAGCAGCAGCAGCTTTAGGGGCACCCCAATTGTACCCTCTGGCAACGGTTTGGGGTCCGCGCCATATGGGGAGGGTGCTTTGAATGCCCCACCTGAGCCCTCAAGTGAAAGCCCACCCACACCCAACAGTGGCTGAAGCCATGCAGATTTGACTGGGAGAGAGTGAGAAGTATTTGGTTCGTTTTGTGTAAATTGTGAAGAACATGAAGAAAGCCAGCACTGAAGAATTGGCACTTGCTACTTTGCTGTCAACAACAAGTTGTGAAGAGTTGCAGCAACATTGGCAAACTGCTATAAGGTAGATCAGTAACACTGCTGATGGACAATGGCCATGCTGAATGAGTATGGCTGCAAGAACGCCAAGATTTGGTATGCTGCCAATGTATGACTCTCTTTGACATGCACAATTTGATGATTTGCTGTAGCAGTGTGCACATAGTGTGAGGTACCTAGGTTGTACTGAGAGATGCCATTGGGACGCCTGTCGAGATGCTCAGAACATCATTTTTACGCCTGCTTTGGCCTTTTGTGCCATGAGGCACCAAGTTGTTACAAGTCGTAATAAATGCTAGGTGCTTGGAGCAGGAGACCTCGATGAGGCCATCTGCACATCTGGAGGCTGTAGAGGACCATGTCACATCTGTCAGCTGCCTTTCTTGCATATGTGCCTGCATCTGCTGTTGGCAGCATTGCATGCAGGACAGTTGTCAGGTTTGCAGATGGCATGGCCTATATAAGCCTGTGACTGATCAGGTCAACACAAATTTAGACAAATTTCACATCACATCTGGCTGCCATGGTCTTGTGGGGTGTCATTGCATCTGGGCTGCAACATTTGACTGTAAGCATGTTCAGTTCACCAGTTCAGCAATGCCAGCACATAAGCCAGCCGGCGGGGCCCCACAAGAAACACCCCCTCCCTCCTCCCCCATAACAAACACCCCCTCCCCCCTTTTGGAACCAAAGAGACATGTGTTATTGTATGCTACTCAAGCTTGATCGGATCAAGTTGATCCTACCTCATAGTTGGGGGCACATTCAATTTGCACAATTGTGAACAGATTCTTCAAACCAAACAATCCAATGCGTCCCAACCACTTCCTATGATCAAAAATAATGCATAGCTTAAGTTCAAATTTTGATGATACAATCTTATCAATTTTGTTGCATGGTCAGATGCGCCTTGAACAGCCTGGATGACTCACAAATCACTGATCAGTGTCGCTCAACGCGAATCCCCAGAGTCGGCACCTGTCCCAAAAATTTAATCTTGCCTACGGCCCTTTTGCTCAGCAGGCGCGACCAACTCCACTCCTCTTGGCCTTTTGCTTTTGCGTAGCTCTTGGGACAACATTTGAGTGTCACCTCGGTGTGGAGTCTCCACAGTGGAGAAATTGACCGTTGCCTGTCTTGGGCATTCGCTTTTCCGATCCCGAATCGTCTATTTTGATTCGTCATCCCCGCACTGGTAGTGTGATCGGACGTGTTGTCTGGCCGAAACATGTAAAATCCCGGTCTGGGGGGTGTCTGGAGCGGTCTGGAGACCGTAAGCCTACGGTCCGGGTGACCGTAGGTACGACCGTAACCTTATCTCAAATGCCAAATGTGGGGGTTTGCTGCGCGCCTCCGGAACCAGAATTTCGCATGACAGATACCTCTTCTTGCTCGTCCCGCGACCAAGTTTGATATTAAGCATGGTCTTCACCACCGACACTATTCTGAGGGAGCTCTACGCGCAGCTCAGGGAACACTCAGAGGATGGGGCTGTAGCGACGCAGGAAAACATACGTCTGTGGCAGCATCACGAAATATCTTCGTTCATCAGCTTGTACCGCGAAGAAGGAAAGCTTTGGGCACAGATCCGGATCGGCTACATCTACAAGCCCCTCCCCGCACATCCGCGCAAGCACTTCCATGACTTCATGAAACAAAAGAAACACAACCCGTTGATTTTGTCATCAGGACAAAAGATCGACTTAGCCGGGTGCTTTGTGACCCCTTGTCAAGACGAGGATCACCGGTGGGGCTTTGATGTCACTGTGGACGACTGTGGATTTGAGGATTGCGCAGAAGTATTCGACTACCTTTTGACCGCAGAATACTAGTGCCATCAGGTCCCTTCAATGGTGTGTCCTAAAGCGGTGTGCAGCCTGCTGTTGATATGATAATGTTTGTTTCGTAATTGATCTCAAGCAGCACACTGTACGGTCCTAGGCTGTTCTGCTTGCAACAACCTCTGCCGCTTCCTAGCCACCAAGTCTACAGACATGACCCGTTTGTTACCAGCAATATATTCTCTGGGCTGCACCTGCCTAGCTTTCTTGTGTAGGCCCAGCAGTTCTGCTGCTTGAGAACACTTGTCTTGCATGAAAAGCAATTGCTCGTCTACACTGCTGCCCTCTGCAAGGTTATCACGTACCAGAGCATTGATTGTTCCTGTCATGCCCAGCATGACAGGTATTCAGAATCCAAATCTACACCCTTTTTCGCATTTGGTGTTACGTAAGGCAGCAGCCGCGGGTTCAGGCTTGTCTCTTTCGTCTCCGGCTCTGTGCTCTGCTGACTTGCTCTGCTGTCTTTTGCCGTCCAAAAGCGCGTTTTGAGCGGCGGCTTAGTCTGCATTACCTTTAGCCCAACGATGCCTTTGACTGATGCTCAATTGCAAGAGTACGCCGATCTGATGGCCGACATGGGGCTGGGCGGTCAGGGGTTGATATCAGCTTCATCATGTTCTGTTGAATACATCAGCTGCTTTCTAGACTGCGCCATTGTAAGCAAAATGCACTATATGAAGCAGGCTGTGATGTACGACGCATATTACACTGTATGATGCAGACTGTGCTGTATAACGCGTATTACATGTTACACACACAATCGGCACTATACAGCGCAGACTGTGCTGTACAGCGCAAATTACATGCACTGTACAATGCACACTGTACTGTATACCACAGACTAAATGCTATAACGCACATTGCACTATACAGCACATAGTATGATGACTCTAAAAAGGCGCCGACCCATTCAAGACAACAGACAGTGGTGCTTCACAGCTGAACCGAACCGGGAAAAAGATATGCATCGACGACCGTGTCGTGACAAACACACAACAAGTTGCCTATCTTGGTCTGGAAAAAAGGGGCTTCTTCAAGGGTCATGGACGGACAATGATGGTCGTCCCACCATTGCTGTTCAGCTGTAAGCTCGCCTGCTCTGCTCTCTTGGCGAGTTTGACCAGCTCAGTGTCCCAGCAAGCCATGTTGGCAGCATGGATTTGTGAGGACGGTCCTTGCGACACTCCACTGCCTGCGCCTTCTTTGAGTTTCCTCCAAAACAAATCTGCCCACTCCTTCGTGACCTCCTCTTGCTCCCTTTTAAGTTCGAGCTCTGCAAGCATCCTTTCAAACTTGGGTGTGAAGGCGCCCTTCAACACTTTTGCACGATCCTCTCTATACTTAACCACTATCCGCTCCCGTTCATCAACATCCTCTGTATACTTATGCCACTGTGCATTCGCCTGGTTCCTGAGCTCGGCAAGTTCATCTCTCAACCTGACAACACATTTACCAGAGGTCAGACTTTTGCCATGATCAAGTCAGACTAGAGTAGCAAGAAGACTTGCCAGCAAGCTACACCTACATACCTGTTCATTGTCTCGAAACGAGCTTGCACAGAAAGGACATAGATCTGCTCTTCTAGTCTGCTCTGCTGTTCCTTCTGGAACTTCTCGAGGTTGCGTAACATGTCGGCTTGCGGTGGAACCACTATCAGCCCTGCTTGCACTTGGAACGCTTCGTACTTTGACACCTTCTGTACCAAATCCAGATTCGCACCAATGATGACAAGCACTCCTCCTACTAAAGCGATAGCCATAGAGCCGCCAACCGAAGCGGGTGTTAATGCAATTCCTATGATGCCCAAGACGGACCCTGCCACAGTAAGAATGCCTGAGATAAGCTCTATGTTTTCAGGGTTCTCGAACCAGTCCCACAAATCCCGGAACCAAGACCGAATACCAAAAACATCTACTTTGTGTGCATTGTGTCTCAAGATACGGTGACGCAACTTCTCCTTCTCCTCCTTGTCGACAACCACTATACCGTTCGAGACATACACTTTTTGCTCTTCTTGCTCTTTTTCCACCTTTTGCAGCTCCATGTCTGTTGTCGCTCAAGCTAAGTGTCACACGGCTTCGTACAGAACCTGAAGCCATCATCACGAAGTGTCCAGATTATCGTTCGGCATGTATATCAGCATAAACACTGTTGTACCTCGACGGTTCTATCAACGACCCCCTTTTCAGTTGATGACAGGCGATAGGCGCTGGCAGTCAGGTGGAGTCTCACGCGGGGTGTGCGCCGACAGGATCCGTCAAGGCGAATCTTCGCAAATCTTCAGAACACGAACCATGACAAGACGAACCGCCAGCACGCAGCAATGAGACAGCTGCTGGGGCGTCATTAGTCGTCCACGTGCCTTGTCTGTGCAGCGATTATATACGTACTGTGTATCAGCTCATCAAACTACCATGAGCATCACTGCTGTCAATCTCACTGATGGCATCAGGGTCGACAGGGCCACTCAGAAAGGGTCTATATATGATGTGATCAGCGTGGTCACCAAAGCAACCTCTGCCTATGCTGTCAGGATCCTTTCGCGCATCCAGAAACAGTATCCAGAGAGTATGACAAAATGTCATAAACTCAGAATCAATGGCAAAGGCAGGGAAACGCCAGTGGCAGATGCTGCCACATTGGTGGAAATAGCCTGGCTATTGCCTGGCAAGAAAGCAGCCTCTTTCAAACGTAAAGGAGCAGAAACAGTGTGCCGCATGCTCGGTGGGGACTTGACCCTTGTGGACGAGATTCAGCGCAGGCATACACAGGTGGCAGGCACAGCAGAAGAGGAATTTCTCCTGGCAGATATACAGGGCAGCTCACAGCAAGTGATCTCCCACAAGAGGACCCTGGAGGATGATGACGAGGTCTATACTGCCAAAAAGCAGCAGATCCTAAAGCAGCTCAAGCAGGAAACTGCCAACACAGAGCTTACAATGATCAAGCAACATGCACAGGGGTCCATGAGCATCCTGGACATGCTGTCAGCAGGCAATGCACCACCGGCAACCATGCAATTGCTACAGACCATCAGGCACAATGTCACTGCGCGCCTGGGCAGCATGATTGAAATTGGCATCCAAGGCATGCTTGCGATAGAAGCGCCACAGCAACAGGAGCAGCTGAGCATCAACCAACAGGCACAGAGATGGACAGTACAGATGTATGCAAGTAGGCTGGGATTGCCTGCTGCAGCTTGCACTGCAAGCAAGCTGAAAGATGTAGGCGCACTTGTCAGCAAGATCTGGTGCAGAGAGCGGTTGCTGCCAAGCATTGAGAAACAGTCAGACGGCACATTGGTCAGGGTGCGGTATCAGGCAGGCAGCAACACTGCAGAGAGAGATGTGTTTGTGCCTGAGCAAGACCCTCATCTGCTGGCAGAGGCGCGCATGAAGTACAGCCTAGCTTACAAAGGGGGATATGAATCTGCAGACAGAAGCAACTATGACGTGTGGACATACCCAGCACAGACTGGAGCAGAAGTGCTGAAGGAGGCGTTTGAGCGAGTTGCTGCCAGATCATAGAATGACTTTCTTATACACAGGTCATAGGCAGTTGCAGCCCAGAGAACACATTCTGGCAACAAGCGTGTCATGTCTGTAGACTTGATGGCTAGGAAAAGGATGATGCTAGAAGCTGATGCAGGCAGAACAGGCTAGGCCTATGAGTGTATGGCCTGATAACAACAATACCTAATACAACCATATATGTTACACAGGGAAAGACGGTTTCTTGTGCAAGTGTACAGATCAAAGTCACTGTGGAAGATATCAGCAGCGCGTGCCAAAATCTGGCTTAGCTCTAACTGCATGTAACCTTTGTAGGGGTCCACCTGGTTTGAAGGCCCAGTGCATGATTGCTGGAGCAAGTGCATTGCGTGCTTTCTTGTATGTGGTATGGTCCCTATATCTGCGCCATATGGTCAATGCTGCCTGCTGCTGCTGGCGATGTACAGTCCAGTTTAGGGTGATGTTTGTGGCATATGAAATTATGCGCAGACCCTGCAAAACAACAAGTACTTTTGGTTGCGCTTCATCTGCGGCTAGGACAAGACACAACACAGCCTTGATAGGTACACCGTGCACGTCAGCATACAGCAATTGACCAGCAAGTGCTCGCATTTATGGAAAGCAGACATTTTTTAGCATTGGAGTCCGCAATGACGTACCTGACATTCACAGAATATTTGCAACCACCAACGCATCTTTGACCTCACGATATGTATTGTTCACCCTGATGCTGAGAAGCTTGGCCACCCCTTCTTTCTGCCCTTCTAGCTCTTCAAGGTCCATGCACACCAGTTCAGGAACTGTAAAAGCCTCTGGGTGACCAACAGTCACTTCTGGAACAAAGTGGTGAGCGCCAATATTGCGAATGGATCCACCCCGCGCCCTTGAGTCTGACAGACGACTGGCGATAAAGGGGTCTAGCTGATCTGCTGTAGCACAGCCGGCTAGTGCAGTCCTGATCTGGTTGTTACTGGGTTGAGGTGGCAGGGCAGACAGTTTGTCCAGCCTAAGCCAATACTCCATGACAGCACGCATGTCATCAAAGAAGTGCTTCAAATCCACACTGCAATAGAGCATTGAACTATCTGCCCTCTGGGCATTTGAATCTCTTCACAACACTCCGTCTTAGCTCACCTAAGAGCTTGTAGATCAACCGCGACTCCTTGCTGCTTGTCGAACCAGTGCAGTCTCGGCTCCCAGTAGGACATACACATCCTTATAGATCTAGCCGCCTTCGCAAGACGAGAATCTGTACACGGCAAAGCGTTAGGACGTGTCAAGCAATGTGTGAAGAGGTACAAAGCAATACCTGGCTACGACACTTACCTACATCCATGGTGCTGTTCGCAACGTGCGGACCCAGTTGCCGCAGAGCACAAACTAAAACCCTGCTGTCGGTTATGCGTTTTGCCCCAAATTTGCCCCAAATTGCCACATTGGTGGAAAAGCGTCCCGGTCTGGGGGGTGTCTGGAGCGGTCTGGAGACCGTAAGCTTACTGTCTCAGCGACCGTATGTACGACCGTAACCTTATCCCAAATTCCGAACGTGGGAATTTTCAGCTTTTCCCTCGCTGCCCTCGTAACCATCTTCTTCTTATTCTCGCTGTCCTGCAACTGCGAAGCGTGCCACGGAAAAGTAGTCAGGGGTGTAGCAGTGCTTCGACAGTTTCGCCTTCCCGGTGACCACTGACAGACAACTGGTCTTAGGGAGCACTAGCTGGATGCTCGTAACCTGTGAATATGTATCGAGCACCTTCACCTCGACTGCCTCTCAGTAGTTTGTTGCGTTTTCTTGTGCATGCATACGAGAAGCAGACTCTTAGGTCGCATGTAGCATCAGCCCTCGTCATCAGCGCGGTCACCGACAAAATTACTCGCATCTGAAATTATGGGAAGATCAGGGCGCTCCGCAGGTGGTGGGGGCGGAAACTCGTGGAACTCGTTCCAGCACTCTCACGCTGGACAAGGGTACTCCAGCTCCCAGATGTCCGCTATGTATCACGGGTCCGGGGCAAGCCGCTCCAGTGGCAGCAGCTCTGCAGCAGCGGGGTCTTATAATAGTAGCTATAATCAGCCAAGTAGTAGCTCCAACAGCTATTCATCTCCAGTGCAGCCCTCATATCATGCTTCCTCAAGCTCTCAATCAAGCAGCAGCAACTCCTGGAACCAGTTCCAACACAGCCATGCTGGACAGGGCTGGTCGCAAGAGCATATGCAAGCAGAGTATCACAAGGCACAGAGCTTGCCTGCAGGAAAGCACGCAGCAGACTTCAGCAGCTCAGGCCAGCAGAAGGAAGCCCACTCAAAAGCTGGACCGGAATCGTCAGCTGCGGCTTCTGGCAGCTCAGGCAATGCATGGAATGCTTTCCAGCAGCAGAATGGTGGCAAGGGCTGGACCAAAGCCCGTATGGCTGAAGAGTACCACTCAGCATCTGGACCGGTATCAACAGCTGTGGCTTCTGGCAGCTCAGGCAATGCATGGAATGCTTTCCAGCAGCAGAATGCTGGCAAGGGCTGGACCAAAGCCCGCATTGTCTGAAGAGTACCACTCAACATCTGGACCAGAATCAACAGCTGTGGCTTCTGGCAGCTCAGGCAACGCATGGAATGTTTTCCAGCAGCAGAATGCTCGCAAAGGTTGGACCAAAGCCCGTATGGCTGAAGAATATGCTGCATTGTCTGCAGCATTGCAACAGCAGTCAACAAATGAGTGGAACAAGTTCCAGCATGAGCATGGCGGCAAAGGCTGGTCCAAGCAGCAAATGCAGCAGAAATATAAGAGCACATTAAAAGCAGAGATGGCTAAGGGTAGCAAGTCCCACACAGCTACGACGCTACCGCGCGAGCAGATGATCTACCAAAAATGTCATACGCGTGGCAATGTCAGCCCTGCTGCAGCAGCTGCAGAGAAGCAGCCTTTGTCTTGAAATCATTTTCAGCATGCACATGCTGGCGCTGGTTGGACCAAGGCTGATTTGAGCGCAGCCTATGCCAAAGCCATGGTGTCTGCTCCGACAGCTGCAGCAGAGACGCTGAACTGGAATGCATTTCAACGGTCTAACTGTGGTCGGCACTGGAGTCGGCAGAGGATGAGCGAAGAGTACCAGGCAGCAAGGCAGTATGCTGTTGACCTACGTCAGCAATCAGCAGATATGCAGAAGCTGTCTGACTGGAATGCTTACCTGCATCGTCACAAGGGGCAAGGCTGGACACAGGCAAGGCTGCTAGTCATGTACATGCATGCTGCAACAGCAATAAGCACATAATGTACAGTGAAATCTTGTCACAAATCACACATTTGATCACCAAGCAATCCAGGCTGTGGCATGACAGCAGAAGTGCTCAGCTGTATTTGCTTGAACCCCAAAATTTGTCTGGGACCAAGTTAAGCTGATGTGCAGCAATGTCTAAGCTGGCATGACACTTCACATTGATACATGACTGCAATGTTGACCTCTTTCTCAAGTTGCCATCCTAAGCAGCAATGCTTTGTGTGACCTGTACAGGAGGAGTTGAGGCTAGTCTATGCTCAGCTGCATGCTGTTGCACATACTCAAAAAGAGACCATTGCCAAGGTTGAGGCCCGATGGGAGAAAGCTGAAGGCCGCACCTTACAGTTGAAAGGCCAGCCCTTGCAGGCAATGACTAAGCAAGTCATCAAGGAACTGCAACATCAGCCACTGCAGGTAATCTCTTCATAAACGTCATGACATCAAAGCTTGCTTGTTCGTTTCATTTCATAACTTACAGTCTGGGGTGTGGAGCCAGTTGTGACTCATCAGACATCCTGGCTGGAAAGCACAGGTGTATGTGGTGTGCAACAAAACCAAGCTGGTGCTTGAAATTGGCTTGCCATTGGCATGCATATGTTGGTGATCAAGATGCAATGCACCTACGCTGCTTTTTGATATTGATATCTCATTGTATGCAAAATATTTGCACTGGTGTGTCTGCAGCTGTTGGCTGAGAAGGGGACGTATTACCGTGCCAATGCCAGCAGTAAAGTAGGAGGGATGTACTTCTTGTACATAGCCAAAGGCAATGTTACCAATCCACAAGAGTCTGATCTGCACATCAAGTATGCTGGCAAAGCAGACAAGAGTCTGAAAGATCGGCTTGACAACCACGGACATGGTATGGCACACATGTTGTCCATACGCATACAACATGTCTTGTACTGCCAACTCTGCATGCAGCTGCTCATATGGCATTTTTGTGGTTCAACAAAACATTGCTGCATGCTTGAATGATTGCTCCTGACGTGAATTTGTTTCCCAGGACCCGTAGGGCACAACTTAAGGATGACCAACCATTGTTATTGGGGTGCGCCTCAGGCGTATACAGTAAGATGTTCTTCAACATCCAAGGATGCTGTGTATGTTGCATAGGTGCCAAGGACAACCTCTGGAATGAAGTTGGTCGAGCTATCAAGGCGGGATACAAAGTGTATGCACGGGAGATGCCCACACCTCTGGGTGGGGCTTTGACAGAGAAAGCAGTATTGAAGGGGTTCAATTTTCAGTGGAATGACAAGTGCAATGGTGGCAGGTTCAATGGCCCACTGGATGCTGCGGATAAAGTCATGCTTGCCATGTAAGCTGGTCCAGATAAGTATTGCTTGTTCACTGTAAGGTGCTGGTCATTGACGGTTATGGATTCCTTTGTTGAGCTGGGTTTATTCTGTCAAAGAGAAGCTGCTTGAGGTACTTGCACAATCTCTATCTGTGTTTCGTGGTAAATGATAACACAGTATCAAGTTTCATGCACATTCTCCCCTATATGTGTGTAGCGTGCTTGATCCGCTGAGCGTGACTCAGTCTGCCCATTGCACGAGTGCTTTGTCGGTATCTGCACGCACTCGGGGGGCTCATCCTCAACAGGACATCAGGAGGGTTGCCCAGAAGATTGTGAAGAGGGAAGCCTCAGAAGGGGCCATTGACCACATGACAGAGAGCCTACAGCAGTACTCTATTCCGTTCACTGGGTATTATGCTGCACCAGGTAATGTAATATGGTGCTATCCAGTACTCATCAAGCTTGCCAAGAGACATGACATTGACAGCGACAAATGCTCATTGGCAATGCTCATGCAGAGCAACTCGACAACCCACCTTGCCTGCATGCCTACAGTTACCCGCAGTGCAAAGCTTATGCTGAAGCTTCAAATGCGACGCCTGCAGGCTTCTCACTTGCTAGTCTGATGGAGACTATTCAAGAAAAGGAGCATGTACAGAATGTCAGCCACAGGCGTCACAGCAAGCCTGACGAGGACACGGATTCTGAGACTGGTGACGTTGGCATGCCTAGCAATGGTGATGTTGCTGCTGATGACACATTTGGGTTGTTTACCCCCAGTGAGCAGGAGGGTGGCAGGTCAAACAAGGTGCGACAGCTGAGACCGCACCAAGACAGATTCAGAGAACCTGGGGGGTTGCATGCCTAGCATGTGGCTGGGCTGATATACCCAAAAGTTAACCTAGGGTAGTCCCAAAAAAATGTAGAACCTTATCAGCTAGGCTCTTACTGACTGGTAGTTTCCATGCAGGGCAAGAGTAGCTTCCAGCACAGGGCTCAGCATGCTGCTGCAGAGTTGCACAAGGCCAGAGCTGCATTGTGCTGTGCATTGCTCAAGGTGCAGGCTCTTGAACATGAGAGCCTGACAGAGGATGATTTGGATAGAAGGTTGCTTCCAGCTGGCTTGGGTAAGACTCTGGAAGCTTTTGGAAGCTTGCTTGACGTAGCTGTTGATGACTCTGGAAGCTTTGGAAGCTTGCTTGACATGGCTGTTGATGACTGATGCAAGGCCTGTGCTATGCACACATCTTGTTGCTTTATGCCAGGTGACATATGGTCACCATTAACCTTGTGGAAGCTATGTACAATACAGTGTGCCAAGGGGCTGGGACAATGTCTAATCGAGATGATGACCTGCAGACGTGAGTGCGGAGCAGGCAGCTGTGCAAGAAGCACTGGCTGCTGTCATGGAGTCTTCTGAAACTGACACTGATTGGCAGCAGTACATGCAGGCAAGCTGTAGATTTTGATGCCTGTAAGCTTGGGAACTATGTTGTAAAGTATGCTAAGCACTGATGACAGCTCTGGTCAATGTTGCAGGCCCATTCACCTGACTTAGTTGATGCCAAATTGATCAATGAATGTGATGCAGGCAGAAAATGCACTGTTTGATGCCATCATGGCAGACAACCTGCAGCTGTTGCCAGATATGATGAGCTGTATTGGGGACTCTTATAGCTCAGTGAATATGTGGACGGACATGCTAGGTGACAAGGACGCAATGCCTTTCAGGTAACACTACGTGATTAGGTCAAGCTATTGTGCTGGGGCTTGCATTGTTTCTGATGTCCTTGGCATGATGCACTTTTGTTGGACACATCACAGCATGCAGTCATGCATTTGACAGTCAGCCCTCTGCGAATGCTTACAGGATCTCCAAACATTACATTTACTACACGAGGAAAGGCAGCAAAGCGAACCACACAAGTGTCTGCCGCCGGCGCTTAGACAAAAACCAGTCACGTAAGTCAGAGGCTTGTTACCTGCAGGTGTATTTGTTTCTGTGTCTTAGACAATGCATGGCTGCTAGGATCTCCACATTGTGTAGTTGGACTGTTCTTTGCATTGTGGCGGACAGTTTGCAGAGTAGTTGCAGGTGTTCCTCTAGTCTGTCATGAAGAGGAGGCACTGTTTGAGACACTGGAGATGCCTGGGGCAAGCAGAATGCTGCTGCAGCCATCAATGGATGACAAGCATCTGGCAGATCATGGGTGCTGGTCCAAACAGGAGCTGCATGTGTATCACTGTCCCAGTCATGAAAGCACTGGCCAACCATGGGCAAAGCATGTCCTGGCAGCTGCACCAGTGACAGTGACTGGATGTGTGTGGAGCCAGGACAGTTCTCAGTTGTTATACCAAACTGCGGACACAGAGGGTAACACACAGGTGCAGCCATCGCATGTGGTCGTGAACATGAGTTTGGCTCTTGCGTGGTTTTGTTGAGCCTTTGCAGACTCTTGCAGGAGCTGCAAGGCCATAGCAGCAATGTGATGTTTTTGTTGTGCTGCAGCTTGTTCGAAGAATGGTGCTGCCTCTGGACAGTAAGCCAGTTGTCATGGACACATTTGCAAGCAAAGAAGTATGCTTGTCAAAACCTTTACATGCCAGATTTGCAACGGTGACAGGTATGAGTCCTGACATGCTGTTGGCGTTGAGCAATGACTGGCATTAACAACTACCAAAACTGCTGCTGAAGCGACTGGTGTGGTTTTTACAGTGGAAGATGAGTCAGGTTATACTACAGTGAAGTACTGGAATGAGTCACAATCAGCAACAGCTTTGGTGCCATGGATGGACTCTAGCATGCAGCTGAGTGTATACGCAATCAAGCAACATGCAGACGCGTTTGTGTATCATGTCTACGAAGGCAGCATTTATGCAGCTGCTTGCTCAGACTGTAAAGTGGTCAAGGTATATGAAAGCATGTCATGTATGGTGCCAAGCTTTTGCCTGCTGCTGCTGCTGCTGCTGCTGCTGCTGCTGCTGCAAATGGACTTCTTTGACCTTGCAGGAGCTGATTGCAGCCACAGCAAGTTGCTACTCAGAAGGTTTCTGGACGACAGAGGACTACTTGATTGTGCTTCAAACTCAGAGCTTGCTGCAGGTATGCAATTCTCAGCTTTGGGGATGGAGTTGTGCATCTGCTTGACTGCTGGCCAGCCGCCATATTGTTTGATCAGACATTGTGTTGCTTTGCATATGGACACATCAACAAATGAGGGTTGCAAGCTGGTCTCAAAGAGTATGGGACTGCTCCATGCCTTCCTTGTGCCTTCGTACAGTGTACCAATGACATGTTGTTTGGGTTGCGTAGGGGTTGGCTGTGTTCAAGTTTGAAGAACATGCTGGCAGCCTTCCTAGCATAGTGCCTTGTTTCAAGCTTGGGTTTGGGCAGCGCTGGTGCTACAATGACATGGGAGATTTTTTGCAGATAGACACTTTTTTTGGAGTTGAAGTGCATGAGAAGAACACTGTTGTCATCTACACAGAGTCCCCACTGGCTAAGGCTAAAGTAGCAGTTGAGCTGCAAGGCAACTCTTATGCTAGGTAAGGGCACAGCACCTTACAACTGTTGTGGCAGTTTGTGCCCAGCTTCCCTCTTTGTGTTTGCATGCTAATGAGTTGCTTTCTCACATAACATCATCCAATTCACCCTTTGCACATTGTTTGTATGACCAATTCATATGCCGGCAAGATGTGACCTCGTGAACTGACCCGGTGGTGCACTTGCAACAATTGCCCGGAGTGTCTGATACAAATGCGTCTCAGAGTCTTTCATGAACATGTTCAGGCAAATTTATTGCAAGCCAAGTATATAAGGAGCTGTTTGCACAGTCTGCAGCTAGTCCTTGTGCGCTGTGTCAAAGGTCTTTAGGGAAACCTTTTGCAAGTCAAAGCTGCCGCTCTATTTTGCAGGCAAACACTGGACCTCATAGATTGCGTTCCGGACGATTTTTTGAAGGAGGGCTGCTGGAAAACCCATGCAAAGGCATCAGATGGGGCTGAGCTTTTGGTGACAATGTTGAGCAAAACCCCCATCAACTTTGATGGCCAGCAACCCATGCTGTTGATTGCGTAAGCACACTCTGTGGCCCCTGCTTTGGTGCATGTTATCCGAAGGAACAAATTGTGCAGGATCTCAGAGCATCATGTGGGCATGCCTATGATCAGGCAACAAAAATTTTGGCTCTTTCCTTTGCATTGCATCATGCAATACAGCATTGCATAGTGATACAGTGTTTGCGGCAGGTGTGGAATGGATGCGGAGAAGGGTTGTTTGTCAAGATATACGCAGCTCTTCATGCCATTACTTGACAGAGGTTTCATACTTGCTTTCACCCAAGAGCGTGATACCTGGGTCGAGCAGAGTGTCTGCCATCAGTACTCATCAGTAAAAGAAATGATTAAGCAGCGGACAGTTGGTGATTTCATAGACTGCGTCCAGCATCTAATACGTGAGAAAAACACATGCGCTAGTAAGCTGGCAACCCTGGTAAGCCAATCATGTACACTCATTGCGTATGCGGAATTGTCATGCGAACTTTTCTGGTTTGTGGCTCAAATTATAAGTCAAATGTTTTTGTAGACAACTGGTGTGTCACGTCTTGAAGGGTGTCCATGCTAATGGAATGACTCTGCAGCAGCAGTCAACATGCATCCAGAACTATTTGGAGTGGTATGTTTGATTGACGCGTGGTTGGCCCTGTTGTCACCTGAGCCTCCTCTCTTCTTGAGCAAGCAGGAGATCAGAGATGCGATAGGCGACACAGAGGTGCACTTGCCATGTTCTCCTTGCGCTGCACTATCAAGTTTCATATGCTTTCATGGACTAATGACAGCTCTGGAGCTCGTGGACTGACTGTAGGTCTTGGAGACGGCGGAATTTGTTGAGACTTACTGCCCCTTGGCCAATGTCAGGGCAGCTGCATACCCTCACATGCTTGTAACAACAGTCTGGGAGAAGTGGTAAGTGCTTGTTGTGGGGCTAAGCAGTGTATGTCTGAGTGCAAGCAACACAAGCAAGTGTTTTAGTGGCAAGAACACACTCATTCACTTGTTCTATGTCACGCATTCTATTGCAAGGTCAACTTTTTACAGTCTGACCAGCTGATGTGCATTCATGCTGTTAATTCAGGACAGCAGCTGCATACGTGGCTTCTATTCGCCAGCTGCGCACTTCAAGCAACTTGTTGCTACTCCAAACAGACACAACTTTGGTTGCCCTCCAGAGGCAGGACGACTCTGAGGGCAGCTTGCAGTCAGCAGGTATTGTAAACTCTAGTCACTGAATACTGCAACAGGTCCTTCTTGCAGGACACTTTGAGGTCTAATTCATAGGCAGCATGTGTGCTGGTATGGACAGCCTGCAGGTGCCAGATATCTCTCAATCTTGGCTGACACATACCATTGCTTTGCAGAGAGTGATGACACATCAGGCATCCCAGAAAGCAATGCTTCAGATACCTTAGAGACTCCACTGCTGTTTTCAAGATATCCATTGCTGTCGGCCGTTGCAGACATTGACGCCCACGAGGCCTCCGATGAAGTAGTCTTGGAAAATATTCCAGAAGCGGGCAAGCAGGCAGTGCATTATGATACCAGCAGTGAGTCTGCTGTTGCGCAGCTGGAGGATGAGTCTGCTGATCCACTAGATGGCAGCTTCTTGGCAAGCTGTGCAGTGCACACGTGCTTCATCTTGAAATGTTTGGATGTGAAATAATCGTGTCTAGTATACCACGCCGCCAGTCACAGTCAAGTGTAACAAACAGGTGACACACTGGGCAATTGCGCAAGACAGTGCAACTTTCATCACTCCTGAAAGCTGCACCGTCAGCACATCTGTATGCGTTGCTGTCCATTCAGATCTAAATCACGGTTGTAAATGACAAGCTGTTCTGCTCAACCCCAGCTAAGATGGCTGGGTTGCTCAAGAGCTGACTGGCAGAGCTGACGCAACTGTCTAACTCACAGTGAGCCTCAACTGAGGACTTGCTCTCTTGTTCAGTGCCACCAGCATGATGAGCATGTTGCCGTATGTTCATCAGTTGCCACACTCTGACTTCCCACCTTACAACTTGTTGTCATATGGTCAGTGTGCAGGCAGCCTGAATGTCAACGAATGCTCGACCTGCAAGGGATGGTGTTTGCATGATGATGTTGGATCATGATACGCATGTGCATGCCCAGTGTTCACAGCACATGCATATGATAGTTGACTCTGAGTCAGCTTGCTTGCATTTTGCTTTGCCAGCGTTTTTTGATGTGGTTTTGCGGCTCTTGTTGTGTATCCTAGCTCACGGAGAGACTCTCCGCTTGTCTTACCCTATCTCATGGTTTGCCAATTTGTAGTCACTGATATGATGCTGAATGCCAAAATTGGCCAGTGCACAGGGTGCTGGCCCAAGGGGGTCAGGACTGTGAGTATGTGCCCCCAGGGGAAGACATTGTGTTCAGCAAATGCATAAATGATGTCACTTCATGACTGACTCCCAGACACCTTCTTGTGTGACATTTCTATGCCTCACCTGAGCAGGTGCTTGAGTACTTGCAAGGCTCATGTACTGCTTACCACTGTCATGACTGTACGTAACAGTATGCTTACTGTCGCACTTGCCATGATGACAGGTACACTACTTCAATCCGGACAGCTTCTATGGAGTGACCCCTGATGGCAATGGTGAGAGCCCCCTCAGCTACTACCTGTACCCACCCCCAGCACTCAGCTCAGTGGGTACAAATGACACAGGTGAGATCACGCGCACTACCCCCCAGGGCAGCCCAGTTTACCCCACCCTGGAGCTGTTTTCTTGTGCTCAGCTCCTCTCAAGAGCCTCTCAGCAGCATCACATACCATTCACCTGTTGCAATCCACATTGACGCAGCTACTGAAAGGCATGGTCTTGTCTTTTCCTGCCCTATGTTGAAAGTTTTCAAAAGTGTTGCAGCACGAGTCATCCTGGCCTTCACAGCTGCAGTGCTAGTGTAGTAAGGACAGCTGCAGCTTGCTGATTTGAGCAAATTTGTCAAAGGCTGTGATAAATTTCGAGTGCAAGAGATTGCAGCTTAGAGCTCTATGTGGATTCTGAATGTGCTGTAGCTATGCGTGGTTTTCTGCACTCAGTGCTGACAGCTGTGAGCTGCTCAGCATACCAGTCACTCTCACACGGGGTGCAACACAAGCCTCTGCAATGTTGTATGCATCGTGCATTTCCCCAAAACTCTGTCAGCACTATTTGACTCTACAGTAAGCTGTGTGGAGCACGCTGGGCATGTCAAGCATTCGAATTTGAATTCAAGCCTTGCTCTGGGCTGCCGCCTCAGGAGGCCCTCGAGGTCATCACCATTGCCAAAAGGCATAGGCTTTTCCAGTCTTCCTAATTAGCCAGCTTTTCTAGTCTTCCTAATTAGCTTAGTTCCAACAACAGTCAATGTAGTCTGTTTGCAACCATTGCTAAGCCTTAAGCCTCCTTTGTTTGTGCATAACTTTACCTTTTTTGTTTCTGTCCCAAAGAAAAGAAAGGTATACCAAAAAGTTAATAGAAAAAAAAGAAAAAAAACTTTTTTTGTGTCCCTCCTCAGGCACGCACCTGGAGAATGAGCAGTACTGGGTGATAAATGTGGAGCAGCTGCAGTTCTATGCCGGCTTCATTGCCATGCAGTCCACCCTGGGATCCTCCTGCAACCCCTACACTGCGTAAGCTTCTGTCTGTGCACATGTCTGTCCGCATGTCTGTCCGCATGTCTGTGCAGTCGTCTGTGCACCCTGGGATCCTTGTGCAATGCCAACACTGCGTAAGCTTCTGTCTGTGCACATGTCCGTCTGCATGTCTGTCCACATGTCTGTCCATGTGTCTGTCCAACTGTCTGTTCACATGTCTGTTCAGTCATCTGTGCACCCTGGGATCCTCCTGCAAGGCCTACACTGCATGAGCTTTTGGCCATGCACATGTCTGTCCAGTTATGTGTGCACCCTGGACTGTCCCTGCAAGCCTACACTGCGCAACTGTCTGCTTGTCTGTCCAAAGCCCTCTGCGTGAATATGTAGGGGGATATGTCTGTCTGTTTGTCTGTCTGTCTGTCTGTCTGTCTGTCTGCCCAGTGCTTGAGTGATTCCACTTTCTGGCAATCCATGTGTCTGTGTTTGTGCCTGTCTCCACGTGTCTGTGTCTGTCAGTGTAGGTGTTCTTCTGTGCTTAGGAGGGTGCCCTCATTTAAGTATCTGAATCAAGGTAGAATCAAGGTTGACTGTGTTGTATTAGACATACGTCATGCATGCCTTTGTGATGCAGATGTCAGACTGACATTTCTGATGTGATACAGGGGTTGCTATGAGCTAGCATCTAAGCTGGACTTCGCAAAAGCATTACTAACGTATGACTGATGTGTATCATGTGATGCAGGGGCTTCTATCAGCTAGCGCCTTTGCTGGACTGCCTAAAGATACTCATGTCTGACTGATGTGTCTTATGTGATGCAGGGGCTTCCATCAGCTGACACCTTTGCTGGACTATCTGAAATCACTAATGTATGACTGATGTGCATGACGTAATGCAGGGGCTTTTATCAGTTAGCGCCTTTGCTGGACTATCTGACAGACATCCTCCTAGATGTGGTCAGTGATGACGTCGACAGCTCCATCTACAGCAATGAGCGTTTGGGCCGGTTGAATGCCACCTATGTCCAATCCAACTCAGACCTGTCATATGACATCTATGCCACTCTGAGGTACTCAGGGCAGTACTTGCCGGTGAGTCACCTTTTGCAGTGTGTTGGGCGTGTTTCATATTGTTGAGGCTGTTTTGTTTTGCATGGTGTTTGCTGCCAGTCCCATATGTCGTGTGTTATGTCAGAACACACAGGAGCCAACACTGTGGCAAATTTTTCGACACGATTTGCACTTGCCTGCCAAATCTACTTTCTCACAGCTTTCAACAACATATGCTCGGATCTTGTGTTGCATTGAGGACCACAGGAGCAGTTCAGATGACATTGCTTTCAAACTGTCTGCAGTCCACATGACATTGCTTTCCACCTGTTTGCAGTCCACATGACATTGCCTTCCACCTGTTTGTACTCCATGGCAGCATGATGCTTCTGGACTGCACAACAGATGCAACTTGACATTGCTGCATCCAACAGTGGTGTGTGTGCATGATGGTGCAGGTAGATCAGCAGATTCTAGATCCAGCACTGAACGTGACCGAGTCCGAGTGCATATTGCTTGCCAAGAACTACACCTTGAACACAGCCAACATCAACGGCAGCCCGCCAGCCAATGTATGGAACTTCTGTGCCACCGGCATCTGTAACTACACCTTTCCAAACGGAGCTTCTGGAGAGTCCATTAGCCCGTATGCAGGATCACACACTGCCTCTACCTGCCAGTTTGGATACTCAAATGCTGTGGATAATAATGAATATGTGCAGCCGGCTTACATTCTGCCACCTGGTCTGGGATCTGCTGGTGAGCGTTCTGATGCTGTGCATGCTGTGCTGTGCTGTGCATGTATGCCGTGCTACGCATGCTGTGCTAGCTGACAAACGTGGCCGCAACATTCTGCCACCTGGCTTGGGATCTGCTGGTCAGCGCTCTTGTGCTGTGCATGCTGTGATGTGCATGCTGTGCTGGGCACGCTGTGCTAAGCATGCTATGCTGTGCACACTGTGCTAAGCATGCTGTGCTAGCTGACAAGCCTGGCTGCAATATATTGAACGTTGCGCTCTCATACCACTTGCAGTTAAGTAACACATATAACTCATTTGCAGTTCATTGCATGCTGCATTGCATAAAACAGTCACAGTCCACTAAACCTGCATATGTTCCCGCTCATGTTAATAATCACAAGGTGTGTCTGTCCTCCCATCTTCTGTGCCATGTGCTGCTTGTCCCTCAGCCAAATACCATTGCCCCTGCTTCAGTCACATGCTATGGCCTTGTCTGAAATAGGCTACCAAAAGCTGCAGCAGCCAAGTATCAGCCTGCAGCACTTGATAATTGCATGTGTATGTGCACCTCTTACAGGCCTGCCCCAAAGACAGCAGTGACAGCCTGCCTCCACTCAGCTGCAACATGTTATTAATGTGTACATGCACCTCCTAAGAGCTTAGCTGAGCTCTTTAGACCAAAATAGCTGTGACATCTTGTTTGTGCAAGCAGGACCTCCTAAATAATAATAAATAGTTGAATGTGTACTTAGCCAGCAGGCATCAGTACATGCGACGGAAGTCAGTTCCCTCCAGACAGGCTTGTTCAGAGCATCAGGACCTCCTGAAGAAGATTGAACCTGCACATGCAGGGCGTTTTAACCCAGCTCGACCTTACCTTGTGAATGGACCAACTGGCATAATTCAGACCAGCAGCAGCAGCTTTGTGGGCACCCCAATTCTACCCTCTGGCAACGGTTTGGGGTCCGCGCCATTTGGGGAGGGTGCCTTGAATGCCCCACCTGAGCCCTCAAGCGAAAGCCCACCCACATCCAACAGTGGCTGAAGCCATGCAGATTCGACTGGGAGAGAGTGAGAAGTGTTTGGTTCGTTTTGTGTAAACTGTGAAGAACATGAAGAAAGCCAGCACAGAAGAGTTGGCACTTGCTACTTTGCTGTCAACAAGAAGTTGTGAAGAGTTGCAGCAACAAGCTGGCAAATTGCCATAAAGTAGGTCAGTAAAACAGATGATGGACTGCCCTGACACATTAGTACAGCTGCAGGAATACAGAGTCCATATGTTGTCAACGCATGACTCTCCACAAGGTGTAGCAGTGTGCATAGAGTGTGAAGTATCTACCTAGCTTGCACAGAAATATGCCATTGTCACCTTGTTAGGTATGCAGAAATGCAGAGCTGCAACGTTTGGTTGTATAGGAAAGTGGCTAAGAAAACTGCATGTATGCCGGCATTGGCCTTTTGTGCCATGCAGCACCAAGTACTGATATTACTCAAGACTCGTTGCACCCTGGGTGGCAACCTAAATCTCAGCATCTCGCAGACTATACATGTGAAGTGACATGGCAACATGAGCTCTCTTGTCTGACGCTGCACAAATAGGCCCGTCTAGACTGCACCCAAAAGAACTGCTTCATCATGTAATTCAGACTTTAACACTGCTTTGGAAAGACAAGACTTGCCTTGCACTTACCTAGCTCATCATGAGCTGGAAAGCGATTTTGCTATTGTTGGCATTATCCACACCGCAACCCAGGTGCAGCATATACATGTGACCACCCACTAGCACTATGCTAGCAGTATCAACAGCTTACGTGATACCAGAAAGTAGACAGGAAGCCACGGAGAAGTTGGTGATGGAAGGCCACGCATGCATTATTTTACTTCATGCAGATTTTTCAAGGCCCTTTTTGCCGTTTGGTACAAGCAATGACCAGTACCATGGCCTTTATGCACATTCAGGACAATTTGAGCTTGCACTTAATCACGAACTCAAGTGACAGAAGCACACAGCAAAGTTCTGCATATGCATGGCAATGTCGCTGGTTAACAAGCTGACAAACAGAGGCTGGCACATGCAGCTACACTGCACGCAAGATTGTAGTATCAGGCAGACTGTAGTATCAAGAAAGCGCTTAGTGGCCAGAGGGCAACTAGCAATGTGCCAAGATGGCTGCGCCGAAAACTGCCAAAGCAAAGCAATTGCTGTCTTTGAGATGACCTTGGCATGAGCTTGACTGATGCTGCAGCTGCATTCAAAGTGTGAACTGTGAACCCGTGTCACACTGCGGTAGCCTTGAGACGCAGCGTGCGTGCCTTCAGTATGCCATTCTCCTGCAGGCCAAACCAGTGTCAATGTCTTTGCAAACCACCTGTAGCAGAGTCATTTGATCAAGGAACGTCAGCTGTGCAGCATGTTGTTGAGCACAATACTCACCGCAAGGTCATCAGTGTCTGCCGTGATTGGTGTTAACTGAAGCACCTGGCTAGACAGCAGTGGAGTATCTGCGCCTTGCACCTTGTGCTTTAAATTGCCATTCTGCAGCAAACAGACATGTGACAGAGGAAGTTGGCCAAACTTGAGACAGTGGTAAGAAACTATGTGCATGCAGCTACTGCCCCTGACATGTTTCCCAAAGTCAGGTGTCTTACCCTGTAAAGCAGGAACAGTGGTTCTGAGTTTCCCCTGTGTGCTTTGGCAGGCTCAAGTAAATCACAAGTTTCAGCAGAAACCTGCGTCCGAGATCCATGTGATTCCGTGTGCAGCGCTGGTCATCACTCAGCGGCCAAAATACAGTCTGTACCTTCAAAAACTGCAAAGTAGTCTCGTCATCTTTGTCAAGCTTGATCCTCTTCAAGGTGGGAATCACGCTTTGGCACGGGCCGCACCAGTCGGAATACACCTCCAGTACTGCAGAAGCACGTTGGCCTAAGCAGAATCAGCGGAGGCAAGACGGTGTTAACTGCAGAGGTTGGCCTCACCTTTCACTCCTTTCTCGCACAACTTGCTCTCCAGCTCAACGTCTGTGTGCATGGCATACTGAAGTGGAGGCTGATTGGCAGCCATGGCACAGATACAGGCAGCAAACGTTTGGGCCCGGCGCAGTGCTGCAAATCACTAGGTCAAGCCCACTCACTTCAAAGCGGGAATCTGCATGAAACACAAGAAGGAAAACAAAATTTGAAGTAGTAGATGCCATGCATTCATGCACGCTAGGCAGCCAACTGCTGTCCGTACACTTGCACCAGTGAAGTCATCAGTGCCTCCGGTACGGCAGTGATACTGACTGCACAGTCTGGCACAATTTGTAAACGATAATTGCTCCATTCACGCAGAGATAGTTGACATGCATCAGTTGACATGCATGCATGCAAGATTGCATACAAGATCTCATGCGTAGCCCAAGCTGAAGATGTTGATGCGCAGCCTTCATGCGTACCATCGCATTAAAGCTAATTTCAATACGATAACCTAAGCACAAGTCGCTTGCAGCTGTGTCTCGATCTGTCATCATTGACACAGTCACACATTCAAACTTTTTAACATTGTAATCTCAATATTGTCATTGTTGTCACCTAAGAAAACGACTTTCCTGCCCTGGTGTCTCTGGCAGCCTCGCTCTGTGCAGTATTGTTAGCATATCGCTCCAGAATCTGCCGGTAGTGCTCTACTTCACTGGTCGTCTCGATGACACTGGGCCTCTGCTTGACAGCTTCCAGCCACTGTGACCATCTGTCCCATACCTTGGACCCACTGGAAGGGATCTCGAAATCCTTATATTCCTTCAAAATCAGAGGTTGCCGAAGAAGCCAGGGTGTCAGCATGATGTCGACCAAGCTGAAGAAGCTGCCAAAGAAGTAGGGACCTGACTCATCCATCGCCTCCACAAAGGTGCTAATGGCTTTCAGGAGTTCCTCTTCTGCTTCCTTCTGCTTTGGCTTCTCCTGTGCTAGAATCACACGGAAAAACGCTGGGCAGATCTTCTTGGAAACATGGTCCATCCATAAGCGTGCAATGGCTTTGTCAAAGGGATCTTTGGGGAACAGCGAATGCTGTGGGAAGACGTCTTCTAGGTACTCTACAATAACTTGGCTCTCATTGAGAGCACGGCCATGGTGGACCAAGGCGGGAACAAGCCCCTTTGGGTTGATAGCTAGATACTCTTTGTCTTTCTTGTAAGGGTTAACCTCCTTCCACTGATACTTGATCCCCTTCTCTTGCAAAGCAATCCAGCCTCTCTGCAAAATACCACATATCAATACACTTACGGCTTGCTAACATGTTCAGAGCAACATCACAAGGTGCAAAAGCTCAAGCTGTCTTGCAGCCAACAGCATGTGCTGCTCAGGGAGATTGTATGCGAGTACGGGCAAGTAGTGATACCTGGACAAAAGGACAGAACCAACTGCCATGGTACACTAAGTCGCAAGGTTCCTGATGAGCAGCGACAGTTTTTTCAGCTGCACCGGTAGCATGTGGAAAGATCTCCTCGTCAGGCATCGAAGCCATGATTATCTCTGAATATCGACCCGATCGAGACAAAGGACTTGACAAGCAGGACAACCGAATCAGCACCTGTTTGATAAGCTTGTTTGCTGCTGCTCTGAACTAATCGCCAAGGTAAGGTACGAGTGCATGCATGTCGTAAGGTCCAAGACATGGTGTAAGGCTCAAGACCATGTGGTGTCATCTATTTTGTCCAGTACAGTATTCAGGCAGTGAGAAACCAGTAGAGTATTCAGTGTAATGCAATGAAGAAAGCATCCAAGTAAGTGGCAACCAAACATGCAAGGGAAGCTACTAAGCCACGGCTGTCTAGTGTACATGTCCCTTTATTGATGTTGTACAGGTGCACAAACAGCTGCAGCCACAACTTGCAACAGCACAGCGCTTTTCATTGCTGTCGTCTCATGCCATCCCCGGGATGTCATCATCACAATCATTTCATCCAGGGATCTGGATGTCGTGGCATCCCTGGGAGTCAAGGGTCATATCATGCCGTCCCCGGGATTCAGAGGCATCTGCATGGCTGCCATGCTGGCATGGTGATTATGCAGGTGATGATGCTGACTAGGATCCAGATTCATGCCCATACTTCCATGACCATAATACTCACCATTCACCTGCAGCATTTCGAATTTTGAAACCCTCAAGAGGTACTATAACTCTAAAAAAGATGAACCTGATAGTAGTTTTTGAGGTGTGTTCTGAGGTGTGAAGGATGAAACCAGGTTTTGTGTCAAAGCAGTGATGTTTCTGTATCACCAAGCTTGCCTCGCTCCTGCATACATGATGAAATGCAAACAGGGGCAGAATGGCAAGGCTCGCTTCTGTACTCCTATAGATATCTTTGCAAGGCAAACAGGAACAACAGCAAGGACATGAGCAGTGAAGTAGGAACGTCATATGTCCCCAAATACTTGGAGATGCTGTTGTCAGCAACAGCATCGCTGATAGAAACAATCAAATGGCAGGCTTTTGCTGGATCCGCATGTAATAATGAAAAATATACATGTCTTTTCAAATCTGCATGTCTGGATGCCAAACATCTTTCCACTGCCTGGAGAGACTGCTACATGACAGTTGGGGGGTTGACCATAAACCCTAGAAGTCTAAGTAACATAGCAATGTTCCTACCTGAAGAGGTTGCTGTGCTACATGTTCATTTAGCTTTTTGATTTTAAACGATGTAGTCAAATGCAAATTCACTGTGGTGTGTGACTAGACCCTAGAAATTTGGAAATCACAGCAGTGACCCTACCTGGAGAGGTTGCTGTGCTATATGTTGATTCAAAGTTTAGGGTTTAAGCATGTGTTCAAACTGTGGTATTTGACCTCAACCCTGAAAGTTTCAAATTTCAAAGCAGTGACCCTACCTGGAGAGGCTGCTGTGCCGGGTTTACCCTGTGTGTTTAAACTGTGGTGTTTGGCCTGAACCCTGGAAGGTTTCAAAAACAAAGCAGTGACCCTACCTGGAGAGGCTGTTGTGGTATATGTTGATTTACAGTTTAGGGTTCTGTGAAAGTTTGAAAAACAAAGCATTGTTCTTACCTGGAGAGGCTGCTGTGCAACGTAGTGTTGTGTCTGTGCGACAGCCTGCTGAGCCTGCACTGCTTGCTGTGCTGCTGCCTGCGCTGCCAACCTGCAGCAAGAGAAAAGAAAAGTTGGCGCAACAAGCAACACGCAACAAAAGAAAGTTCACGCAACACGCAACAAAAGAAAATCAAAGAAGGTTTTCAGCCATCATAATGGGAGCCTCCTAAGGCGGCAGCCTGGAGCTGATGCAACAAGAGAGCAGCATGCTGAGTGGATTTGATGAATGGACTGCCTGTATATTATGCTGCACAAGCGTGTTGTTTTGTTGGGCAGTGCAGCAGGGACTGGCACATCACATCAGGCTGTGATGTTCTTGCCACGTCTGGAACCTTGGCGTGTTGTGCCTGACAACTTGCTGCAGCAGTCTGTTCTGTTGCTGTCAGAGGAATTGCTGGATGAGCTGCACAAATATTATGATGGCGCTTTGGAAAGAAGACATGACAACGTCACTTATCAACTGATGACACATAGAAGAAAAGAAAGGTTGACGCGTCTAAGCGATCATGACGGGAGCCTCTAGAGGCGGCAGCCCGGAGCAGTGATGACACATACGTGAATACCTGTAGTTGTAAGCTTCAGCTCATCATGAGCTGGAAAGCGTTATTTATTTTGTTGTTACTACTACTATTACTATTATTATTAGCTTCCAACTCATCATGAGCTGGAAAGCGTTATTTGTTTTGTTGTTATTGCTATTATTATTACTACTACTGCTGCTGCTGCTGCTGCTGCTGCTGCTGCTGCTGTTGTTGTAGTCACTGTTATTATTATTATTGTTAGTGAATACCTGTAATTGTATGCTTCCAGCTCAGCTTGGTACCTCTGCTTATCCGTATTGGACATGGCTATGTACGCCGACTTCTCCTCGTCACTTGCCTTCTGCCACATCTCACCCACCTTCATGCAAAAGAACATGACTCAGCTGACTTGGCAGAGCAATGTCTACTACACTAGCAGACAAGATTGAGCACAGAGTTGTGCTGGGAGGACAGACTGCATGGCTGGCATTCTCTTCTTCACTTGCCTTCTGTCACATGTCACCCACCTTCGTGGAGAACAACATGACTCAGCTGACTTGGCAGGGCAATGTCTACTAGGCTAGTAGACAAGACCACATGCACTAATGTGATATTGTGCGTCAGAAGGGCATGGCTATGTACGCTAACTTCTCCTCATTGATTGCCTTTTGCCACATCTCACCCACCTTCATGGAGAACAACATGACTCAGCTGACTTGGCAGGGCAATGCCTACTATACTAGCAGACAAGATTGAGCACAGAGATGTGAGTGTTTGTGCTGGGAGGACAGACTGCATGGCTGGCATTCTCTTCTTCACTTGCCTTCTGCCATATGTCACCCAGTTTCATGGGAAACAACACAAGTCAGCGGACTTGGCAAGGCAATGTCTACTTAATCTAGTAGGCAAGACCACATGCATTGATGTGAATGTTTGTGCTAGGAGGACAGGACTGCGTGGCTGGTATTCTCTTTTTCACCTGCCTTCTGCCGCATCTAGCCACCTTTGTGGAAAAGAAAACAAGTGAGCTGACTTGGCAAAGCCGTGACTACTAGTGTAATAGTCAAGATCATGTGCAGGGATTTGATATTGTGTGTTAGGAGGACAGGGGTGTGTGACCAACACTTCTTTGTTTGCCTTCTGCAATATGTCACCCACCTTGACCAAGACATCAAGAGTCAGCTGAATCTGGTAGATGCATTGCCCCCTGGACAGATGCATCATTGCTTGGCTGATTAACAAATCTGTTTGAGTAAACTATTTTGATTACTATTTTAGGGTTCCAACCCTAATGATTGAAGCTTACCCTCTTGGTGATCTCTGCCTGATTCAGATCTGCAGTGCTTTTGCAGGGTTCAGGATTTTAGGGTTCAGACCCTATTTTATGCAGCTTACCCTCTTGGTGATCTCTGCCTGAGTGAGATCTGCGAACTCTTTGCAAGGGTGCAGGATTTTAGGGTTCAAACCCTAGTTACTGCAGCTTACCCTCTTGGTGATCTCTGCCTGAGTGAGATCTGGGTATGGCCCTCTTATGAGGGTGGTAAATTTTAGGGTTCAGACCCTAAATATTGAAGCTTACCCTTTTGGTGATCTCTGCCTGAGTGAGATCTGGGTAGGCCTCCTTGGCTTTCTGCCGCGCATCCACACTGAAGAAGTTGAAGGGGGTCTTGTTGGGCTTGGGTGCATTGGGGTCCTTGGATTTATCAGCATGCATCTGCACAGACAGACAGACACTCTGTCAGCATGCATCTGCACAGACAGACAGACAGACAGACAGACAGACACTCCGTCAGCATGCATCTGCACAGACAGACATACAGTTGTGTAGAAACGCCTGTTTCATAGCGTGAGCGTAAACTCAGAGACGCCTGAGGGTGAGAATCAGGTGTGTCTACTTTAGAAAGATGTCCAAAGGAAGTGTTACTTTTGGGTGATGAATTTGATGATGCATTTGGTCTGTGTGATGGTCTGTGTGGTGCTAAATTTGCATTTGCCAATATGTGTAACACAGGCACATCACAAGCTTGAGTGCATGCAGCTGCTCAGCTGTGTCAGCACACACACACACACACACACACACACACACACACACACACACACACACACACACACACACACACACACACACACACACACGAGCGCGCAAATGGATATTGCACCCACACAATGTGATACAACTAAGCTTGCAACATACTTGAACTGTGCACGCTCACAAACACAAGCAATGCAATCATCATAGCACGAGTTGCCATGCCAGCATCAACTGTCCTCTTGGCAATCATCAGCCATGATCCTGTCTCCACGCAGTCTGTCAGCAACTCAGGCTCGAAAAGGAGGAGAAAGAAGAAGAAGAAGAAGAAAAAGTAGAAGAGGGGGATTAGAAGAGGAAAGGGGTGCCAGTACCGCCACTGCTGCAATGCGGCAGGAGCTAAAGCTGCTTGCCCTCACTGACAAGGGTCCTTCCTTTGTGTACTATTACTAGTAATCTCATAACTGTGTAGTCTCACAAGTTGTGTACTGGTACCAGTAATAGTACTCCCACAACTCACTCCTACAACCCAATTAGGTAGGCGTCTATGCCTTCCTGCTTGCCGAAGCAGAAGAAGAAGAAGAAGAAGAAGAAGAAGAAGAAGACAGCAGCAAGGCAGATGAGGTTGCTCACCCTCATGAGCATGTCAGCATCATTGCTGTTTTCTGGTTTCCGGGGACGGCCGGGCCGCCTGGGGATGCTGCCATTGGACATATCTGTTGTGTGCTCCGGCGGAGGGTAGTACAGCATTCCTGTGATGCAGCGCACAATCAGTCAGACAGTGGGTCTGGAGGGTCTGTTTTCTGTAGTACAGCATTCCTGTGGAGCAACTCAGGATCAGTCAGACAGACAGTGGGTCTGGAGGGTCTAGTGTGTGCATGCACAAGTGTGTTTTTGTTTCTGTCTGCCTTGGTCAGGAATAGGCACAGTTCCTACTATGCTGTTGCAGTAGTTTCTCCTGTAAAGAAGAAACAAGGGCTTTCAACTTTTCCCCTTCCTAACAGCATATTTTTTATTTTAGAAAGCTACGTTTACGACACAAATACAGGAATAAAAGCGCACAAAATAAAAACAATGTATGTGTCACATTTTTTGCCTTTCCTCATTTTTTGGCTTCTCATCGTTGCGCACAAAATGTTACAACATAGGTCCTGTGAAACACAAGAGACACGTCCATCTTTGCAAGAGCTACCGCTAAGGAATACCTTTGAACTGCAACCTGCCAACCTTGACTGTGCAGCCGTACAACACAGGTCCTGTGTAAGTCAAGAGACATGGCACTTTTGGCAACAGCTACAGTCAAGGAGTACCTTTGAACTCCAACCTGCCAACCTTAACTGTGCAGAAGTATTTGGGGTCAAATAACACAGGTCCTGTGAAAATACAATTCCACCTTTGCAACAGCTACAACGAAGGAACACCTTTGAACGCCCACCTGCCAACCTTGACTGTGCAGCAGTGGTTACAACAGAGTCACTCCACAAAACAAGAGACGATTCCATCTTTGCAACGGCCAAGGAGTAGCTTTGGACTCTAACCTGCCAACCTTAACTGTGCAGAAGTAGCCGGCACACAAAATGATACATTACAGGTCTTGTGAAAGACAAGAGACACTTCGATCTTTGCAACAGACAAGGAGTACCTTTGAACTCCAACCTGCCAACCTTGACTGTGCAGAAGTAGCCAGCATCAAAGCGTGCATCCAGCGTGACTGAACCCTTGCAGCCCACCATCATACCCTCCGGTTGTCCTGGCACTTCACACAGACAGACACTCTCAGCCGCTACCATGCTACAATCAGGCAACTCTAGCAGAAATGGCTTCGGAGGTGAACTGCAATGCCAGAGGAACACATGGCAACAGCATGTCTGATCATCATGCACAGACAGACAAAGGCTAACAGTGCAAATGCTTCATGAAGTGTTCCCAAGACTTGCAAGTCCCTGGGAGCAGAACAATGACTGTGTTTTGCACTGATGCAGGGACAGAGTCTTTGCAGTGCCTGTCTGTACATCATCTTCTGCTACGTTTGTGAGTGCACACACAGGTGCACATGCACATGCATATGTGCATGCTTGCATTCGTCTCATGACCAGACATGACGTAAGAAGGGCATGAAAAGCGATGCCAGTGCCATGAGGTACAGTGGTGTTCTAGAGAGCCACACACACACACACACACACACACACACACACACACACACACACACACACACACACACACACACACACACACACACACACACACACACACACACACACACACACACAAACACACACACACACACACACACACACACACACACACACACACACACACACACTGACTCACACACACACACACACACACACACACACACACACACAAACTCACACACTCCCTCCCTCCCTCCCTCCCTCACTCACTCACTCACTCACTCACTCACTCACTCACTCACTCACTCACTCACTCACTCACTCACTCACTCACTCACTCACTCACTCACATCTCATGTCGTTTGTATGTACAACAGCAGGCCCTGCAGCACGTGTAGAAAGCAAGCATGGTGTAATGGTGGTAATGGTGAATAACATGTAACACAAGGTGTCTTAACAGCAGAACAAAGTGCCTCACATCTTGAGGACGCTACCAGTCCTGTTGGCGCATTGAGAGGCAGCGCAACATAGCTGGTGGCTACATTGTCATGACTCTTCCTCTTCTTCCCTGACCTGATGCTTCCATCAGGGTTCAGCATGTCGCCGTTAGGGTCACCGGTGCCATCCGTTCCTCTACTGCTTTGCTGTGGGGGCATGATCCTGGGACCTGTATTTCGGAAATGGTACATCTGCATACAGTCACCAGATTGGCTGTCTAGACTGTCATGCATGTATTCATCCATACATGCATTCATGCGTTCATACATCCGCTTATATCCATTCATTCATTCATTTGTTCATTTACACATTCATTCAGTCAGTCACGCACTCATTCACTCAGTCATGTAGCACATGTACTCCCCTAGGGTTGGGTAAAGACAATTCTGAGCAGGCTCCCTGTAAAAGGTCCTATTTTGGCAACCAGCAGGCCCAGCATCAGTGCATGTTCATGTGCTCTAAAAGGCTCAGACCCAGGTCCAGACTGAGATGTCTTGACAGAGCAATGAGATTTCCTTACCATGAAGCATGAGGCACTTTCAGTAACGACACACAGGTGCAGATGTTGACAGCTTGGTGACCATACTGACAGATCAGTGCGCATAAATAAGGATTGGCGCAACCAATGACAGACTGATGCTCATCATGACAGACAGGTCTGCGTGATGAAGAAACTGATGCATGTCATTGCAGGTGTGGTGCTCAATGCACATAGCTACAGCACATTGCCAGCTGTAATCTCACCTGTTCGTAATCCCAAAGGAAAGTGATGTAAGCCTTTCTGAGAGAGAAAGACACGCTGGTGATTGTTTCTGGGAAATTGAAGGAGTCAGCCGCATCTCTCCAATGCTTGGTCTGTATCACCCTTTCGCAACCGCCCAGCTGCGTCACATTCCTACAAGCACATCACTCATAACCTAAAATATTAAAAAGCAATCTTTAGCCTACGTTAACCACTATAGAGGTTAGGTGATATTGCTAACTATGCTTGGTATTGCAAGCTGTACTTGTTCTGTAGGTTTGGTGCATAATGGAGCATGTCATGCATGTTGGAAATTCCTCACATATTAGGAGTCTGCCAGCTTGAACAAGAGTTGTGCACGAGCAATGCAGATGTTTGTTGTAATCCCTCATCCCAGATTAGCTTAGTCAGCTTGAACTGGAATTGGGCAGGAGCAATTGGGAGCAATTCTGCGCTCAACCAAGGCCATGTGATAGGTACAAGCTGCTGCTGCAGCTGTGAAAGCAGGCATGCATTTCCTGCACATGATCACAGCAGCAGCAGCAGCTTGTGTTCCCCCATGTGCCAGTATGACCATGTCCATATGCATATCCGTACATTTACTTGGTAGGGCAATCAGATTCTTGCTCACATGACTGTAGCAGCAAGTCTCATTACAAGCAACGGATGTCCAAACAAATCAAGCTGTTGTTCATTCTTTGGATGGAGGTTATTATAGGATAGCACCTATGACACAACAGGCAGAGGTCCAATTTGAGATGAAGCAGCAGGTGCAGTTGTGATCACACCATCATGTCACTTGCCAGGACCATGCAGCTCTGGCATTAGAGAAACATCTGTGAGCATCCCTATGAATGATACAACAGTCATTGAGGTCAGCGGTCAAAGAAAAAGGCTTTTTCCATGTAAGACGTTGTTTAAAAGTACCCTGACTGGCTCATGCACACACATGTGCATTGGGCAACACATGTACTATCTATGTTGCTGTTCTGTCATGCTATCTGTGAGACTGGATGGACACTGACATGTACCTGTAGAGCATGTGAAGGTCCAACTCCCTTCCACCAACTCGCGGCACTTTCTCGGTCACACCCATCATTTCATGCACCTGCATAGAACAGACTCTGGCTGCACGAGGTGGCACACAATAAGCTGGCTGCATGATGCTGCAAGCGTGTGAGTTGATGCTCTTCTTGCAAACGCCAAACCAAGGAGCTCGGACCGCTTTGCATGGTCTACAGCATGTGATTGAGTGCATCTGGACCTTTGTTGTCTTGTGCATCAGCTCATGAGCAGCATGCATCGTGATGCATTGTGATGCCCTGGGTTTTGGCTTTGCGGTGGTCCCTAGTTGCAATGGTAGGGACAGGGCAACCTTTAACATGTTGACTTCACAGCACGCTGAATTACCTTCTTTAGAGTGGCATGGAACAGTTCAGGATCCCTGGCAATGTCCTCGCCGCTGGCTTCTGCTGGTGGGTAATGAAAGCTTGCTTCAGGCTGCAGTACTGCAGCAGACAACAGAACAATTGTAGAAGATGGATCTGCACAGGTACAGAAAAGTAGCAAGGCTTGTCCTGCCTCACCTTGCTGTACTGACAGCTCTCCTGGAGAGCCCATCATGGCGGCTGCTTGCCAGTCTGCAGAGTCAGAACAACTGGTCACTGTCTGAGCCGTCTAGTCGTGAACAGCAAGTCGCTGACGTCAAGTCGTTCAAAGTGTCTGGGGCACTTAGGTCAGGAAGTGTCGCAAGCTGTTTGATGAACAACAAGCACTGACCGTTCAGCTTGAAAACGACAGAAACACGCGCAAACTTTATGTCGGGTGCCGCAGCGAGATCCACAGACAACAGATGTGCCCTCGGATAGTGGTTCCGGAAAGCAAGTCGACAGTGATCAGTGTGAAAACCGGGCCCGTCAGCTGCTTGTACAGTCAGCCAGCTCGAGGTGGACACTCAAGCCTGTCTGGTGAAGGGCGAACTGCAGCAGATCTTTAAGGCGATCAGAGTGCAGACGTCATGTTACACTTGGCCGAACCTGTTGCCGAGACTGTCGAAAATTGAACCAGCAGAGCAGCAAAAATGTTGCCCCAACATTTCTACAGGAACAGCTCTGACAAATGCTGTGCCAGAACGTACTCCAGTCGTCTTCACCATACGGACCCCATTTTGGGAATTTGCACAATATCCCAGTGAAGACAGGGGTAGAAATGTACGCAAATTTGAGCAAGGGGTGCACATCTGAACAAATGTACACCTCGTATTTAGTATACCTCAAGCAGATTTGGCTCGGCCTTTGCCTTAAAATGCGCTGCATTTAATTTCTATAAAATCGCTGAGATCGACAGCTCAGGTTAGGGCAGCCGAACCACATCATCGGCCATAGCGCCTTGCGCCGGCATGACCTTGTAGGAACGAGGAAAGCAAATGCTCACTCACAGCGAGATGTAGCTGTTTTGCAGCTCGATTCCGGCTTACATTAGCGGACGAGGCAGTTGTCTGATGCACCCTATTTCGCTGGTCTGACTCCCCTTGTGCCTCAAGCACATTCGAGCCGGCGTCTCCGCTGCAATGTGACCTTCCATTGCATTACACATTGAATGCATGCGAACCCTGTGCCGTTGCAGAATCTTGCTGCGTTCTGCACCATTCTGATCACCGCCGTGCAGAGCTTGAATCGTTGGCTATGCCACCCAGTCATATGTGCGCTTCAGGTAGCATAGTGCCTCTGGAAGTTTCGCTTGTTTACCATGTGCATCTCCCATTGCTTCAATACTTAGGCCCCTGAACACCTGCATGCTTGCTGTGCAGTTTCAAGGGGCTATTTGCATTTTCATCCTGGCCTGTGGATGGGTCTGGGCAGGCTGTATGAGGTCGAGGGAAGTGCAGAGGTTGCAATCTCTCAATCTGCAGCATATCTCCTCCCGGCTTGCAGCCAATCATGGCGTATCCTCACAAACAAGATCATGTCCAGCTCCATCAGCAGCGGCAGACAACAGCAAGGTAGCTGTCAAAGCCTAGTGGTGTCCCGGGCAATCAATTGTTACCTTGCAAGGAAGATGACACATGCCGCAGTTTGTTTTGACAGATTGGCGTTGTGCTGCAGACCTGTCTGCCAGGAGTGACAGTTGTGTTGCCCATCCAAGGCTACAGGAGCCATAGCCTGCTGAATTGGCAATCACAGCTCAGCATGCAATACGCTGGACCTGTAGAGTACATCTTTGTGACCCAATCAGCCGCAGGTATGAGCTTGCTCTTTCCTTGTTTACCTGAGCCATCTCCCAAACAAGGCTTTTCTACTGTCTCCAGGCGTATCTCACTTGGCAATTCACACTGTGAAATTGATGCATCGCAATTAGACTTGACAATTTGGATCCCAAAGGGCTGACTCTCTACATAGCCTTCAATGTTGCAAGCCATCCTCTGTGACATCAACAAGCCAGAAGCCATCACAGCCAGCACCACATTATCAAGGCCATCACACACTTCAGTGGAAACAGAGTTGCCATTGCCTAGCAAACGCATCTTGGATGCTTCTTCCACATATAGCCATCAATCCTGCAGAGTCGCACAGACTGGTACACAAAACAACAACTTGTCATCAAGCAGCAGCAACATGGAATATTCTGTGCATCAGTGCTTCAACTGCATCATAGTGTGGCTATGTATGCAACAGCAGTGACATGTGACTTGCAACATGTGCAGATCCAGCCATACAAGTGCTCCAGAAAATGATCAGCTGTGAATATGAAGCAGCAAGAACCCAAGTAGTCATCAGCGGGGCTTCTTCTTCCTGCAGTCAGAAGATCCACAACCTTCAGAGGGGGATTCTGGAAGCCAGCCGGGACTCCAAATATGTGCTGTGCCTGGATGACGACATACAGCTTCATCCTGGCTTCCTGCAGATGTCTGTCGACAAGATGGAACAAGATCCTGCTGCTTTCATGCTCACAGGTTAGTAATCTCGTCCTCCTTGGTTCAGGTTTTGGCTGTAGCACTGTGTGATAACACTGTGCAGTATTACCATGCACAACTCAACTTGGCCTTTCATGGGTGGGTCTTGGAACAATTCGTTTGTCTCAGAATCCAGATTGCTCCAACTGCTCTAGGTACCAACACCAAAAGTTACCTTGGTACTGAATTGCCAACTGCCATCTGTCACACTCATGCTGCGTGGAGGTGCACTGAAACTTGCAGTATATAGACAGGAAGCTTAGAATCTCCATGCTGCTCATCAGCTACACTGGCACAGACGCTCTGCGTTTACCATGCATGCCATCTGACACAGTCTGAACATGTATGCGAGGTCACAGTTTATAACACTTGTTTGCAACAGTTGAGCCTGAAGGCACCCTTGTTGCCATCTTGTCAGGCCAGGCATCATTACCTGTACTTATAGTGCTTGGGGCATTGGGATCTCACTATAATCTTACTGTGGTCAATCATTGTGTTACGTTACATTTGTTCAATTTTTGTCATCATCGTTACTGTTGTTACTTTGTACTTTGTGTGTGTTTTTCAATAGTATTGGCCCCCCAATATCATTGTTACTAATAGTTCGTATTTGTTTCCAGGTTCTTTTTGTGTATATGCTTACCATGTTCATGGCTGACTTCATGACACACAATGCAGGGTACCCCTTTGACATCCCCAACCCTGGAGCAGGGGTGCTGAGCTATGCAGCCCTGGTATACCACCTGCCACTGCTCATTGCCTTCTCTGTCAGCCAGAACACCAGCTTTGTGTGGGGTGGCTGCATGCTCTTCCCTGCTGTGCACATGGTCAATGATACCTATGGCATCATGCAAGTAAGACCTCATCTCCCAGTTGCATTCAGAGTATGCATGTATTGGCGCATGATTAACTTTGTATGGGGCGGCTGCATGCTCTTCCCTGCAGCGCACATGGTCAATGACACCTATGGCATCATGCAAGTAAGGCCCCTGTTTCCCCAGTTGCATCTTAAGGTATACATGGTCAATGACACTTACGGCATCACGCAAGTAAGGCCCTGTTTTCCCAGTTGCATCTAAGGTATACATGGTCAATGACACTTATGGCATCATGCAAGTGGGGCCCTGTTTTCCCAGTTGCATCTAAGGTATACATGGGCAATGACACTTATGGCATCGTGCAAGTAAGGCCCTGTTTCCCAGTTGCATCTAAGGTATACGTGTACTGGCACATGGTCAATGACACCTATGGCATCATGCAAATAAGGCCCTGTGTCCCAGTTGCATCTAAGGTATACATGATCAATGACACCTATGGCATCATGCAAGTGAGGCCCCTGTTTCCCGGTCGCATCTGGAGAATGTATGATTTGGCACATGGTCAATGACACCTATGGCGTCATGCAAGTAGGGCCCTGTTTGCCCGGTCGCATCTGGAGTCTGCATGATTTGGCACATCACTAGCTGCAAAGCATCATGCTGAGGAGGCAAAGTACAGCAATTGCTTGGCTTGATACTCTAAGGCACCTCAAGCCTCAGGAGCAGGTGTCGTTTCATCGTTGATGTTCATTGCAAAGAAGGCTTTGAGAGCATTGAGTAAGGGGAGAGAAGGGGC
>JAABUP010000984.1_pt1:0-60000 | contig 61150 bp, 96 predicted proteins | sample 5559201 | NCBI WGS metagenome assembly JAABUP01 (sample SAMN10711887, study PRJNA513373) | rock metagenome | isolation source: Antarctica rocks | place: Antarctica | reverse complement strand
AGGAGTTTCGCATTCCAGTCAGGCAGATTGTTGACTCAGAGTCTCAAGCCACAGTGATCCCCCCCGAAGCATGACAGCTCGACTCTGCTCCACAGCTGCAGCTTTTGCCTACCCCAGCCTGACTGGCAGGCTTCTGGCTCGGCGTACTGTAATAAGTACTGCTTCCACTAGCACTGACTGGCAGTCATCCCCAAGCAAAAGAGTCAAACCTGTTGAGGGCTTGCCGCTGTCAAGTCCGCCACGCAGTCAACAACGGCGCGTTGCAGGATCCACTGTTGTGCGCGAACATGTAGCATTGGCTACAGCTGCACTGCCAGACTGGCCCGGGCTACAGGTCTGGCGTGACTCTGAGGTGGACAGCAGAAGAGTTTGGGGAGACAAGGGCGCTGTCCCTGTGGTGATCACCTGCTGGAGTTTCTGTTGAAACGCGATAACACGGCTGTACTGTGTTGTCATTGTGGAGATTGTGCTTCAGGACCAAGCATCTGCTGCTGAAGAGCAGACATTGGGTGTTGGCACTCTTGCTTGTTGCGCACAGCAGGTATTTTTTTATCCTCCGATGCAGATTGCAACATGTGTCCGTCGAGCCAGTCTGGAGCCGTTGTGTTGTTCTATGGCATCAGGCACTGCCATTAGCAGCACTGCCATAGATTCTCTTACTTTGGTTGAACTGGTGCAGGTACTACTGACTGCAGACCCCAAACGGAAGGCTGCTCTCACTCATCAAGCATGGCAGAGATTCAAAGCTGGTTTGATGCCTGTGGGTCAGGCAGAGCCTCCAGCAAGGCCAGCCAGGCCTTTACAGCCTCAGGCAAGACAGTCGACAGTGCAGCTTGCTGGTTGTACATTTGCCTCAAGGCTGTCTGTTGTGCTGACTGCATGGATGTGTCTCGGTTTCAGCACAGCAAGCATATACCAGCTTAGGCTCTCGTAAACTCGGTGCTAGCGCAGAGGTTGACAATGAAGGCTGAGAGCAATGTACATGGATGCAACCTTGTAAGCCGAATCCTGACAGACCTGTCTGATGTATGCAGCTGGTCCCTGCCAAGAATGTTCCCACCCCCAAACAGTCTCCATTGCCCCTTCCAGTATACATGTAAGCAATGCTGCTGTTGTGAGTCATTATTAGCCTGATGTCGTGCTACTGCGACGTTCAATGCACCCACATGCTTTCCAGACGCAGCGTCCCTGCCACATCTGGTGCATTGCAGGCTACATAACTTGGCGCATGTGGAGCTGAATGCTATTGATTTGGCTTGGGACACCGTGGCTCGCTTTTCAGGTTCACAAATGGACCAGGTATATGAGTACATTTGCTCATTGGATAGGTGTACCACAAAGTCGTCAAGCTGCTAATGCGTATGCTGTTTTAGCTGAGATTGTGCATCTTCAAAGAGTGCTGCTCCTGTTGTTGCGTGCTACCTGAGTTCTAACGGCAGGTCATGTGGGTTGAGAGTTCTGATTTTGATCACATTGATTTATGACCAAATTTGCATATTGGAGGCTCAGCATAGTTTCTGAGCAGAGAATTCCAGAGCACTGCATAGAAGCGCGTTGTGATTGGTTTGAAGTCGTCTCTTAAATATTGGACACATGCATGTTGTGTTTCTACAAAAGGCATACAAAAGCCCATTGTGCTTAAGCCGATCAGCCCCTTGTTTGGTCTGCAGGGCTTTTACTCTGACTTTGCAAGGGTTGCTGATGATGAGTCTCGGCACCTGAGCTGGTGCCTTCAGCGGTTGAATGAGCTGGGCTATGCCTACGGTGACATGGTGGCTCACAGCATACTCTGGGATGGTGCTCAAGCATCCAGTGGTGAGTCATATGCTCTTCAAACACATGCCATACCTATCTCTCGTTATGCTTACTTGACCAGCTTTCCAATCAGTCGGCCAAAAGCAGCCATGGTGCTACATGCAATGCATCTATGTGTTGTGGAGCATGGCATCACAATGGCTGGTTGTGCTGCCAGGTGACCTGGCTGGGCGGCTTGCGGTAGTGCCCATGAGTCAGGAGGCCAAGGGGCTGGATGCTGGCCCCAGGCTAGCAGAAAAGCTGGTGGGGTGTGGAGACAACCGCTCTGCTGCCATTGTCAGCCGTATTGCTGCTGAAGAGAAGGCTCATGCTGCTGTCGGTGAGCTGCAGCTCATGTATGCCTGCTCATCATGTTACCTGCTTTGTCGTTTGCGCGGCCTTGCTAGTCTGCATGTGTAGATCTTGAGTTGCAGCTTGCGCAGTTCTGCCCAGACTGTGTAATTCAGGCAGTGTCAAGGCACTGTCTTCACTGCAATTTGCCCTGTGTTGCATCAGCATGACTTACACGCAACAACTCGATATCTACACTTCATTTCTGCCCAGCATCAGCTTCTGCCCTCTGTATTCAATATCTTGTAGCCAGGTGTATTGCACGGCTGCATGTGTAGGTGTCAGCTGGTTTACTCAGCTGTCAGCAGCACTGGGAGAGGACCCTGGGGCTGCCTACCAGCGCTGCATCACCTCTTTGGGGCAGCAGGAGGGCCTCAGGCCGCCGTACAATCATGTGTCGCGTCAAGAGGTTGGCCTGCAGCAGCATTGGTAAGCATATCTGATGGACAAGTCACAGTGTAGACGTACACATTGTAAGCCCTGCAGGTTTGCAGAGCAGGTCTCATAGAGTCCTGCAATCAAACGCATTGAATCTTCAGCTTCAACTGCTGCTCTTGTATGCAGCATGCAGTTGCTCAGTCTGTCATAACACCATACAATCATTATGCAACCACTAGGTTTGTCCAGATTGGTGATTGGTTGCATTGGACAGCAGGTGTGCTGCTGTCAGTTTCCAGCAAAGCTGACTGAGTTGTGCAGGTATGACAGAAGCTTGTGGCCTGCTGATGGTGTTGCAGCAAACCACAATGTGAGCCCATCATCAGCATCTCAAGTGAAGGGTCAGCGGGTCAATTCTGAGACGCCTGCTTTGGGCAAAGACAGCATGAAGCACATACGTCAGCGCATGGCCACTGTGCTGGATGTTGAGCTATGCAATGCAGCCTGAGGGACTTGTGTTTTACTGAATCACCACTGCTAAGCTGTTGCTCAGCTTAGGTTGCAACGACCTTTAAAGATCCCTGGAAAGGAGGGCCCTGATTGTCAGTGCAACACAGCTGTCAAACAGCTGTAACAGTTCAGCAGTTGAGGCACTCTGTCATCTAAGTGGGGCCTGTCAAATTCTGAGCTGACTGCATGGCAAACCCTCAAACATGACTGCAAGCAGCTACAGGCATGCATTGACATGCAGTTACACTCACATTTCATTGATTTATTTGTAGTGTTTCACTTCATGATTGTGTTGCTCATTGCTTTTCAGCACCTGGTATACTGACAGTCTGGGATGTGCCTGCACATTATGATTTTGGGGAAGTACACAATGGGTCTACACTGATTGTTCGGTTATTACTGATTATTGACCTGCTGTGACTGTTTTCCACACTTGATTCCCTGCATAATTTGGGATGGATGCTGTGTCTGCTTTCATCAACCTAATAGTGAGAATGAACTTCACATAGTATATTCAAAGGAACCCAGGTCTTTCAGGTGGTTCGCAAGCAGCACAATTCTCTCAGAGTCTGCAGCTATGTACACAGTACTGTACATGCCATAAACATGCAGAGCAGGGTACGTCAAACTGCATTGCCAAGCATCTTTGGTCAATGCTTATGCACCAGTGTCTGATAGAATAGTTTTAGACTTTTGGAACGTATCTGCCCCTGAAGGTTCAGCATTCCTAGGAGGACAAGAGTCAATTCATACCCGAATAAGCAATATGCTCAAGCCATGTGCCATAGGTCTGAATGACGCAGGGACACGCCTTGGCTGATCCCTTTGCCGTATGCAAGTGGGCGTGTGTGCATGCACACATGCATGTATGCAAAAGTCCGAAGTGCGGTTCACTCAAAGCTCCTTTTGTCAATGTCTGTGGATTGTGAGCAACTTCTTTGCCTCTCTGGTCGTCACAAACCGCTTTTGGCGGGTGAGGGTGCTCATCCATGTTGGTTGCGATCAGTTGACTGTGAGCATGCTGCATGTATTGGCTTGTCAAATCCCTGGCAGACTCGTCAATGTCAACAAAAACATGAGGCAGCAAGTGGTTAACAAAGCAAACATTGATGATCATTGTGTCTCACAGACGAAGACGGAACAACGAACAAGACCTTTGCACAAGTCATAAAGCGCAAACATGCCTATCAGCAGCTGGGTGAACTTTGCTTATTGCCAGTTGGTGCCGGCAACACGGCGCTTGTATGCATTGGATGGCTTGATTTCTCCTAGAGTCTCCTTGACAGTAGTCTGGTCATCCTTCCTCTGATTGACAGGCTCATAGTCCCGCAGCCACACACCCTGCATGCAACCAGCTGGTTGCTGCTGCTGCTTACGTGTAACAATAAGAATATGCAAACTTCACTTGTGAGCTCAAGCTGGAAAGTCAAACCATCCTGGAAGGTCCACCGTAGATGCACTGAGCAGCAGGACACATGCAACAGGCTGACCAGGATGATCATTGCATATACATTGATATATCATTATGTATACAGTCTGTTGACTCTAGCCTGTGCCTTACCCTGTAGTCTTGCTGGGGTCTGAGGATCTTGGTGTCAGGATCTGTCAGGCTCTCCCTCCAGTGTGACAGGTATCCAGTCACACGCGGCACGGCAAACAGGACTGTGAAGAACTGAGGCGGGAAGCCTAAAGATCGGTACACCAGGCCTGCACACTCATCCTTTCATTAGTCAGTGCTTGCTGCTGAACTCAAACAGTAACATCAATCAGGAAAAGCCACTCTGGACGTGTTTGTCTATAATGAATGTGCTGTCGCGCATAACATCCTTATGTTGCAGATGGTTGCGCAGCCCTCACACAGCTGCACTTGCACCTCACGCACTACACTGGCTCTCAAGCTGTCAACTGACTTCAAAAGAAGGATCCTCCAATCCTCCAAAAGACTAGAATGAACAAATGCCAATTCCGTCTAATTAAACCCCCCCCCCCCCCTTCCCCCCGGCAACACATCCCCTCAGGAGTGTCGTTTTGTGTCGGCTGCTTGCTGTCAGACTCAGGCATATACCCCATGGTCCCACTGACAATATCTACATAGCACCAGCGTGCATAAAAAGCACAACACATGGCAACAGGGCTAACCTGAGTAGAAGTCCACATTGGGGTACAGCTTCCTGGACACAAAGTAGTCATCGCTGCGAGCAATCTTTTCCAGCTCCACTGCAATGTCAATGAGGGGGTCCCGCCCAGCAATGGCAAAGACGTCCTCTGCCACCTGCTTGATGATGGTCGCTCTCGGGTCATAGTTCTTGTACACCCTGTGTCATGCACAGTATGTCACTCACAGATTGACATATACACCCTTGCCTTGTCATGGTTCACATGTGTGACACTGCTGCTCCTCATGCGGCATTTCTAGATCTTGCACGGCATTCAACCAGTTCTACCTCCAGAAGCAGGCCTTCGACGAGAAATCAGTCACGCATGAAACACACCCTCTGCTGTTGACCCTAGACAGCAACTTGTGGTTGCATACGAGGCGGGAGTGCCACTGTAGCCATCTGCTTTTAAGCAGACTGCAGTGTTCCAGACAAGCGCTCTGCAGCAATACATAATGCTGGACTTGCTTGCTTGAGGTAAGCGCCGTGTCCAAGCCTGTGTGCCGTGAAGCAGTGCAGTGCAGTGCAAAAAAATATGCTGACAGCACAGGGCATCTCACAAAAGGGGCGCACCTGTGGCCGAAGCCGAACATCTTCTCCTTGCGATTCTTGACCCCCTCAATGAACTTGGGGATGTTCTCCACTGTGCCAATGCGCTCCAGCATGCGCAGCACCGCCTCATTTGCACCTCCATGCAGAGGACCATAAAGTGCACCAACAGCCCCTGAATCAAGGTGGATGGTGGTGTTGTGCCTCACCAAGCACAGCATGCAGCAAGACATAGCTGCTGCTGTGTCCTGGCAACAGCTTTGATGAGCATGCAGCTGCTGATATATTTGCACAAGTTCTATGTAGCACTGCATGCAGCACTGCAACCATGCAGTGATGCTTTTATATGCTCTGTCAACTGGCAACTTTGAGGCATGCAACTTTTGAAATAGTGGCATCCGGTGGCACATATCCCAGCAGCAAATTTGCAATAGTGGGTGACCATAGCCTTTGCTCCAATGTCAAATATGCTCAATGATGACAAGCAAAGCATACATAGTGATTGATGGCCTACCTGAAATGGCAGTGTAGACATCCACACCGCTGGAGGCCAGATGCCGGGCTGCAGCTGTGGAGCAGTTCATCTCATGCTCAGCATGCAAGATGAACATGATGTCCATTGCCCTTGCCAGCTTGGGGTTGGGCCTGCATGAGAACACAAGCTAGATAACAGATGATGCATTGGTGACTCAGAGGATCACAGCAAGCTGAGCCTGTCATAGCATGGGCGCAGCAGTCTGAAACTCCTGATTATGATATGGCAAGCATGCGTGATTGTACAGCTGTGAGCAGCTACTGCCATCTTCCCTGATTTACAGATAGCACTCAACAGCTGACTCTCTTGGTCAATACATAGCTTAGACATTTGGGCCTGCTCCCGATCTGCCTAATGGAAAGCCATGAGACTGGTTGAAGTAAAAGGCAAAAACTCACTTGTAGTTGAGCTTGTTGGAGGCATCCAGCATGTACAGGAAGTTCTCAGAGTAGCTGAGACTCTGGTTGGGAGGTGCTGCATTACGCCCACTGGCTCTGTGATAGGCCAATGCAGCAATGGCGGGAATCTTGCCTGCATGTATTGTATTGTTTCTTAACGCTCACTTTCTTTGTTTTGCATACAAAAGAAGGTGTCTACGGAAATTTGATTTATGTAAAAACTTTCTTGTATTTCAACCCTTACTTCTAAAAGACCGCAGGATTCCAGTGAGCCTTCGCCGTCGCGCACCACGACAACTTATCAGACAAGTTCCTATTGCCGAGAGTGCAAGTGATGTCCGACTGATCGAGCCATATCCCAGTATGGCCGGCCAGTATGGCTGAGCTATAGTATGCATGCGCTATTGCCATCCAGTCTGTCAGGCTGAACCATGCTGATGGATAGTCCATTTATGCATCAACATCTCGTCAAGGCCAGCTCTAGTATGATCCAGTAGCAAAGTGCATGAATTGATCCAGCTGTTTTGTGGAACATAAGGGCTTTAAAATGCATCAACAAGCGTAGGAATGGCTTGGCAGACTGCTGCCAGGTGTGCATGCAGTTGCACATACCTATCAACCGCACAATCTGCTTGTCCTGAATTTCCTTGCTCTTGTACACATCCTGCCCTGCGAGGGCTGGGTTCTGCTCAGGGTGGCAGGTTGAAAGAGCGTTGATGCCCACCAAGATAGTCCCCATGAAGTGTGCATCATGGGGAAGAGCATTAATAGCATCTTCTACAACTGCCGGGACTGCGCTGTGGCGGCCGACTGCCTCTTCAAAGCGAGCTAGCTCCTTTGCTGATGGCAAGTCACCATACAACAGCAAGTAAGCTACCTGTATGCAGCAAACTGAGTCCAACAGACTGCGAAACTAATTGGAAACAGCCACATACCCATGTTGCATGTCACACAGTGCTTCAGCATTCCAACGCACATACTGCACAGATGCAGGCACATGTGCCAGGACAGCAGTGGAAGCATACCTCCAGGAAGTTTGAGCGTTCTGCAAGTTGCTCAATAGGGTAGCCCCGATATCGAAGAATCCCCTTGTCACCATCTATGAAAGAGATCTTGGACTTAACAGCTGTTGTGTTGACATATCTGCAGCAGAGCACGAGATCTAGGACAGGTGTCAGGGCAGCAAAGGAGCAGTCAACTATATGGCATGCATATTACCCATTATCATATGGCCGGATGCCAACTCCATCACCACCAGCTGTAATCTTCTTCAGATCAGTGCCTTTGATGGTACCATGGTCGCTGATAGGGATCTCGTACTTCTTGCCAGTACGGCTGTCGGTGACAGAGAGAGTCCCTGGGCCACCACCTGGCGCTGGCCTCTCCTTGGGATCGCTCTCAGCTTTTGTGACTTGAGGCTCAACTGAAGTCTGGATCTCATTTGGAGTTTGTTGTGGCTGTAGATGCCGCTGCAGAGTGGCTATGCGATCCGCTGCAGCAGAGGTTTGCATGGCTGATTGCCTGCTTGCGAAATCGGTGCAATTCGTGACAGCTTTGTTGCGTGTGACACAACGCAGTCTTTGCAATACTACTGACAAGCCGGTTGACAATGCAATAGATTGTGTCGCTAATGCGACAACAACGAAGGCTCAACTGATGCTGGACTCACGAAGCCAGGTCAGCATTTGCATGTGTGCTTCGGATGACGTGATAGCTAAGGGCTCAGCAAAATCTTTCGTTGCGTGAAATGCATGCCACAGGCCTAATCAATTATCTGTTTAAACACAAAGTCTTACATAACACAGAAAATACCCTAAGGTCAGTAGTCAGTCAGGCAAATATATATATGTATATCGATGTTGGCGACAGTGTACAGGAACCATGCATAGTAAGCAACACTGCTGGTGGTATAGCAGGCGCAATGACACCTGTCTCAAAATGCTCAGCTGTCGAAGCAAGTCCCTTTTTAGAAGAATTCTACAGTTGTCTAAGCAGATCTTCCTGCCAACAAAAACACGCGGAGCTGAAACATAGAGTCCGATGTGATTCATATCAAACTACGCGTCGTCTAGACTTATTTGCGATGATCAATTGCCATGTTTGCTTGATGTGTGTTGGTTCAGCACTGACAAACTGATGCAAGCTGAAACAGTATCAGGGCATTGTGACATGAAATGTTTTGCAGTATACTAGCTATACTGTAGTCCTCAAAACTCAGCCACTCAGTTTAGGTGTATAACAAAAACAAATGAATACCCAACATAACCTGAAGTATGCAGAACGAATTGTTCAGCTGTTGCACACTCACTGCTTCTTCCTGGCTGGCTTGGATGGCAGGCCTACCGTTTGAACATACCGGTGTGCAAAGACTTCAAAGTAGTAGCTGGCTCCATTCCAAGCCGAGATACTCAGGATTGCCAGTAGAAAGACACTGTGTGCATGATAGTAGTTCCACCAGACTTTGCATACAGCAAATGTCGCCCCAGTCAGGGTGACATGCAGAGCCATATATGCCACAGGCTGCAGCACAAAGACAAAAGGCCTTCAGTGTTTGACCTGGTGACTGCTAGGGAGCAATGTCTCACAGCCTGTGCTGAGGCTCTTCGCTTGATGCATCAGTTGAAGCTGTAGCAATGCACTTGCATGCCAGCAGAGCATGCCAGCAGAGCATGCCACCAGAGCATGCATCAAATCATGTTGCAGGGTATACTCCACATCCCAGCTCTAAAGACCATTACAAGTTTGTGCAATACGATTGAAAGGCTGTGCAACTCGGTAGCAGAGCCGTGTGCAATGCCCAAAGCTCAATGCTCATTGTGTCGCATGCTGCTTACCTGTGCCTTAGGCGGGAACTGCTTGACAAATTTAGACACACCACTCTTGGGGTTTGCAGTGGTGTAGTTGAACAAGGTGTCATATCCTCTCTGTTGTATCCGTGAGCTGGACAACACAAAGATCTGCATTGCACTATCCATGATTACAAGAGCATCATGAAGTCTGATTGTTGTTTGTGCCATGCTGATATAGATTTCATGCCTCATACTGCTCATCAGTTGTGCATTTGTGCCTGTGAGTACCCCTAGAACCTCAGTGCAAACTCAAAGGGGCACAAGAAGACAAAGATCATGTTTTGACATGCTGAGGTCCGCTGATGTGGCTGAGCATCTACCCAAGAGTCTCACAATAAACACAGTCATGCTGAGGTGTTTGCGTTCATTCATGCTGAAGTGCTTGCATGAATGAGGTGCTGCCAAGCAGATGGCATCTTTCGTTGACCAAGAGGGGTGCACAAGACATGACAGCAGCATGACCACTGGACAGGCAGACAGGGCAGGGGTGTAACCTTGACATAGTACAAGAGAGCCCAGACAAGGTATGGGATCATGGGCAGGACCACAAGGTCCAGCAAGCTGGCATCATGCCACTCTGCCATGGCCTCTGTGGACTTCTTGTTGTACTCCCTGACATGCACATCTGGATGCCACCTCTCTGTCCACGCTACGCATGCTGGGAACCAATGCAGGAACAGTGAGGTGGTCTGCAGCCACAATACAACACTCACTTGTGTTGTCAGTGTGCAATAACCTGAACATTGCAATGCGTTTCTTGCAAGACAAAAAGTGAGGTCGACAACTCTCTAGTACACTGTTGACTGCCACAAAGATCTGCTAACAAAACACTATGTTGAGCATTTGCCTAGGATGTGACATCATGAGATCTGAACCGTCACAAGTCTTGAATACACAGTGTATGCAGATGCGTGTATACTAAGGTTGCTATAGCTGCTGACAACTTGAAGCAGTTGATGACAAAGGGGAGTATGTCAGGTGCATGACACAAGGCAACACACAGTGCTTGAAGATGCTGCATTTTGTGCCTTGTCAAGACTGTGGAACACCAGGGAGTTTCTGAATGCCACCACAGACCAAGCCAAGGGCCCTGCTGCATACGCAAAGGTGACCTGTACCACAACATCTGCTATAGATGATCATCATGTCTGTCACAACATGCCACTGAACCACACAATGCAGCAACAAACTTAAAATTGACTATAGTAGCAAAGGTGGTTACCAGTGTTGAGCTGCAAGTGCAGCTGCCAATACAGGGAATGCATATGACAGTAAGTAGTGCAGCGACGCACCTTGTGCATGTATGCTGAGTGGGGGAACACCCACAAATGTACCAGGAGCAACACATTTGCCACATAGCAGAAGTCAAACAGGTAGTAATGCCACTTCTTGATGCGGTACAAGGCCCAGCGTAGAGTGAAGAGCACAAATGCCTCTGCTGTGTAGATGCGATAGAATGTGGTTGGACTCCAGCCAAGCCAATATGCACTCAGCCTGCAGCAATGATGCCAAACATGATTACATGAGCAGAAGTTCCGATGCAATCATGTGGCAGACTTTGCCTGCTGAGCTCTCATGGCTTACATTGCCAGCACAGTGCCTGCAACAAATGCCAGCTTATCCCGTAATAGTATTTTCTTGGGCGTCACTTGCTTCTTCACCATCGCCTTGAGCTTGGCTCTGCTCATAAGGCTTGTGTCCACATCACCCACATCCAGCTGCAGCCAATGGCAAAACAGCTGTCATCGGTGAAGTCATGCAGAATCAGCAGCACAAGCCTTTTATACCTGTTGGTAAACATCCAGATCATCCAAGCTGAGTGAGGGTGCTGACTCAAAGGCGTCATGAAGTCTCAAATCAGCCATGTCCGATATCGTATGCATAAAGGCGGTATGCGTGTAAGCATCTGGTGATTCCGGCAGGGAGGCACGCGAACTTTCGGAAGGGAAAGCGTTTATTGCAGCTTTCTGACCACGATCCCTTGCAGCTTCTGCTTCGAGCTCAGCATCTCCGCTCATTTCAGTCAGCGAAGGCAGAATCGTGATTGGTCCGGCTGAGAAGCGGTTGATCGTTGCCTGTCGGCAGGATCACTATGAAAGTGCTTTTACGCACACGTTGACCGAGTCTGAAGGTGCAGATCCTGACTGTTGCAAGACCAAATTGGCAAGGAAGTTTCTCCACAATCTGCAATTTGAAGTTTTGCGGGCGAGAGGCGCATGTGACAACGTATGCAGCACAGAGCAAATTTCAGTGAATGGAGCTGCTAACTGAGAGAGAGATGCTTCAGGCCTTGCTGGACCGTAAGATACATACGCCGTCAAGGTACTGACATGTCCCTTTGGATCCAAAGACCTTAACAATTCGGAACATTCCGAACAATCTGATGCTCGATTCCTCATCATACGCAAGACCAGTGCCAGCAGGATGTTGTTTGAACTTGCGTTGGAACAATGTCTGCTAGTGCCCAAGTCTAAGTTACTGCCATGACATGATCACTGTGCGTCCTCAGCCAGCGCCCGTCCCACTGCCTGGCTTTGGGCGCAATCTGTCATATCTGCGAGCTCCATTGAGGCAGAGCGTCATTGTTGCTGCTGGCTCAAATCGGCATAGCTTGTCAGCAGCTTGTTCAAGCCTTTCTACGAGAAAACCCAGCTTTACCTCTTTTGTCACACAGCAAACCAGCAGCTTCAATGTACCAGCCCTTGTGTTGGCGGCTGTGCTGACACTGACATCTCTGCCATGTGATGGCTCATCTGTACTGGCCAATAAACCAACATTTACCACCGACTATGCCACAGTCGTGCGCAAGCGTGAAGGCAAGTCCAAAAGCAATTTACCTTCTGCCAGGGAAGCAGAGGCATTGCTTGAGATCAATGAAGACCTCTTCACAACAGAGGCCCTGGAAGGCATGTCCAGGTGCCGAAATGTCCGTCTACTTGACACCTGTTACAGTCTGACAGTCTCAGCGCTGCTCTACAATAATGGCAGCCTGGACGTGCAGCACCTGGCTTGAGGCAGGTACAATAAATTTTGGGTTTGGCCCTCATAAGCGTCTCGACCTGGACTTGCAGGATTGTACACTATGCAAAGTTTGTCGAGAGCCTGAAAGACACAGAAGAAGGTCCAGGTTGTGAGCACTGCACAGACAACCGCTTGCTGCTTGAGCGTGCCTGGCAAGTGGTTGCAAATGAGTTCTATGATCCTGCTGGGCGGTTCAGTCAAGCCAAGTGGGCAGACCAGCTGCTTACCACCTTCAAGGTGACTTGCTGAAGCTGTCCTGGATCAACCTGCGTCTGCAGCGTCTCTTGACCGCAATTGAATGTCAGTATCAGGTTGCTCTCACGTCGCACTATATATGGAGATGTTACATGAAGCTGAACAAGCCATCTTTGTGCAGATTCTCAAGATGTTCCAGCCTGAGCATGCGCGCCTCTCATAGCAAACGTTTTCTCACAAAATCCAAGCTTGAACATCTCAAGACAATAGACGCGCACATGCCTTTGCTCTTACTGCATATGTGTCAATTTCTTTTACTGCTGTCACGACAGTGTCCGATGAGATCTGCATTTGTTCTACATGCTGCCTACCACTGCAAAGAAATTTGTTTGTATGGCTCAGGCTGCAAAGGGTGGCTGCCTGCGCAACAGGCATGAGACCTACAAAGCTGCTGAAGACATGATGGCTTCTTTGGGTGACCAATACAGCCAGTTCTTGCCCCCGTCACAGGCAAGCTCACCAGCTACCTCAATGTGCACAATGCATGAACATCAACAGACACAAAGCATGATCCTTGTATCTGATGCAGTAGATTGACCAGCACCAAATGTGGTGAGCTGGCATGACAAATCTGGCAGATCATGTGAGCAGACAACACATGTCGTGGCAGTGCCTTGACACCATGTGTTACTGTACATTACATAAGAATCATCTGGGCTTGCCCAGCTGGCAGCTAGAGACCTATGAGCACTAGGCTCATCAGAGCCTCTGTCTATACCCGCTGTGATGTGCAAAGCTGCTGCCTATGTCATTATCCTTACCTGATGCACGGCATGCGCAGTACAGAAGAGCCATTCGGCACCCCCAGCCTGCAGAGAGGGAGTACTTGGCAGCCCAGTCCACAGGCACAGGGGTCCATGTGGGCAAGCATGTGGAGGGGGCCTGGCTGGTGGATGCCGCCATGGCTGAGTCCCCTGCAGAGGAGGCTGGCATTGTCAGAGGGGACCGCATCATTGAAATAAGTAAGCCTATGCGACTTTGTCAACACCCATCATGGTACAATACAGTTCTCGATAGCACAGCATTCTGTGCAAGAAGCTGTCCCAATCAGTCATCGTGGTTGAGCTGATCATGTGACCAATTCTGCAAGCAATAGCTTTGGAGTCCCGGTGTTAGCAGTTTCATTTTTGTGTACAGCCTGCTGTTGACAAAAAGGCTGTCTAAAGATGTACAATGAAGTATGCTTTGTATTGATGTGCATTTGGAGCCACACGTGAGTCTGGGCCGCTGCTCTATTTTTGGTACTTGTGGAAATCAAATCTAGAGCGGCGAACTCCATCTGCAGTGTCAACTGTGGCTCTAAGTGCATATCAGTTACAACAAGTGAACATGGGAATTCTCTACAGGTTGCTTTCCACAAAGGCAGGCTGGTATAAGTTTCTTCAAACTTGGCACAGTCAAAATAATGGTCTGCAGGCCAAGCCATCAAGCCATCTGAAGGCGCAAATCTTCGCAATCTTTATGTCATAAATGAGTTGTAATTGGTGTCATGAAGGAAGTGGTACATTCAAGCGGCGCTCCGGCTCTTTTTCTCTTGTCATGAATGTATAAATGTGTAATGCTGCTGCATGTTACAGCACGACAACAGGGTTTGCCAACCACACAGGCCTTTCACATGAGACAAGCTTATGCAGGCATCAAACTGTTGCCATCTTGTGCAAAGGCTGTCACTGTTTGCCTGTTGCTTACTAAAGGTTCGGACGACACAAGTCAAATCTGACAGGTTTGACAGAAACACCAGTATTGTTGTCTATGTCTGTGGCGTGCTGCACTGCTTGCAAGATGGCACCTCGCTTGTCGCCTTGTCCTTCTATGACAGCATGGTCTTCATGAGGCATCCACGTTTGCTAAAAACACTATCTGCAGCAGTGAGCGCAAATGAAGGGAGGTGTGCTGTGCGTTGATCACGAATGTCAGGGTTGTCAAATTGAACATGGTTGTAGTAGACCTGCTGCCATCTCGTTTGGTATCCTTGCCACTCCTGGTTGTACAAATTGTCTATGTAGCGCTCACAGCAGAGTCACAAGTTGCAAGCCGCAAGGTCTGGATGGTCACTTTGTACTCAACAGGAATGACCCCCGATGCAGCGCACCTTTGCAGAGGAGGCAGGTGGTGTGGAGACGGGAACATGGGAGTGAATCAGTTGGTTGCACATGCCACATGGGCTGTGAGATAGTACATGAAATGAGTGGGTGTGACCTGGCCCAGCAGGTGCTAATCGCGGTCCTTTGCAGGGTGGTAGAGAAGGCAGCATTGCGAAACCCTGTATTGTGCTGCACTGGTCACTGTGAAGACCATGCTCCACAGATGCTCATGCAGCACCTTGCAGAAGCACACACCAAGATGCCATGGTATGTGTGCTGCAGATGGGTATGCTGTGGACAGTCTGAATGCCCATGAGATGAATGAGTTGCAACGCGGCCCACTGGGTTCCACAGTTGCTCTCACCATTGTCCCTCTCAGGTCGCCTCAGGACCCTCAGACCGTCTTCTTGGAGCGCAGGCCATTACCACAACCACCTCTCAAGCAGGTCAGCAGGCGACAGCCTGATAGGTTCTACACATTGGCACTCTTCAGCTGCAGAGCCACCTGCTTAATACATTGCAGTTTTAGGGTGACATACTGTATGCATATCTGTGTCATTGTTTCCTCAATAAGCATTCAATCAAACAGTCAAACACTCAAGTAATCTAGCATATAATCAAGTAGCTTGTCAGAACTGTCCAAACGACCAATTAGTCTTTCCGTCAGTCAACCAATCAGTCAATCAATCAAGCCATATGGCAAGCACCTGCTCATCCATCTGGTGTGCGTCAGGCACCCTGTGCATCCTGTCAAGGCGACACCGTGACTGGCAAGGTGTGTCGTGCAGGCCTTGATTGGCTTGGCTGATGGGCCCACTGTCTCCTACCTGCGCCTGCACTACTTCAGCTCGGAGGGCACTCGTGCCTTCATTGATGCTATCCACATGGCCGAGTACTGGGGCGTGGAGGGTTACGTCATTGACCTGCGCAACAACCCAGGTGCTTGCTGCATTTCTTGTTCCATTCATGATGACCATGTCAGCATTGCTCAACAAGTCCTCTGAGCGTTCTGTCAGGCTGAGTGCAGTGATGAGTGAGTAAAAGCGCTGCACATCTGGAAAAGGAATCACAGGCATTGCAACTTTTGCCACCTGCTCATTGGCTGTCGCTTGTGCTAGCTCATGTTTGCATGCATGCGGCTGTTACTGTGTGGTATGCAAGTGCACGCGTGTATGCTCCAGATGCCTGTCTTGCTGTAGGAAGCGTGCATGTGTTTGTGTTGTGTGTCCACACGCAGTATGACAAGCTTCTCTGTCATCACACTGCGATAGCTCTGCTCCTGCACAGAGCATGACCCGCTTGTGGTCCAGGTGGGGTGTTTGAAGAAGCCATTGCCATTGCAAATCTGATGTTGCAAGGTGGGCAGGAAATTGCACAGACTGTGCGCACTGCTACCTTTGTGGACAACACTTGGAAGGTGAAAGCTGCTCAAGACATGCAGACCATGTTGTCACATTGCATCAGCCCTTGCACTGCTTACTCTGTTGCCTGCTGCACAGGCATGCCTTCAGCAGTCATTGCACTGATGGTGTTGTCAAGTTCAGTAATATGTTTTGGCACCTATGCTTTGCACTTTGCAATTGGCTGCCAGTGACCCAGAGTATGCATGAACATGTATTCTGCGCCTATGCCTTGCAGTCCCATGTGGCAACCAGCAACCCAGATTATGCATGATGGCATGAGCATGCCTGCAGGCGGGTGCACTATCCAGAGAGGTCTTCCCCACCCAGCCAGGGCAGCTGACAAAGAAGCCAGTCATAGTCTTGACTAACAGCAGCACAGCCAGTGCCAGTGAAGTGCTGGCTGGAGCACTGCATGGCAACAACAGGTGCACGTGACCGCAGACTTGGTTGTGCATGTTTGTCATGTGAGGACAGCTGCTTGGCGCTTGGTCCTGGTGGTACCATCCAGGCACTCCTGACAATCCTTGTGCACAAGGAGTTTCGAGATTTTCTTGACAATGCCATCAGAGATGGTTGTCATCACATTTGAGCTTGCATGGTGCAGGGCAGAGATTGTAGGCGAGAAGACCTTTGGTAAAGGCGTTGTACAGTATTACTTTCCCATGACAGATGGCAGTGGTATCAAGCTGACCATTGCCAAGTATTTGACCCCTGGACCTTTTGACATCACACAGTCTGGTGGGCTGCATCCAGACCATGCATGTAGTGATTTCCCACATGGAGATCGTGTAACGCCAGAGAATGACAGATGTATACAAGATGCTCTCAGGCTTATTGGTCAAAGTTCTTGAGTGGTGTAAAGCAAATGCTCCTAGGGTCAGCTCAATTTTGCAGGTTTTGTCTAGTACTTGCTAGTGAGTCAGTGTGTGATGTGCCTGGCCCACTGACACTGGAGTGAAGTTTGTTCGATTTGCAAGACACATGTCCCGCCCTTACATAGACAGCCTGACACACAGATTCATACATATGCTCACATACATAGTTCTGTGTGTACACACATAACATGTGGCTCGTAAAAATTGTGACTGCGTTCATTTTGATTCTGTGCCGAAATGTCCCCGTGGACCCAGCTTCAAGGTACCTACGCAAGCTGTGGCAGGAGCTATGGCAGTCATGTATGGCGTACCATATATGATTGCACAGGGACCATACGTATGTAACGCATAGTCCCTGTGCACAGATTGTGTGCCGTCAATCACACCGGGCATCATGTGCTTTCTGCAAGATGTAGACTGAAGTTGGTGCATGGTATGTAGTCAATACCGTCATTGGCACATTAAAGGTAAAAGTTACAGTGGTATAACAACATATTACTCGAGGTGTCACAGTGATGCCAACGATGAGTCAATTCGAAGCATCAATCGCACTATGTATTGCAATTCAAAGCATACCGCAATCTTCTTGAATGTACAATCAAAAATTGGGAAAGCATCAACCAACAGATACATCAAGTCCAAAATTGGAAGCAGATAAGCATCTAGCCTGCTCACTCTCAAAAGTTCAACTGCTACTTAAGCTGTTGCTGTGCAGAAAACATAGCTTGAAGCAGACGTAGATATAGCAACACCCACATGTTTTTTATTGTCAAGCAATGCACATGCTCAACAGAGCTTGAAATACAGCAGCCAGCATATACGCACTCCTGCAGTGGATTAATACTCCAAATTCCTGGTAGCACAAAACAAAACACTGCCAATGATGTTTGGCTGCTGTACAAATCATCACCCAGCCTCGTGGAGTATGCCATTGCATGATGTGTCCCGTGAATGACACATCTTTGACACGTTGGCCACCCAGCCTTGAGGCACACCATCCTGATTGTTGCGTCTACACTGCCATGCCTTCACCAATGCACTCCCCACCACCAGCCTCACCCACTCAGTGTCGCCAAGCTCTTGCTTGTTGCCACGGATGACAAGAGTGTCAGGCTCAGACTTGTGAAGCAGGGAGCGCGGGCCCTCAAGGCACGCCAGCTGTTGCCCTGTTGTTTCATCGTCAAGCATGATCTGCAGGCGCTTGCCACTGAATGTTGACGCTCCTGACACCCACCTGCGACATATCAGAAGATAGTCAAGCTGATCTACACAAGCGTCAAAGGAAGCTGGGCCTGCAACGGGACCAGGATCTCGCACTCATCAATGGATGAGGTATGACCTTTGGCGTCCCATGTTTGATATATTGCTACTGACCCCTAAAAAGGCTTTCTATGCATCTGCTTGACAGCCTGCAGCTTGGGTTCTGAAAGCTTGTCAGGTGTGATGCAAGCGCTTTGGAGTGAAGGTGCTGTATTGCAGGAAGAGGGTGGTGGTGTTGTTTGGAGATGTGCATTTGTTAGTGAGACTGGGGTCAGGCAGACATGCTGATAGACAAAGCTGCACAAGCTACTCAGCACACTGGCAGATTTTTGTTATACCGTACCTATACAAGCTGCCTCTCCATTGCATGGTGACATTCACCTCCAGAAACTTCTTGCGCAAAGTTGTTAGCTTTCCATGCTCCTTGCTGGTGAACTTGACGGACTTGGCAAACATCCCTTGCCTGATGCTGACAGGGCTGGCTGTGGTGTCGCACATGTCTTGCAGCTCCCAACGAATGTGGTTTGTGAATTCTCTGGGGACAAGATCATTCTCGTGCAACTGATACTTGTGCTCCGAGTTCTGTACAGTAGAGGAACTTCTTGTAAGCTTTCTTTCTTGTACTGTGCGCAGCTGAAGGGTCGCACGCAGACAGCAGGACTTGATACCATACGTAGCAGCGCAACGTAGCCGCTCAGACTAGCGGTCACAGGTGCCGTAACGCATGCATCTGGCCAGCGTAGAATTAGCGCCTCTGTAGAGCCACAGATGAGCAGCACAGCCGGCCCACCTGCGAGGTAATGTTTTGCCGTCTTCGGTCGCGGCGAAACGCAGTTCTGGCATCGTCAGACAAGCCGGGAGCTGGTGAGATGTGCTGACTTGAGGTTACGGCTGAAGTTCGAGGTTACAGAGTGTGACTGGCAGCAGCTGTGCAACTGGCATGAGGCGAAAGCAGCACTGCATCATCAAGATGAGTAAGCGTAGATGAGTAAGCGCAGATGAGTAAACAATGATGAGTAACCATGAACACTATGTCATGGCATGCATATGTTTGAACTCCCTATTTTTCTGTTCGATACTTCGAAGCCACTGCTAGACGGCTAACCTTTAGAGCGCTTTAGCGTAATGCACATCGAAGAAGGCAGACCAGCATGCACTCCAGTATGGGCAACGGTGTCTTGCGGTGCAACCAAAGCCACAAACACCCCAGAAACATTGTCATCAGCGAGCGAGAACACAGCCAAGTCAAAATGAGTAAAAAGGTGCATTTGTAGCAGTGAGGCAATATTGAAACCATACCTGCGAGCTGCTGACAGCTTTGAACCATTGTGACTAGCTCATGTGCAGCAAAGTTGGCAATGACAGACTTGTGACAAATCTGGGAGCAGCTATGTGAAAATGAACGTGCATTTTAAAATGCAGTCTCAGGTGCAGCGTGACTGGTCACAGCTACCTTGCTGAGCGCATAGGCTCATCCTCTGTTTGGAGACATCATCTGTAAAGTAGCGTTTGCTTGCAGCCAGCTCACACAGCTGGACCATGACCAACTCAGTGTACTGCAAGTGTGTAGCTAAAGGCAGCCGCCTACCTACCATATGGTATAACCCCTAAGTTTGAATGCATGTGGCATATGTATATGCATCATGTATGCATCACCTTGGTGGCTGTTTTGCTTGTGCAGAAGGGTCATAGTGCCCGTCACACCAACAGTCTCCTAAATTACATCAAAATTTGCCACTTGAATGGAACTAGAGTTGGTGGTCTGGACAATATTGACATTTAAGGACCGACAGACATGTAGGACCAGCAGTGTTACTGTTTCAATGTACATTGCAGTCACCACGTGAGATGCTGCTTCCGAGGCTCAGAAGCCACACCTTCACGGTACACATGACCTTAGCCAAGTAATAAGACTACTAACCTTAAAGATGTAACTCGGCACAGCATTGATGCACAATTTTCTTAGTGGTATGACTCCGTTGACCAATTCCCGAAACTGCACTCTTCAGCAAAGCTCGGTAAACCGTCGGACTCAGTATGTACGTATGAAAGTGTCACTGCAAAATATGTCGGCAGGCATTTAGGGGTTTCATATGCATGTCGGAAGTATTGTATTATAACAGGGGCTGGCTGAGCGCGGACATACTGCAAGCTGTCAGCTGTGAAGAAATCTGAGGCTGAGCCTAGGTCAAACTGATAGAAGCGCTGCCGGCCACGAGCTTAGGCACAAAGCATGTTGGTCCGTCGCAGGATGGAGCAGTGTTTATACCTGAAAAACCAGAAAAACAGATGATTCTGTATAGGGCCTCAGATCAGTTGAAGCATCTCGCAGGCACACACAGGAACCGACTCCAGGCACAAAGCGCACAATAACTCGTGACCGGCTGCTTCTGTAATACGATCCACACCGACTGCGCATCTGTCTCCTTGTCATGACAGTGTAAAAGCCGCCTGCAATGCTCACCAAGGCCAAAATCGTAATGCAAAGGGCACCAAGGGAGAGCTGAGTTATGGCATATGAATGAAGCACATGACAGGCAGCATGCACTGGAACATGGCTTACGGTGTGCTTGGTGTCAGTAGTGCGACACAACATGTAATGCAGATGACAAAGGTAGTATGTATGCAAGACAGACAAGGTGCATGCAGCCATGGTAACAGCTCAAGAGAGACATTGCCATGTAAGCACAAATGAGGCACAGAGGTATGCACCACCAGCTAATTGCTGGTTGACGACACCTTTACCTCAAGAAGTTATGATTGGCAATCTGCATCCTGTGGCAGAAACAGCTACTGTAGCTATTGCTGCCGCCGGTGCTGCTGCTGCTGCCGCCTGTGCTGCTGATGTTGCTGCTGTCAGGATAACAATATGATATGCAGGTATGAATGCACAGTGATGCGTGCTGAAGGTAATAGTCCATTTGACAGTGGGCACATAGTGAGTTATGTACATCGTGTGTGTCTGTTCAAAAGACCACAGCAGACAGGCATTCACAACATCTGTTATTGTTGTGGTCATTGCAGTAAGCATTTGGTCTGTCCGAGAGCCTCAGGGACTTTCCAGACTGATGCACAGTTTGCATGAAATAAAGAAAACAATCTGGTTTGGGAACTTTGGGATGCTAGAACGTTCAGCGCTGACTAGATGCTGCTGTAGTCAGTTCAGCACAGGTAAAAAGGGTCCAGCTGAGCTGTCTAAAGGTCAGTCATGTCATAGGCAGGTTGTGAGGGTTGCCAAAGTCAAAACAGCAGCAGCACATTCGGTGTTTTGGTGCTAAGTCCTCTGCCCATGATGTTTGTTGATACAGCACATACTGTACACCAGGTGCCTTGACATCACCGCATCCAGCATAATATTTGCCAGATATTTGCCATGTGTCACCGCATCTGCCGCTTGACCTGCTTCTGAGCTGCTCTGTCTGCCTCACTACTCCAGTCAACACGCATCAGCATGATCATATTGGCCGTGACTGCACATCACAGCAGCTCTGTCATTTGATGCATAGTCAGGAGCTACTGCAAAATGGCTGTTGCAGTAATCAAAAACAAACCAGCCCATCCATGCAACGATTCCAAGACGACTTGCAAGCAAGATTGTCGCTGCAGATCCAGCAATGCTTACCAGCATGAAGCTTCAAGCACAGGCTCCACCAGGTGAAGTGAACATGGAACATGAGCATGTGCATGTGCGCATTGCGCAACTGATGGCCAAAGTGTACAAGCGTCTGAGCAAGCACGCGAGCGAAAACACCCAGACATAATAGTGCTGAAAAAGCATGTGACGGCAAGCAGGCCACGCCACGTAGTGCATGTATCAGAAAGGAAGGCACATCCAAGGCAGAGATAGAGCATACGATGAGGTGTACTTCTGATGGGTCTGATGTAGATGCAGACTTACACACAATCAGTGCACCGGTCAAGGAGCCCAACCAGAGGCCAGACAGGCCAAAGTGGGTGGGGAATGCCAGGGTGTACCCCAATGGGACCCCACAGAACCAGAAGCCAGCAACTCCCACCCACATCAGCTGGGACTGCCTCCCCATACCCCTGTGTTCAAGTCATTACTGAGCGCAGCCAACATACTGTTGGTTGTGTGCCACTGTTTTATTGCCACTGACTTATTGCCACTCTTTGGTTGTTGCATGTTGCCTGCTATACTGTGTCTCGGTTTCATAACCCCATATTTCACAGAATCTGTCACAATATCACAAGGTGTCATTCTGCCAGCAACAGTGTTGGGCAAGATTGAGTGAATGGTTCACTCATGTGTCATGTGACAGGTTGGCAGAGTGACAAGGGGGATTAGGCAGCACAATCGTCAATCAAAGTTGGAAGCTGAATGACAGAAAACAAGGAAAGATTCAGCCAGGTTTGTTGTCAGGCAGGCCACAAAGCACTGGAATATGTGGAAAAGGTGCATGTACAATTATAGTCAGACATGTAGAAATCTAGTCAGACTTATGCAGATTTCAGTGAGACATGGTTTAGCAGATGGCTACGGAAGCCTGCTTCAAGCGACGCACAGCCATGCCAACACTACAAGCAAATTTGGAAGAGAGAGTGCAGCAGTGCCTACTTGAGGGCTCCTGCAAGAACAGATCCGCTGCCGTTGAAGGCGCTGTACAGAGCCAGCAAGGGCGCCAGTCTATTCACTGTCTACAGACCAAACACATAAAGGAAAAAGTCAGCGCCCGCAATGATCACCCACCACCCTTAGTGATGCACCACTGAAGACTACAGGGAATTACAGTCACCAGGCAGACAGACAGATACACAGACAGACAGGCAAACAGACAGACACAACACCCAAGGGGACACATCTGATCAAAATCAGAGAACACCAAGCAACCAAGGTTGGGCTCTGAGACGTTGGCTCCATGACACATGTGCACAGTGAAAATTGTCACCTGTAAGACCTGACTGTCGTCAGTGAAGGCTCGCCCTAAAGTGTTACTGAGCAGGTACATGTTGATGCCCACCACACAGGCACCGCTGAAACCCAACCCCATTGTCACACTTGCTGCATGTCACAACCACTCCAGTCATACAATGCCAATTTGACTCTGTGAGTGCCACAAGCTATTGTCACACTTGCTGCATGTCACAACCACTCCAGTCATACAATGCCAATTTGACTCTGTCAGTGCCACAAGCTATTTTCACAGTTGCTGCATGCCACAGCCAATCCAGTAATGTCATGCCAATTTGACTCTGTGGGTGCCACAAGCTGTTTTCCCAGTTGCTGCATGCCACAGCCAATCCAGTAATGTAATGCCAATTTGACTCTGTGATTGCCACAAGCTATTGTCACACCTGCTGCATGCCACAACCACTCCAGTGATATAAGATCCAAGATGACTCTCTTTGAGTGCCACAGGCTGATATTGGGTGATAACATGACAGGCGCATGATGAGACACGCAGATGCCATGAGTGCTGTATCACGCATGTAAAGGCAAAATGTAATGTGTATCTTGCAAAGCCAACCACAGCAGACTGTGCAGGAGCACAAAGCAAGCAAGCACAGCATGCAAACAGACGAATGATCACAGGAGGTTACTGTTGTACTGTTTATATTCAAACATATATACACGCACACATAGGTACATTCTTGTATGCGTTAGACAAATGCACTACTGTCCAGCCTTGTAGTGCCAGTGACTGGCTTTCACAACGATAAGGCATGCACCTGCAAGTTTTGCTTGTGCGGGGCGTTGGGACCCTAGCAGCTGGCCCACCCTGATTGTGCACCCCACGCCAAAGCCGTAGCCAAGGAATGTAAAGAGGATATCGCTCACTGATAGCATGGTAGTATGCGCATCTATTTGGATCGTCCCTGTACACAAAGGTTCAGGTTCAATCACATGGCAATCTCAGCTAAATGCAGCAGAAGTGAAGCTATCAGCCCCTTCTGGAAGGCTGCTAAAGGCAGCACTTGTCAACCACAGGCTTGCACAAGGAGACACACACTGTGGGCAGTCTGCACGATGGTGACCCACCCAGCACACCAGCCATAGCAGTCGTGACCTCATAGGCAGCACTCTGCACTGAGGAAGCTAAACCACCCGGAATGCCGAGTCCCAGGAAGGCCCACAAGCGCGAGGGGTACAAAGAGAACAGCATGGTCTGCTTGATGCTCAAGACACCATCAGCTGACACAAGCGAGACTGCAGAGGCCTCTTTGTCCAGACTGTAAGCTTGCTGGATCTGCAGAGGTAATGGCTTCACATGCTGCTGCTGCTGCAGCTGCTGTGCCAGGTGCTGAGCAGATATGGACACCTGATCTGATAAGTCAGGCTGATCAGAGTCTGACAATTCATCTTGAGACTGCTGAGCCTGCATGGGAGCAGCCGCAAGCAGATCCTGTGCCTGATGCTTTGACACCTGCTCGGCAAGGTCTTGGCGGTCTTCTCCTAAGTCTTCATATTCTTGATTGTCATGCGTTTCTACCTGATGCAGAAGTGCTGACTGATCACCATGGGCGGCCAGCTCATGTGCAGAGTGGTGCAGCGCTGACTGCTGATCTGTTGATGAGGCAGCGCTCTGGTCAGAACCTTCCCAGGCATCTTTGGTGTAGGCTGGCCTGAGGGATGATGCGCTGTCACTCTTCTGTGGCTGCAGTAAAGGCACGCCTTGCTGCCTGCTGCTGCCCTTCTCCTCATCATCCTCCTGCAGTCCAAGCATATGGTGGATGATCCAGACATCCCAGATATATGACAGTTGATCCTGATGGGCACAGAACCTAGCATGTGGTTATGAGCCAGTAATCTTCTGCTCATGAAGAGCAATCTTCTGCTCATGAAGAAGCTGCCTGTGTATCTGACCCCGTGGGAGATGCGAACAGAAATTGAACAGCAATAAAAGAGCATTCTTGCCTGTGCCGAGGTCACAGCATCGCTGTCAGCAAAACCCAATCTCACATACAATGCCACAAAGCAATGCAGATGGGACATGTACCTGCCTAGGCTCAAAGGGATCTGGCTGATCAAGTCTGCAGTATCGCCTGCCCAGAGTCAGCAAATACACTGCAGCCGCAACATGTGCAGTCAGTCAGCAGGAAAGCGACTACTACTGCTTGCATACAGCACATGCTACACCATGTTGTGTGTTTGAAGGGTATCACAGGACAATGAAGCACAGTGCACCTGGTCACTGCAATGATGCATGTTACATGCATGATTGCGCCTGTTTGTGCATCGTCCCAACCAACCTCTGCCTCCTTGCACGAAGTGTGCGCACAGTGAGAACCAACTACACAAGATCTGGCCGATGCACAGTCATCTTCATGAGCTATGTCACAACTGCAACAGCATGGGAGCCCTTGTACTGCAGGAGCCGATGCAGCCAGACGCAATCGCAAGTGGGAGCAAAGTTGCTTCCGGAAGCACTGGGGCAACTGACCGATGGTGAAGGAGAGGTGCGCAGTGCGCATGACCACCACAGCCCAGCCAGCACCAGCAAAGCCCAAGTAGTGCACCAGCAGCAGCGTTCCCGGCACATGCACCATGATGGCTGCCACTGCACCGCACAACACCAAAACCCTCAACAAACATCGATAGCCATGCAGCTCAATTTGCAGCAGATAACATCAAAACCTTGTTTACTCTTAATTGCCAGGCGCCTGATCAATCACTGCAATCTGCACCAGACAATAGCATAGCCTTATCAAGTGTTGATTGGAAGGCGCCTTATCACATGCATGCAATCTGCACAGCAACACATCAGAGTTTAAGGGCTGCTGTGCAGCTTGGCCCCTGCAATGCATTTGGCGGCACCATGTCTCGCATTGCAATGCATGTCACTCACGCAGAAAGATTTCCTATGTGCCATCATATTTGATCAAGGAGTCAATCTGATAGAGGCGATGGCAAACACACAGCCCAACAGTCTGCACAAATGTAGCCATGACATGGCATGATGAGAAGAAAAGGAATAAATTGCATTGTCACTGCATGCCAGATCAAGCTTGAATCAAGAGCAAGGCTTGCGGCTCACCTGTGCAGATTGCCGGTGCCCACATTTGCCCTTGGACTTGAAGAAACTGTGCAGCACAGTAAGTGCATTCAGACACAAAGGAAGTTGATCAACTACTTGCAAGTGTACTTTGCATGGGAGTTCATGAAGCAGATGGAATGGCGGCTGTGAAAATGGTCACCATACATGTATGGCTTTGACTGGCATGTGAGTACAAAAAAAGGTTGGTGACACACTTTGAACAGCTGGTATGGAAGCAGCTTCAAAACACAACGGTGTGTCATAAGCAGTGCTGCACAATGCAAAACACGAAGTGAGCGTCTGCACACAACTGGCTGCACCTTCATGAGAATAGTGACCAAGGACCAGGGAAACAAACCGGGGATCATGAACCGACAGAATGTTGCTGTCTTTTGACAGACATTAGCATCCTGCACAACAAAAGGCAAATCAAAACATGGTCAATATCTTGATAATGGCAGAGACTGTCAATAAATTGTGACAGCACCGGCTGAATCAATGTGCATTCCAGTAGTACTTGTGGCAGCCGCAATGGCACATTGAAACACAGAGCAGTCGAACAAGGTGTCTATTGTCTACTGCAGATGCAAATGGCGGCTTACGCACTGTCATCTTGTGTCCATTACTTGCTACAATGCTGAAGTCGCTATTGTCAGGCATTGCGACTATGCTTTCATGAGTCCCACCTGCTGAAAAAAGACTCTGGCTGCATCCCCAGCATACCACATTCCCACGCTGACAGGGATATTCACCAACAGCAAGGCAAAGATAGCTGTGATTGCCCATGACAGCACCATGACCTGCATGCATCATCACCTAGGCCTTGACACACAACTTTCGTACCCAATTTTTAAGGTCTTCCATGCGGCATTCAATAGTTCGGGATGTCCGTTTGTAGACAAGACAAAGCTGCAGAACATCAGGCTCCTACCTTGTTTCCAGCCCCAAAAGCCTGACTCCCAAAGGTGTCATACGCCCCACTAAGGCCAAAGCAGAAAGACCGCACCAGATTAAACCACTGCAGCAGGAAGTTATTGAGACAATGGAGGCATCTTCAAGTGACAGCAGTACAGAATGACACAGTCACAGTACATGCTGTAATGAGGTTGGGAAAAAGCGAGACAAGCTAAGCCAATGCAAGCGCACCGTCCAACCCACGGCTACTGCAGCCAGCTCATCCACACCAATATGACCAACTGCTGACATAATCACCAAAATGTGAGCAAATTGGGAGATTGCCTGGACGAACAAGAAAAGGGAGTGGAGGCAAAGCCACAACAGGATAGGGCCAAACCTCTTAGTGACCCTGGCTTACCTGGACAGTGACAGGAGCAGCCAACCTCAGGCTTGCAATTGCTTCTCGCCATGCAGTGCTTGTGTGTTGATCGTTGCTCTGAGCCGAATTTAGCGCGGAAACATTGAAAGTGTGCTTTGGTTTATGGCTTGGTTGCAACAGAGGCACGTCGTCCCATGCATCTTCGTCTCCCTGCTCATCATCTTCCGCATGCTCAGCTGACTCCGGTACAATAGAGGGCAGAACGTGATCAGGTGCTGAAGTGGCAGCAGCTGATGCTGCCGCAGTGCTGGACAAAGCGTCTGCAGAAGTTATCCTGTGCATGCGTTGATCAGTCGACTGCGGGTCTCCTGGCGGCCCTGGCGGACAGACCACCGGAAGACTGCAAATTGGTGGCCTCTGTTATCGCCCAGAATAAATGGCAGCAAACGTGCTTAGAGCAGGTTTACGTGTGCCACTCGAGAGCGCGCTTGAACTGTATAACGTGAACAGCTGCACGTGCGGACTTGTGGGTTTAGTCACTGCATCAACTGTCTCGATAGCATGCGCCGCAAAATTTTGCGGTCAAACAATTGTGATCCCACAAAGCTTCTGTACGCGGCCACTCTCAGGTTGAATGCACAACAAGCTGCATTTGACATCAATGATGCAATGTGAAAGCACGATGGGTATGTATTTTGCGCATATCACATGGACGGAATGATGTCACTTTGTTGTGTCTCCTTGTATTGAGATATTTCAAAACCTTGAGCAGGGAGCATCCCTGCAGCAGGGGCCCTGCAGCAGGGGCCTTGCTCTCGACAATCGACACCGGCGTTTTCCATTGCATTGAAACATCTGCATGCAATGTTGAGTGTTCTAATTTCAGGCGATGGACAGGATCGCTGTGCATGCACTGAGCTTTGGCGACACAAAGATTGCTACTGCTCTTCACGGGTGTGAGCGCTCACAGCTCGCAGCAGCCACAATCGACTACATTTTCAGCATGCAAGCCCATTCACGTGAGGAATTGTGTCAGGGATGAGTCAAGCATGCTGTATGAACTACGAACGGCAAAGGGAATCGATCATTTTGTTCCTGAGTGAGCATCAAACTTCCAGACCGAAAGCCAGTGACAACCTTGAGACCTGAGAAGGACTGGGCGACACCTCATCGCCAACGCCTGGCGAGGTCAGCAGCCGGCTGTCCGCCAAACAGTCTGCGTGCATTTGTAGTGTCTTTGGCTTGGTTTGCCGCGTGTAGTGCGTGGAATATCCCACGCATGTGACACGTTGGGGTGGGCTGGAGCATGAATGCCGGGGCAAAGCAGCGGCTAAAAGCTCAGATTTGGCCATGAAGACTCCGCTGTTGCGGTGCATCTGCGCTGTATTTCTCCTCTTGTTGACGGTTTCTGAGGTAAGACGTGCTTGCATCTGTACTGTGTTTTCCTTGTGCCTCAGATACTTGCTGTTTCACAGGCGCAGGATACAAGTAACGACACTTCAGATGCAGCTGCCAGCACAGCCTTTACCCTACAGCAGGTCCTGTCTGGACAGCTCACTGTGTCTGGTGTAATCACAGCCTTGACTTCAGGGTGTTCAATGTCAGAAAAAAGTCCTACAGCTGTTGCTGAGCAGCTACCGCCAGACTTTGCATCAGCAACGGTGTACTGCAACCTAGTAACACAGCAAGCAGTCAATGACTGGCAGAACATCGCTCAGGTATCTACAGCCCTCCACCACAATCTTACCCACAAGGAATGGAGCTCCTCAGCTGGAGCTTTTATGTGCAGGAGAACGTGGACTGGAACACCACTTTGCCTGATCATATCATTCAAGCCTTGACTGGCTTATTTGACAATCCCCTATTGGAAACAACACAGCAGCAGCTGGTACGATTTGCCTTGTGACTTAGCTGCTTGTAAGGCTTCTGTTGTCCTCTATATATGTTGCATGATCATACACAGCTTTGCAATGTTAGGGAATGTACAGCCTCTGTTCAATCAGTGATCTGCTCTTTATATGCACCCTGCAAACACAGATGGCAAATGGCAGTCCTGACCATGCAAAACTGTTTCATTTGATTATGTCACATATCAGCCACTGGTGGTATCCTCATGTGCTGTCAGGTCTATCTCAATGATGATGGATCTGTGGCAAGTCTGGTCTATGAGATCTCATGTCCAGCACCAGAACACCCGCCTGACCTGTTGCCGGCTTTCTTAGCAGAATTGCCTGGTCAGAATGCTGAGCCAGGTCAGTCACGTGCAAGCTCTTTGCTGCAGAGTATGCAGCTTGAGTGCACATTTGCCTGATGTACTGTGTCTGTTGCCTGACAGGCCATTCTCCGGCCAATGTTATCAGACCATTGAAGTTGGCACACATCGCAAACTGTTGCGATGCTTCTACACAGACCCTGAGCCTGCTCTGTCATGAGCAGCCCTCAGCCCCAGTGTGATGTGTATGCAATGATGCAGATCCCATTCTGTGACAAAGGGCTCTGTCAAGCGGTCCTGTCTTTGCAGCAGTCAGATTGTTGTGCAAGATGATAAATTGACAGCAACTGCAGGCTGCTGCAGCAAGAACTACTACTGTTGCAGGGCGTTATGTGGTTCTTGCCCAAGGACCATATACAGCAGTCCCTGCTGGCTCGCCCCTGCCAGACATTGATATCTACCCCTTGCTTGGACCAATGGGAGGAGGCACAACAGTCATGCTGCAGGTCAGTACAAGATAACAGGACTTCACCAACAAGCTTTATGCTTATCATAGAAGCTTGTCACAGCAGCAAGCAATCGAGGCGCACACACTGATCGCGAGCCTGCTCACACAAAGGTTCACAGGTGTTTAGTACAGTGCAACTTGCTTTTGACTACCGTGCGACAGCCCTTCTGCATCTTGAGTCCAGCATCACAAGCATTGAGCTTCCTGCCTGATGACAACACGCCACAAGTTCTGCCATTATTAAGTGCTATTGGCATCATTGTCCAGGCCAATCAATGCACGCAAAACCTTGCCTCATGTGCTCTTTGCTAATCTGCCCTGCAGGGTAACAAGTTCACACAGGACTTGCAGTGCCGCTTTGGCAACACCAGCCTTTCATACGTAGTCAATGCCACAGTCATTGACCCCCAGACAGCCTACTGCACCTCCCCCCAGTGGTACGCAGACAACAACACCCGAGTCAAGTTCTCAGCAAGCACAAGTGCCAGTGACTGCTGGACTGGGACTGACTTTGCCTACTACCTGGACCCCCAAGTGAGCCAGGTGGCCCCCTTGACAGGGCCCAGATACGGCAGCTTTGAGCTGCGGGTCCAGCTTGAGGAGACGGTCTGTAGCTTTGCTGAGGAGGTGAGCCTGCAGTGGACAGTCAGCATGGCACAGTTCCTGCGAGTGAGGCGGACACAGGAGCCTGTGCTTGCATGCCTGTTTGGCCATCATTGCTTGTGCTGACTGGCGCTCACAAAGCAAACGCTGACTTGCAAATGCAACATGATTTGATTGTCCTGTGCATGATCAATGAGGGCACGAGGGCTGACTTGAGCATATGTGTCCTGCTGCTGAGCTTCACACGTCTGCTGCAAATTACTCGCGTCTTTACATAAGGCCATTGGTAATACGCCACTGCCAGAGCAGCATTGCAGCAGCCAAACAGTGGCACTTGCAACCCAGAAACCAACTACAGCTCACATGCAGACCACACCGGCTTAGCTCACCACAGCATGACACAACTCTGCTTGAGTCCATCAGACATGGCCACTTTGGAAGCGTAGACCAAAGAAAAAGACTGCATGTACTTGTTGCCAAGAGCACAAAACAGTGCAGCACAGCGCAGCGCAGCCCAACACAGCCTCTTTTGGTTGGAACGAATTCATTTGCATAGCATGCGTACTTGACAAGTCTTTTGTCAACATAAATAGCAGTTTTCATTGTTGGCTGTAGGTTGATGACTTCACCCCAGTCATTTATCTGGAAGGGGTGCTGGACAATGGGACTGACTTGGCTCTGCCAGCTAATCCGACCTCAGATAGGAGAGCTTTACTGGCTACCACTCCCTTGTATGGGCAGCCCTTGGCGGCAGGCAATCACAGCGTGCTGGTGTCCCTGAATGGGCAGCAGTTGTCTGCTAAGCTGGCCTCAAGAGAAGCAGTGGTACGCTCATGGGACATATTGCACATGTTTTGCAGCATGGATTCAAGACTGTCAAGGCCTGAACTCTGCATGTTTGCAAGGAGTTACTACACATGGCACCTCACCTGTGCCTGTGCAAACACAATTGTGCACCTCATGTTGATGTCAATCAAGCATGAAACTTGCATGCAAGATTTACATTTGGCAATGCTGTCAATGTTCTTATTTAATTTTGCGCTGTGCTGTGTAGGTGCTAGAGCTGGAAGGGCCAATGGTGTCAATGGTCACAGACTATCTTCTGGTAAATGGCACTGCGGTGACAGTTCAGGCCAGACTGGAAGGTTTCAGCTCATTGCCTGTCACAGCAGACCTGGCCTTGTCACAGCGGCATCTCGAGGGACAGGATACAAGCACTCAGCCTCTGATGGACGCCAGTTTGTCGCAGTCGTATGTCAAGTGGGACCCTTTTCACCAGGGAGTGAAGACTGTCACTGTTCAGCTTGAAAGCGACCAACTTGCGCAGCTGCAGGCCGGGGCCGTGCTGATCACCCTTGTCAACGCCACCAATGCGGATGTGGACTATCAGCGCTCAGTCAGCATCGCGACGCAGCTGCCGGAGGAAGATCTCACTGTGAGCTTTGATCTGCAACCCAACCAGGTGTTTTACCGAGACGACGCAGTGGTGATCCCTGTGCACATCAGGTTCAGCACCCTCTCCGTTCCGGCATCTATGGCGTACGACCTCGTGCTGACGTCTGGTACCCCTGATGCCTGGCTGCCAAGATCGCGCCAGAAAGGCAGCTTGCAGTGGGATTTGACCGATGGGGAGCTGCTGCCCATTACTGTTCCTGTGAATTGGTCCCTCATTCCTTATGAGGCAGAGTATCACATGCAGGCTCCAATCACAGACCTCTGGAATGCTGTAGCGCTGGGCAACATCAACGAAACAGTTGCGCACATCTTTGGCGTCAGGCCAGGACAATGTCCTCCTGGAACTTACAGGTGAATCAAGACCCTAATCTCACCAAAGTACATCATGTGTAACAAGAGCACAACAAGCTGAAAATGACACTGCCTACAACAATGAACAAACATGGAAACCAACGTGCTCACCTTTTATGGCATCTGTTGCAACATTCCACATCTGTGATTGACATGCCTTTCTGGCGTCAGCAGCTTGCAGCTGTCTGCACAGCTGGCAAGCAAACATGCCAATGAATTGAAAGCCCATTGGCCATTAATTATGGTTGTGGATCTCAAACTCATGACGTACACCGCAATGCAGCACTTGTCTTGAGATTTCAGCTATCATCCTGACAGCAGCACCAGCTGACTCCCCACCTGAGAATAATGTTTGCTGCCTTTGCTGCTTAGAGTTACCTCTAGGCCCAGCTTATTGACCTCCACGGACAAATCAAAGTTGCTGTCGGTCTGCAGGCCCAAGGCTGCAGCTCCAATGTTGGCAGCATCATCTGTCAAGTAGTGCGTTGCTGAAGCTTCCCTGCTGAATCCAAGGCTCTCATCTGCGCATCCCCTTCACAGTCATTTGTAATATCTTGTCTTCAGAATGTCAACAGTAAATCAACAGCACTGCCTGTCTGCAGACCTGGCAACGAGTCTGCAGCTCTGGTCCCGGCAGTAGCACCCATAGAGTCCCCAGATGATGATGCCCGCCTGTCAACTCTGGTGGTGGCGGGCAGCAATGGCACCGTCTTTGACCTTTCCCCCAGCTTCCAGGCCGATGTTGCTCAGTATGGAGCCATGGTTGGGGCAGACTGCAAGGATGCCACCCTTTGCTTTGAGACACTGGAAGGTCAGTGCCAGTTGCAATTGCTGCCCGGTTGTATTGATGATGTGTGTGGTCATAGCTTCACCACAGAAAGGCGTGAAAGAAAGGAGGCAGGCTGTAAGGCTTAGGCATTACTCTGGAAAATGACAGAAAAACAACATATGTACCCTGTATATACATACTCTCGATTCTCAGTATAGCAAGGTGTCAAAGAGGTTGCAAGCAATGTTGACTCCTGTTGGCATGTTCCTGCGTTGCTAGACTTCAAATCAGCATTTGTGTCTGCAGTTGCTCTCATCACAAAGGGAACATTTGTTGAAGCTGCTTGCTATCTATGCGTCTAAGCTAACAGCCCATGAATCACCACCATGTCCACAACATCCACTCCTGCTGTGTTTGCTGCAGCTGGTGCGACGTCTGAAGTTCTGGATTCTGACAACACCCCCCTGGGGGAGTTGTACATCTACCCACCATCTTCTCCTGAGCCAGAGTCCAGCTCTGCCAATAGTAGTGAGGTCAACAGCGCCGGCATGCAGTCCATGAGCAGTAATGCCACCGGCAACAGCACAGATGCTGTGTGCGGCAAGAACGCCTTCCTTTTGCCGTTGCAGCTGGGGCAGAATGACTTCAGCATTGCTGTCACTGCCCCAGAGCCTGCTGATCAGGTAAGAAAGAAGCAGCTGTGCAGCTTGGCATCTTTTGTTTGCTGTGATGCGCTTACACACTCAGCATCCTTGGACTAGCCTTATGTTGAAGGACATGCTGCCTGTCAATGTGCCTTTTGTGCAAACATCCCGGTCTGAGTCATCAGCCAGCATCCACCAAGTGTCAGAGGTGCATATCAGCCACCATCCTGTGGACATATGAACTGAATAAATTTGGGGTTGAGATATGATATGCATGAAGTTTCAGGAAGAGTCAAGCAAGTGTGTACACAAGAATGCATAAATTGACTCTGGACGGACATAAGCGTTGCACAGACCGGAGTCAATGCAACGCTTATGTCCGTCAATAGTAGTGTTGCGCTTGCTGGTCAAGCAGGTCAGGCATGTTGCTGCATCCTATTCACACATTTTATGCACATGCTTCAGCTGACCCTTTGATAGTATGCACATGATCACTCTATGTGACTCTGCTGCGTCTTGCAAAATGCATCCTGATGTGTTAGCATTTCGCATGCAACCCACACTCAGAACAGCCTGCAACCCCAGGGAATCAGAATGGCGTGCTGCAGGAAGCTGAAGGGAATGCCAACACTGATGATGCAGTGGACTCAGGCAACCGCACCAAAGTGTACTCCCTGTCCGTGGTGCGCTTGGCCAATCCGCAGCATGCCCAGCTGGCACTCATCAATGTCACAGACAGCACCCAGGCAGTCCACACTGTCTGTGCCAGCACTGCTCAAGTCTCACCCACAGCTTACTTGCCTCAGCCTGAGTCAGCTGAGGATGACTCAGGTGCAGGTGGTGACTCACCCTCATCTGGGGTCCCCAGCTGCGACCCAGACACGCCCCTGGGAGTGAATGTGAGCTCTGAAACCAAATGGGTGTCACTGCAGCCAGGGTTGCTGTACCCTGATGTGGATGGGATCAGGGTGGAGGTGAAGGGGCAGGTGCTGTCACAGGGGGGTGATGTTGGGGCGGACCAGATTGCTGACACCAGCGGCCGCTCCAACTCTTCTTCAAGGTACATGTGTTCATCGTGCATGCAAATACAAACATGCAGATGCGTACAGCTTGGCCCTAGTTTGAGATTTAGTGAGCTGGAGGATACCAATCCAGCAGGACATGCTCACAGCTGTTGCCAGCAGGAAGCTGGGGCCAGCTGGGAGGCATGCTTCACAAAGCCTTATGTTTGATGCTAGGGCCACACAGCAGGACATTCAAGCTGCACACTTGTTCATATGACACTCCCATCACTTGATGACAAAGTATTGCTGGCGTTACATGCATAGCAGCAACGACTTGTGTTCCCTGCTGATGGTGTGATTGCATTCTGGTGTGCTTGGGCAAAGTGATGCCCAGGTGCTTGTCAACAGACTTGTGACTGTATACCATGGTGTGCAGGAACAACACCGGATTCTTGCCGGCTGCACTGGTGTTGGGGCTGCAGCCTGGGGTGCCCCTCATCATCCCCATTGTAGTTGTAGCTGAAGACGGCGTTACTTCCCAGCGCTACTTTGTGTCTGGTGTGCTCTTCCTCATATTCAGCTGCAGCTATATTGCGTCATAAAACACTCTGTCTCTACCTGATCTGACGATCAAGTCATTCCTGAAGCAGGCGCCACATGTGAAGTGCTTGAGCACAGCGCAGCAGTGACAGCCAAACAGCGTGACTTACAACCCTCAGTGTCAGGAGATGCTTGTGCTTTGCTGGCGTTGTCTGCTTGACCAAGTATATCATGTATTGCAGTGACAAGGAACACCACAGAGGCGTTTGCACCTGGGAGTGCAGCTGCAGAGGAAGCTGCTCTTTTGGGGGACTTTGGCGAGCTTGTTGTGGAGCAGCCTGATGACAACAGCACTCAAATTGACCCTGGCCCCACCCCTGCCCTGCACGAACCCCTGCCACCAGGTATGACCCCACCCCTGCCCTGCAAGACCCTGTGCCACCAGATATGACCCTATCCCTGCCCTGCACAAACCCCTGCCACCAGGTATGGCCCCTGCCTTGCGTGACCCCCTGCTACCAGGTATGGCCCCACCCCTGCCTTGCGTGACCCTGTGCCACCAGGTATGGCATGCACTAGCAGTCAAGCAAGGTATTGACTGCATGTCCACGACTGTATCCCTGTTTCATATCAATGTGCACCTGGTGCAACAACTCTGTCGGTATCCCATAATTTGCTGTTGAATTCATGCTGACTGACAGGGTTGGCTATCAATGTTTCATCAAAGGCCTGCTCAGGCTGCACTCAAATTGCTGCTGTCTGCTCTGGCCCAACAGTGACCCAAGCTTCATTTCGCTTGTGCAGCAAGTGCACCTAGTCATGCCTGGCAGCATCGACATTGATGTTGCTACATAACTTGCCTGTGTAGCAAAATCTCCTGCACAGCCTGGCCATGACTACATGACAATGATCATGATGACCACCAGCAATCCCTGCCACAGCATGAAACATACCACCAATGCATCATATTGTGGTCAAACCGCTGCTGTACTGCTGTGTGCAGGCTGGCCCCTTCCCCCAGCCCAAGAGCCCTGGTGCAGCATCTGCCCTGCTGGCTGGGCCTCTAGCAGTGTAGACGCAAAGGCGTGCAGTATGTGCATGCCTGGTTACTACGCTGAGAACCCAGACAGCCCTGCCTGCCTGCCCTGCCCTGAGGGCACTTACAGCAGCTCATGGGGGTCCAGCCAGTGCTCGCATTGCATCACTGGAACTTACTCTCCCTCTGAGGTACAAAACACACATTCACAGTCTGTGCAGTCTCGTGCATGTCAGACTGCACAGCTACACTGTGAGACTCACTGTATTTGCTTGATTACCTAGCACACTAATAACATTGTGTTCAGAATGTAGGCAAGACAGGTGGTCAGAGAGCTGTGCTTTTATGACTGATTGCAGTGCGTGCTTTTTGATGGTACTGATGCCCTTATGTTCAGAGAAGATGCTATACACTTTTCCTGCATATCATATATCTTGATCATGCACTTACAGCCTGGACATACCAGTGTCTCCTGAAAGAAACATTGCAGCCTGTGTTTTGGCATGCAGCCTGCATGGGTGAGCTCAAACAAAGCTGCACAGGCAACGAAAACAATTGATCGTTCAAAGTTCAGTGAAAACTTATGTTTCAGGACGGCATTATGGTGCTTGTATGCATAGGTCAACATCATTACAAACTTGAAGGCGGTAGCAGCTTAGGGTTCATGCTCTAGGGTTGAGAGCAGGTTTTGAGACCGCATTCTGTTGCATATAGGGTTCGCAGCTGTGCAGCATGTGTGGGGAGAACATTACAAATCTGGAGGATGGCAGTAGCTCTTGCCCAGTGGCGTTGGTGCCTGGCGCCAGCCCCAGCTACCGCTACGCTGTCATTGTCTCCTTTGGGGTCCTGCTCAATGGCACTGCACTGGACGACATTGCCTCCAAGGTGAGCCCGCCAGACTTGAGCCTGTGGTGCGTTTATTGTTGCAGTGCAATGGCGCACTGTCTGAAGCTGGACGTGTGTGAAGCGCTTGACCCTGGCAGCAGCTTCGGCTTGCTCTTTGCGTACATTGACGATGCATGTCAGCGCATGCCTGTCTGGTGCATTTGTGATGGTAAATTTGTCACTGCTGCACGTGGGGGTCTGTGAGGTGTGATGCTGTCATCAGCTGATAGTCTGGCATGTTACTGAGGGTGCTGTGTTTTGTTGGTCCATGACTGCCTTGACCATGGTCAGTTGCTTGGCAGTTACCTTGCAGCGCTCATTGCTTGTCTACCTGGCTAGTGCCCATTTACACAATGCGGTCAATTGATTGTTGGCTGCCGTCTGATTTATGGTTATCTGAGTCACATATTGAGGCGTGCTGCCATTTGATGTATGGTATTGTATTACATATAAAGACGTGGAATGCAAGCACATGTCAAAGCACTATGATGCCATTCATAACATAACTATCTTGCTTTCTCAGGCGGGTGTGAATGCATCAAGTGAGCAGGTGTTGGAATGGCTAGTGCGAGCTGACACAGCCAGTGCCTTCAACATCTCTCTTGGTGATGTCAGCGTCACAGGCGTTCAACAGGTGCTCTGCCCTGTCTCTGCAGCACAGTTCCGACTAGTCATGCGCAATTACTGATGAGCAATAGACTCATGCAGCAACAGCTTCTGCTTCTCTTCTAGCACACCCAGACCATCATCACTCAAATCACAGTTCGCCAGCAGGCGTCTCATTACATGCCTTGGCTTGTCAGAGAGTTGCACTCAAAGCATGGATCTACCTGACATGCAACTGTTACTCTTCCAACTGCAACAGACTTGACTTTGTGTGCACATCAGTCTGTGGCATGTTTGACTGCGCAGTGCAAAGCATGACATGACTTTGTCCGCAATCTGTTGGGGCTGGCCTTGTAGGTTGAGAGGCGCATATTATACGTAAATGTGACAGCCACTCTGGGGGTGGAGTTGGCCCCGGGAGCTACCCCAGATGAGGTGGAAGCTGCAATGGATCTTACTAGCCTCTCAGCTGATGACCCCATCGGTTTATTGTCGAATGATCCAGACAAGTTCTTCGGCAGGACCACGAAGGTACAGCAAGGCTGCTGTGGCTCGCCGCTTGCTCTGCAGTCGACGTGTATTGTTACTAGTTTGACAAGTTTGTCAATGTTCGGACTGATGTTCGGATGACTTGACTCAACCACCACAACATTGGCTGCCGCAGGCTTTAGACGTGACGGCAGCGCCAGATGGAGCACCAGCTACGGTGTCAGAGAACCGGCCCCTTAGTCACAGACATCATGCAGCATTGAAATGGCCAGCTATACTTGGCCTGTGCTTGGGTTCGATGGTGTTATTGTTTGCCGCCGGCAGATTCTGGCGGCGGCGGAGCAGGCGAATGCTGAGCTGGCTTGGGCTCAGTCGCTTTGCTGGTTTTACCAGTTTCACTTCCGCGAGAGATACAGGCAACGGGTCAAATTCTGCAGAGCTCGGTGTCGTCAGTCCACCATCTGGGCCTGGGCCTTTGACCGCAAGAAATGTGAAGCGCGTCAGTCGGCTACCGGACCTTGCTGCTGAACCCATGTTTGGAGTGTCTCATGAACCGTCACATTCGCTGGATGGCGCACCGGTGTTCAAACCACGGCTTTAGTTTAGTGTTGTGGATTTCACAGCTTGAATACATGCCTGCTTTAGAAGCCTGCTTGCTTTGCAGTGGTCCTTTGCTTTGTTATGATCTTTCAGTCTGACCTAGCTAAGCTATATACAAATGATTGTATATACCCATTTCGTTGAAACCATCTCAGTCTTTTCAGTACAACACTCTAAGCTATAGCAGATGCCACGACCCAAAACTTTTAATCTGAATTGACCTTGAAGTTAAGCTTGTCAGGCTGTGACTCCCATATGATCGGATACCACCTGTACATTCAGCCATATGCATGCAGAACAGCAAGTTGCATATGCATATTCGAATCTATGCCCCATGGCTTTGCATATGCGTGTTTGTCTTTATATGCCCACTTGCAATGCCCAGCAGGACTGTGCGGGAAACGGTTTCTGACTGCAACTGATTGCATGGTTGTAGTAGTCGCAGGAATGGGAAGTAAACCCGTGTTGTCCCGAGGGGCGGTAGCAACATGCTTTGTTTGCGAGTGGTGGTGCCACTGCGACTATAGTACAAACCACAACATGCATCTGGATTGTTAAACGGACACATGTCCTTGAGGATGCACTGGTCTGCACAGTCTGGTGTAATGCCTACACTATGTGCTTGTCAAGCGAGCTGCATCTTGTCTGGTGACCCCAAACTGCTCAGCAACTTCTAGCCAAACACTCAGTGTTCGGTCCTCATAAGCAGCCATGATCTTGGCAAAGTTGTCCTGTGCATCAAAAAGCTCATCAAGTCACAATGCAGTGCCGGAAATGCAATGATATTGATGACCTTTAGCATGGAATTCAACAACATGAGCCTTGCATGGTCATCATATCACAGTCCAAAAGCTTCTGATGCAAGGACTCAAACAAGCAATGCAGGCAAAAAGGGTGGCGGGAAGTGCAAGAGGCATTCGGCGCCCACCAGCATCCCATCAAAATCTTGTATCCTGGACTCTTTCCATCGTGACGCTTCCTGTGCCACAAAATCCTCCTGGTAAACGCATGATGAGTATGCACATCAGGCAGATGCATCAGCAGCTCCTTGCTGACAGCAAAGCATGTGCAATAACAGAAAGCAGGCAGTGATCTTGATGATGGTGTGGACTGACAAGCGCACATGGATGCGTGGGTCTGTATGCAGCCACACCTGTGTGTTACGTAGCTTGACTCTGTCGTACTCTTGGGCAGCAGCCTGCACTGCAGCTTCAAGACCAGCCACCTCATTCTTCAGGTTGTCTGTCTTGCGCAACTTTGCCTTGTCACCACCAAATACCTGAACGGCATACACACATCAGCAGTGAACAGTGCAAACCCAACAGCATCTGTTTTTTTGAGCAAGAGACACAGTAGTGGTGTAAACTGGCTTGCATGACAAGTTGCGCAGATACTTCTATTTCAAGTCAGCCGATTTTACATGCCCATACATCTATGCACTCTCAGGATTATGTGCATCCTCGGAAATTGTATCCAAGAAGATGGGATCAGATAAAGGAACCACCAACTCACCTTCTGTCCTTCTTCTTCAATGGCAACAATGGTGTGGCGTCGCTTGTCTAGGTCTGCCTCAATGGCATGCAGCGTCAGCAGGGCTGCTTCCCTCTCTTTCAGAGCCTTGCTGGCTGCCTGCATTGCATACAAACATGTCACAGTCCAGAAATACCCTTCGTAACAGTTCGTAGCTTTGGCCTTGCTGTTACGGCTGTGACAAAACACAGCAGAAATACTCATCAGCACCAAGTTGGACACTGTGTCATGAGGTGTGTAGTATGTTGTAGGTATACATGACATCTGACATGATCACTGTGCTGCAGGCCATGAGCAAGATTTTGTGCGTGACGGTGATGCTGAACTCACGGGTCACAATGGTGTCTCCAAGTCTACAATATCACAATGGCCCATATGCAGCAAGGCTTACAACAGTCTACAAGCCTATGCAGTAACGTCACTCTTAGACAATGCTTGTCCCTGGCTGCCACTGCCATGTAATGCCTGAAGGTTTCCTTTGATGCCAGTGGTAGTCGAGGACAGGGATCACCAAAAGGGTGACCATACTGCACAGGCTTGAAGACTGTTATAAGCCTACAGGCCATTCAGATGACCCTAAACAACATTACAGCAGCCACTGATCATTAGCTGATGCGCAGCAAGTCAAGAGAAGCAGAAGATCCCATGTTTGACAATTTGACCAACCTTGGCCGTTGAGAGAGCATCGTATTGTTGCCAAATGTTGAGCATTTTGCAAGCAGCTTTGTCACAGTGGCACATGTGGCATACATGGCTAATCCCAGAGCATGCTGTGAGTGAAGAGCTTCCCGCAGCACTCATTTGCGTCATAAGAAAAAGTTCCCAAAAAGGACTGAGCCAGACAAGTATTGTGCAAATTATCTTCTTCTTCTTATACTTGTTGCAAGTTGTACACTATTACTCTGATCTGATTTGATGCATCGCTTTGAGCAATGGGTTAGGGCTTAAGGTTGTTGCGCATACAATTGCAGATGTAGATATTGACGTCAACAAAGGTGCTTTCCCTCTATGGACTTGTGCACATGCACATGCACATGCATATGCAAAGCTGTGTCCAGATCTGGACCTCTGCTTGGCCGCATATCATGAGGTCAAGATATGGAAAACACCTTTCTGCATGGAGGTCTGCCACCAGGTCACTCACTCTAGAGCTGCATCCAAAATGTGTGCAAAGACTGCAGTAAGGCACAAGGAACTCTGTGTAGATGTGTGAATTGGGTCTGTGAGAATCAAGGCCAGGGCCCTTTGTTCATGCAGGCAATGCTCATGCTGGCTTGTGTAGCCGTCACACCGCTTATTGTAAGTAACTACTACACTCCTTCAGAAATTCCTTTTAACAAGCTGTCTGTGGCAGCTTGTTGTTGTACTAAAGCTTGCTGCAGCAGTGGGCCAACAATAGAGCAAACAGAGAAAACGTAAAACCAATGGGAAAAACTGAATAGCTCAGAGTTTTCCCCCCAAAGCGACTATAGTAAAGAATTCACAGGTGCAAATAAGAACACAATGTTACTTTCAGCTTTTTTGGTCACATGGTGACCATGTTGGCTGGTGACCATGTGGGCTGGTGACCATGTGGGCTGGCTGGCACCTGACACATTGCAACTGGCTTACCTTGTCAAGACCGCCCTGTGGCTCAAGTTTGGCAGCCATGCTGTAACTTAAGTGCTGCCGGCCACGCTTTGGCCTTTGCCTATTGCACAGTCAAGCTTCTGTCGCTGCTTGGTGACACTTTCAACACTCCAGCACTGTTAGAGACGAGCCTGCCTGACTGTAATTACAAGGCAGGCATGCTCTGCTGCTGACAGTGGTGGTGCTTGCAAGCAACCGGCAAGGTGTTCTAGGGGGTGCTGTTGTAGGGGGTGCTGTTCTAGGGGGTCCTGTTCTGGGGGGTGCTGTGTTGTTGCTTCGCGCACACAGATAGTCACATGGTGATGTTCAGCTGTATTTGGCCCCAAGCTCTGGCTACCAAGCTTTGGCTACCACGCTTTGAACACCCAAAGTCTGCTCCACACTTTGGAAGCTGCAACACGATGCTGTGTCCCAAGCTTGGCAGCAGCTACAAAGAGACCAGTCATTGTGGAAGCGAACCCATACCAGAAAGCTGATAGGTGCATTTACATGTGCAGGAGCAGGAGCACAGTGCCGCTCAGCTCTATGATGCATAGCAGCAGTTTGATTAACAGCAGTATATGCAACAGTCTCCGGAAACAAGCATGGCCAACAGCGTGATGCTGACCACCACGCCTGTCCCAGATGATTGCTGCACATACCACTCTAATTCAAACTGGTGCTGTGCAGAACAGAGCTGAGCAACTCTGTGCTCCTGCTCCTGCACATGTAAATGCACCTGTCAGATTTCTAGTCCAAATTCACTTCAATAATGACTGGTCTTTTTATAGCTGCTCCCGAGCTTGGATGTTACAACACAATGTTGTAACACGATCGTGTCCCAAGCTACAGAGCAGCTACAACGAGACCAGTCATTGTGGAAGTGAAACTCAACTAGAAACCTGACAGGAATCGTAGCATCGAAAGCAGGAAGCAGACTTTAATATCACAATAGGCAAAGCGTGGCAGATCGTGGTCAGGCAGGCACCAACCAGAGCGTGTTTGTGCGATAGGCAAATGCCAAAGCGTGGCTGACAGCACTTGACTTAGAGCATGGCTGCTAGACTTGAGCCAAAGGTACCAAAGGCTCAACAAGGTAAGCCAGTTGCATTGCTTGGGGTGTTACAAGGTGATGGATGTAATGTTCTTTGACATGGTCCTGGCAGAGTTCAAGTGGCAGCAAAGCTGTTCTTATAGCAACATGAGCAACATTGGATGCCGTCAGTGATTCTGTTGCTCTGTGAGTGAAAATGCTAACCGAAGCAGTACGAAAGCTGTGCAAGTCTGTTTTAGCAACAGAACAGCTCTGAGCTTGGCGTCAATTTTCTTATGAAAGTTGTGATTCCGTACTCAAAACCTAACCCTAAAAGTAAACACAAAGCAAGCACGCACGCCCCAACATGCATGAAGAAGCACCTGCAGCGCTTAGGCCTTGTCAACCCGGTTGTGCAGGTGTGGGGCTTACCGGGGCTAGGGCTAGGTTGTCATGGAGGGGTGCAAGAGCCAGAGCTGTGCTGCTTGTTGCCCACCCGCTCAACCGGCTCACTCTCACTGCTGCCTGTACCATACAAAACCGGGGCTGAGCTTTGTGAGCACTGACACAATGCAGAATTGGCTTAGGGTGCAAAATAGAGTTGAGCTCTGTGAACACTGAAACAATGCAGATTCTGCTTAGGGTGCAAAGCCAGAGTTGAGCTGTATGAACACTGAAACAATGCAGATTCTGCTTAGGGTGCAAAGCTAGAGTTGAGCTGTACGAACACTGAACCAATGCAGAACCGCTTGAGAATACAAAGCTAGAGGTTGAGCTTTATGATCAGCAACACGATGCAGAATTGAGTACCTGCGTCGCCAACAGCACAGACAGCAAAGCTTAAACACTGTGAACACCAAGACAATGCAAAATTACGTGTCGGTTCATATCATCCCTGAACCACTTCTGGCACATGGGCAACCAGGCATGTTTGCATAGTTACTCAGCAGCACAATGATAGCTGATAAGCGCGGCTTTGACCATAAGCATAGAGCAGCAGTCGTACTTGCAAACTCAATGCTCACTCAGGATGCATTACGTACCTGATGCTCAGCATTGGAGCAGCTAGGCGATGTCACAAAGGTTACGGTATACATTTAGGCTGAACTCTCAACCCTAAATCTAAAATGCAAGCAGCTAGGAGGCTTCTTGCTTACCAAAATCACGATGGTCAGAACGCAGGCTTAGTCAGCAGCAGGCACCAGATATGTGCGTGCGTGCGTGCAGAAATTCTTGCTTACCATGCCCACTCGTTTGCTGTCAGCAGAGATGCTTTTGCTGGCCATGGCGGAGTCAGTGTAGGCTCCACAGCGGCTGCCGCCTGTGTCTTCAAACTTAGCTAGCTTGATGGCGCTGAGGCCCAGGTCGCCCGTGACCGATCCCAATTCCTCAAACTTGCCCACTAACCGCTCAGCCTGCATTCACAGAATCAGTTTTCCTTGGGTTCACAGACTCAGTTTTCCTTTTCTTGTATGACATCAGTTTCTGACCCATAGCAAGTGACTTGGGCATCACGTGTGGGAAAGGCTCATGCTGAGCACTGCGGGGTGTGATCTCAATTGCTGCAACGATGCTATTCACTTTGGGAAGGTACAGCAAAGGAATCATGCATCAGGCTGAATTGTCTGACAGCACTTGGTCCCCGAGCTCTTGCATCAGGAGCAAACAGCAAGTAGTCAAGGGCAGAATGCAAAGGACAGCAAGAAGGCATGGAAAGGCAATGTCAGGTGGCGGCCATACCTTTCTGGAGGCAGCAGCCACCTTCTCTAGGAACTCATCAACCACCAGCTTCTCATTCTGCAGCAGCATGACAGATGACGTATTGAGCCCTTCGTTCCTATAGCAGATTATATATTAGCAGATTATATATAATAAATCTTGATACTTGTACTGTACCATCAGCAAAAGTATGATTATATTGTACATTATGTTGTAACACATGACCATTGCTTCAAATTATGTTGATGAGTGAGCCAAACAGAGGGTGGTGTGTAGCACAATGGATGTGACATGTTTACCCAAGCATGTTGACATGCCACACCACCTGAGCTTGCACAATATTGCATGTGGCTTGCATTGGATGAAGCCAACTTGCCTAAATAAGCTTTGAGGCATGGGAATATCCGGCAAGATGCACAAAGGACATGCAGAAAGATCACTGTTCCAGCCTGATTGGCCAGGAGTGCTGTTGCTGAGCACTGAACTGATCAGCTCATGAAAGACTCTTACCAAAACATCTGGCATGCCATGAGTCTCATGTGTAGCAGTCAGAGCTGATGTCTTACACAGTCATATCGTGCAATATCACATAAGCATGAGTAATAGATTGAGACAAAGTACAAGATGCTAGAGGGTTCCAACCATCGGAATTCATTGCATTGCGGTTACACCTGGTGGCAGTCACACCCATGACAGGCGGCCAACAAAAATTGTGGAATTACAAACAACACTTTTCCAAAACCTAGCATGGCACTGAACTCAAATGGTAGAATGAAAGCAAAGGCAGTCAGGCTAACTGCAATAGCCCATGCTTTGACATTTAACATCAACCCCAGACAAGGAGCCTGTTGGGACCAAAAAGTAATCCACTCTGATACACCAAGGAAAGTGCTAGCCACATGCCTGTGCATAATATCACACACCCTATATGAAACAGTATTCACTGTTGCGCCACCCCCAGCTCAGCAAAGCAGTGACAAAAAGATTGTGTTGTTACATATTGGGTCTGTAAAGGTATCATGTACAGGATGACGCAGCACAGTCTGTTTGCGTTCTTGCTTTGCGCAGACTCAACTTCCAGTGCGACCCTGCCGCACCAGCAAGACGCTGCGCTTGAGGGCAAAACTTATGGGGTGAGCAAGCATACGATGTATGTGGCACTTGTCAAGAACATAGTTCAATGTCGCTTGTAAGAGCAGTTGAAGCGATGAAGTCTAGCTGGCATGTCCAGGCACAAGCACCGGCACATGTTCCTTATGCCTTGAGTTTCACAGAAAAGCTTGTACGTATACTGTGGATATTTAGCAGCAGCCCTGCAAAACTTCCACAACAATGATGATGACGTAAAAAACACATGATATGAATTACTGAGGTGAGACGCTCTTGCAGTCCAAACATTGAGAGCCACACAATACCGCTAATTGCAAGGCATATATGATGCCTCAAGCTGTGATTGCCAGGTGCCAGCCTTTCACAGACCGTGACACCTGAATGAGGGTTCATCGTTAATATCAAGCACTTTCCAGCAAGGCTGCAGGGCCAGCAACTTAGCACACAGACAAAATGCAATACTCTCCAAGCAGTTCTATCTTTGTGGCACCAAATTTGCCAAGACCCAGCTAGGTTAAACAGGTACAGCCTCCCAGCTGCAGCAAGTTGCACTGTTGGACACTGCCAAATGCTCAAGTACAGCTTCTTTCATTGTCCCTGTCCAGAGGTACAGATACACGAAGCTTGCTGGCTTGTTTTCATTCTGCAAACCAGCGGCTGCTGGCACCATCATACAGGCCATCTTCGACAAGTAGCCTCAGCGCCTTGAAAGCATCATGTTGGGACAAACCCAACTTCTTCCTCACATGAGGAGACTGGTCAAAGTAAAAGCAGTACCTGTGTCAAAAAAACTGTCTGGGCCTAATCAGGAGAGCCCCAGAAAGTTCCTTTGTCAAAGGTACTGCGTTTACTTCAACCAGAATTGCTGTTCTCATTTCTGTACCAGGAAAACAACTGTTTTGCCGTGAGTTGGCTCCCTTAGCAGAAACTATGGTGTCACTTTAGCACATGATGACAGCAGGGCAGGGCAGCCTGGCAGGGCCATTGCTGTCTGCCCTGCCTTGGCGGTGCATGATGAGTGGGTGCTAAGCTGTGTCAAGAGGTATACCATATATGTTTTGAGCATGGCGTGTTGTGACATGCTGCAAGTACATGCATTGACCCCATGGTAACCCTGGTGTTGATGATGGGGCTGACCAAGGCCAATCATGGGGCAGTTTCACCCAGCCCTAGTGGTGCGTGTATTGTATGCTTGCTTCAGTTTTCCCAGCACAGATTATTGTGCTGCTATACTGCTCTCAGTCATGCATAATGACCATGTGAGGACAGGGAAGTGCTACCATAGCACTTTACCTTGAAGGCATTGTGTCATACAAGCCCATCTTCTTCCCCACATGAAGAGACTGGTCAAAGTAAAAGCAGTACCTGTGTCAAAAGATCTGTCTGGGCCTAATCAGGAGAGCCCCAGAAACATCCTTTGCCACAGGTACTGCCTTTGCTTCAACTGTGATTGCTGTTAGGGTTTCCTAAACCCTAAACCCTAACTCATTTCTATACAACGAAAACAGCTGTTTTGCCGTGAGTTGGCTCCCCTACCAGACAGCTGACCTGCTCTCATCCAAAACAAAACACCAGCTGGTTTAGGAAACCAGGTAGAGTGCAGCCGACATGAGAGCAGCTTGCTATCACTGCTCAGGGCCACGACCCAGCCTGCCTTGTGTAGCGCTCACAGGATGATCAATATAAACACAAGATGAGAGGCAAGGACGTTGCAACAGTGTGCTGCCCTTGCATTGCATCACATTGGGTCTGGTCAACTAAGGGCCTGGCTCAGTGAGTCAAGCATATGAGACACTAAGTGTACACAGGAGAAGGCAAGGTTGCTCTGTAAGCTAGAACATATCTGGACTTCCCTGTTTTGCCTTTGCAATACAATATCAACATGTGCATGCAGTTATGTGCTTGAGCAGTGCTTGCTGTGCAATATACACAATATAGCAGCCAGGGCACCTTTCTGCTTCCTATGGCCTTCTGCAAAGGAGGATGATGCTTGCAAGCCAGCTGAGATATTGATGCCATCCTGAGTCTCAATTTGCTGAGTTTCTTGCAATCGCTCGGCGACTAGAGACTCAGAATGGTGTTTACATCTCAGCTGACTTGCAAGCAATGTAAGGGCGCAGCAGTCCTAGCAGTATAAGGGCGCTGTTCAACAACGTGAAATGCTTGCTGAATCATATTGCTGCAGAGCACAGTAACGGGCTGCAACACAGGCAGAGCCAAAGTGCATGTATCCATTCAGAAGAAAAGAAAAGAGAACCTTTCGGCATCAATAAGAAAAACAGCCCAAAGGCGAGGTGTACTGGGCTTCTCGAATTATACCCAATCACCTGTTGGGGCATGTGACCTGTCATCTGCAGCCGTGTAATGTCATTCAGTATTGCTGCACCTGTGGGCTGCGATAATGTGGCTCTGCTGAGCTTCAGGTATCACAACACAGAGCTTGCTTATGGCACTTTGCCAAGTGTACAGTTGCAAGCCTAAGACACCAACCACTTGCACATGCTGCTTGGCCTGAGCGTTCCAAGTGCGCTTATGCTAGGCAATGATGATCGTAGTGTCCTTGGTCACAGATCACCACTATTGTACTGTGCCATACATTAGTGAGCCTTTGCGGCCTCTAACACTGTGACCACCAACACATAGCATACAGGCAGCTGAAAGACCATAAACTACCAGCCTACCAGCCTACCTATGTCACACCATGGACTGTTTCCACACCCATCATACTGATGGCAACAGATGGGCTGACTCTCTCAAAAAATATGAAGAGGGACTGGTTTCAACTACATTTACTTCATTTGGAGTTGTGTAGAAAAGGAAAGTTTATGCTTTCAAACGACCGCAACGGGGCCCTCCTAAGGCAGCAGCCCAGAGCTATGACTCAGGGGTTGTCTTTGAGTTGTGTGAAGCAGTGTGAGGGCTGGGGTGTGCTTGTTTGCCAGTCTTGACCTCATCCCCAGTTTGCATGCAACAGATGCAGTGCTACGGGTAGTGAGCAGGCCAATGAGTGCAGATGCTGCATTGCATACTGCAACAAGCATTGCATGAGGGTCTGGACCAGTACCACAGCAGACATAACAGGGCAGTCTGCAGACATGACAGGGCAGTCTGTAGACATAACAGGGCAGTCTGCAGACATACTAGGGCAGCCTGCAGACATGACAGGGCAGTCTGCAGACATGCCAGGACAGTCTGCAGACTTCAAAATGTGGGAAGAAATATGCCAATCTAAAAGAGCCATTGGCCTACACTGGACAGCATTCCATTCTACAGTGCCTGGTCCAACAGCAGTTGTGAGGGTGCTGCCTGTGAACATATTGGCTGTAACAGAAAGATGGCCTGCTCCTGCTACACTCAGCCCAAGCAGCAAAAATTAATAGTTGCCCACAATCAAAAGTGTCGTGAGCAGTGCTGGGTTACAAGCAGAGCACATGTTGAGGGAAGAAGCTATACCAGACAGGCCATACACGCGACCAGATCTTGCGTGTAAAGTGCTCAGCTTGTGTTTGCTGTGTCACATTTGCAGCTATTCCTCGGCAAAGTAATGTTTATACATCTCACGCTTTGTTATCTTCATACCTTGCAAAACATAGGTCGCTGGTTATGCCCATATGTAGCCAGATGGCAATGGGCATCACCTCACAAAGTTGAATGAATAGTTGCCAATGCTTGACAATCAGCACATGGTCAGATTCCTGTTTAGTTGCCAATGCTGAACAGAAACTTGCCTTGTGCTGCTTGTCAAACTTTGCTAGATTGCAGACCTGGCCCTTTGCTGCCAAGCATGTTTTGGACGGCAATCAGGCCTATTGGTAGCTAGTACATGCCCCATCATCACATATTGCAGCACAGAAACTACATTGCAAGTGTGTGAACCTTACATCTGGTCTGATGCGTAAAGGTGCGTGCTTCTTCAGAACAACAAACGAGGAAGCCTAAACCAGCTTATGGACAAGTCGCATGCAGCTGAACGATGCATAGGACGTAGTGCAAAAATGGGACAACCAAGTCTATTGTGCTGAGATGATGGCTTACCCTGAGGTCAATTTCGGGCTGGTCAAGGGCTCCTGGGTCTTTGGGCTCCTTCACAGTCAGCTCCTTGAAGCGTCTCAGCAGATCTGAGGTGTGCTTTGTGTTTGTGGCAGCCTCTGTTGGTGAAGGTGCTGCTGGATCCTGCCCTGCAACATCACGCAACAGCTGTCAGCACAACACGAGGTGTCTGTTCAAATACAAATCAGCTTTTTACTGCAATGTCATGCAGGGTGCGCTCTGATTTGAGATATGCAGGAAATCTGAACAGGTTTGGCATCAGGACTGTCTGGACCTTGCCATCACAGGTGTCAACATCAAAACTCTTGAGTGATGTATAGTTCAGCGACATAACGACCAGGGATGAACATATGCTGCCTAAGCTGTACAGGCTGTTTGAGAACTTGGATCATTCTCAAAGGAAACCCATGCAAGCTAGGACCATCACTTGCACAACATTGTTTGCAGGTGCATAGTGCATGTAAGGTGTCAGGCGACCATGACTCTTCAAGCCAGGATGTCTGATGAGTCACAACTGGCTACACACCCCAGACTGTAAGGTACTGGTTTAACAAAACGAAACAAATGCTCACCAAACAGCTGCTTGGGTAGGCGTGCCACCCCCTCCAGAATGGACCCATGCATGGGCTGCAGCTGCTGCCATTGCAGGTTAGACCCCAACGGCGAGTCTGCTTCCAAGAAGACATGCAACTCCTGAGCAACGCAGCACAGCACAGAAGCATCACCAAGCATACCGTACAAAAAGAGCATGTGCAAGTGCGCAACGCTTCACATCATTGTCAGCACACTCTTGTGCCACAAAAGTTGCCTCAGACTGTGTCCTGAAACACCCGCAAACAGTTCCCTAGGGCGCTGTGCTGCAGCAGCTACTGTCTATACAAAAGGCAAGGAGTATGGGTATCGGCCCTAGTAGCAATCAGGTCGCATTTGGCTGATGCTGTGCAAGTAGTGCCACAAGAGAGCAGTTCCAAGCATAATGTGTGTGTATTCTTTAGCACACAGACCATGAGCAACAGCTGAACAGCAGAACTCACATCGCTTTGCACAATGGCTGGGTGCATTGCCAGCTGGATGATGTACTTTTCCAAAGCATTGCGCCGCACTTCCAAAAATTCATCGCTGGCCCTCTGGCCCTCTACAGGGTTCTTCTCAGGGCGGGGCGGTATGAAGTAGCCCCTGTGAGTCACCTTCAGCAGCTCTGCTAAGGCCTGCATGCATGCCACCTGTTAAAGCTTTTGGCAAGGAGCTGCTCATGTCAATTTGGAGAGGAGAGGACTAACAAGAGAGAAGAAGACAGCAACACAAGAGCCCAAGCACTCTCATGGGGTTCTTGCCAAAAGCTTGGGGTAGGGCCTTAGCCTTGGCAGGAATGTAAGTTTATGCCGGCAACCATTGGAGTATGCCATGTATAATAGGCCAATCACGACTAAATAAATAAGAAGACAGCAGCAGCATGGCATATGGGGTTGATCGCAACAATGCAGAGTGCACAATGGAGTTGCAAACATGCAATCAGTCCTTTGGACAGTACGCCTGCATGTGCACATTTGGCGTACGTCATCCAAAGACATGAACATCCCATATGCATGGGCACAATGCATCTGGGTTTTGCGACCACATATTTCTACACAGCAGCTACAGCTGCAAATGGCTCACAACATGAATACGTTACCAGAAGAGGCAAACACTGTTTGTGTGGTTCAGCTGGGTATGGACTAGTACTCACCACAAAGTCTCTGAACCTCCTGCGCACTGAAGCACCTCTGCTGCTGTATTTGGGCAGTGTCATACGGCTGGTCACTGTGTATGTTACATAGCTTCCACTGACGCCGGGCACCAGAGACTTTTCTGTGTGCTTGACAGGGTCAGTGACACTGATCTGAGGCCTCCTGCCTTGCGTTTGGCCATGAGGCAGCGACGTGCTGCTACTAGAACCAGCTTCATTGGATTGTGCCCCTCGCTGAGGTCGAATTTCATGCTGGCTGACATCTAGTGCATCGTTAAAGGTGTGTGGAGTTACAAGCTGGCCATAGCTGGCAAGTGTGTCAAGCCTAGTGGTGGCATACTGATCTGACTCTTGTTGCTGAGAGCTTTGTGGTGCATATTGGTTGCTCCTAGACTGTGTGTTCCCTTGCTGGTGATGCTGTTGCTGCAGGAGAGGTTCCTTGGATCCTGGATCCAAATCCAAGAACGCCGCCTGGAATGATAGAGGATGGCAGGTGATTAACAGTAGTGAGTCGACGGTAGCCAGCAGACGGGCATCAAATTATTTACCTGTGCGTGTGGAGGATTTTCAGGAGGGTCGTCAAACGGGATCTCTTCGTCTAGCTCCTGTCACCGCAATGAAACTTTTTATGCGTGAGCTGCAAGGCCTAGCTTGCTCGGACGAGTTGACCGGCAAGTTCACCTCGTCCTCCCGTGCAAAGGCCAATCCTGAGAGCGGGTCGTCAAACTTTTTGCTGTCGTTCATTGGCATCGGCCAGTGCTATTGCTCAATGGATATGAGACTGCAGATGCACTGTCAAGGGTACTTGCCCAGGTTCCAAAGCAGATCACAATAGAGTGTGTACATGCACGCGACTTGAGGATCGAAGCGAGTTCCGGCGAGTGGGATGTGACGCTTTGAGTGGCTCGCAATACTATGTGCGACACCAGTGAAACTTCTGCTGCCGCAGAACCTGCCGCGTCCTGTCGCAAGGAACGCTAGTCAGGTCACGACTTCCAGACCAGGATGAAGAGGAGCGAATTTGCTGACTGTAAGCGATTGTTCGTCTCGCTTCGAATCAGAATGTAATCTCATGAAACGCCTGCGTGGGTTGTTGCAGAGCCCCTAGGTGTACACAACCTGTCAATAGTTCACTTGAAACGAGCACTTGCACTCAAAAGCTTGCTCGAATATAATCCATTCTCCGTGCGTATTGGTGACGTAGGCTTCAGGCAGCGAGCTGAGCGTGTACCATAACAGTATGAACTGCTTGCACACTCAGTCTCACCGTCCGTCCTTGCTAGCGCCTCTTCAACTCCGAAGGCTGCACAGCAGCAGAGCCTTTCGATCATCTCAGACTTGCCCGTGCAAACACAAATCCGTGCAGCTAGTGATCCAGATGTGCAGCCAGAAGCCTCTACCTCAGGTGCTGGAAAGTTCAGCGAGGCTTCACGTGCATGAACTGATGCATATCCTGGCTTTGACATGATATCTTGCTCAACTCGCAGGTGACAACCGAGCGCAAAACAAGGACTTGAATAAAGAGGTATGCCTTGCAAGCTTGCATACAAAGACGGCAGTCTACTAACTTTGCCTCAGCCTCAGCGATGCTCTTCATGGTTGCTCTCAGGTTTCAAAATTTGCCAGAGGTGCAGCTACCACTTTTGCACCCAGAGCATCTGGCCCATCCAAGAATCCAGCTTTCAAGGGTGAGTTTGCTATGACTCTGTGCTGGCTGTCAGTGAAGCCAACTGAACCTTCGACTTGAACCAGCTGTCTGTGTCAGCCACAAAATCAAGGGACTCCTGTGATCTGACTTTACGATTTCAGGTAGCACACTATACAAGATATTTGAAGCCCAGGCCTGGATTGGTCTAGTGGTAAGCTTCATGACAGTACGGGTTCACAGATTTGCCAATACATGCTGTGGTGCACAGTGTCAGAATGCAGCTGTAACATGGTGTATGCCTGGTGGTGCAGGTGGGAGGATTTCTGTCATTCAACATATTGTTTCCGTCAGAGCGACCAGACATTCCTAGACTCATGGGGTAAGCTGTAGCTGATGATCAGTCTTCCAGAATGCAGAGCAATCATTGAACTTCTCCCTTTGCAGGAAGCAACAGCTGTATGCATGCAGCAAGGCCTTACATGTTGTGCAACATGAAACGTCACATGCACCCAGTAACTGAACCATTTGCTTCAGCATTCATGTGTGAATGCCATGACTGAGACTAGTTGGCAGCTTCTTGGCGTCATCTCAATGACGTGATGTGCTGCAGGATGTGGTCAATCTGGATGTTTACCATACCCTCGTTGAGAGCGCGTGAATGCGATGCACAAGAGAAGGATGCACTGAACCTGTTGTTTCTGCTGGTCCCCCTGATCAATGTTGTCTTGCCTTTTGTCTGGAAGAGCTTCCCCTTCATATACACGGCAGACTGTGTGGCCCTCACTGGTGTTTACTTTTGGAAGGGCATTTGGAAGCTGCCACAGAGCGCCCAATAAACCTGGTTGCCACACTCTTTGTGATTTAAGGTCTGTTAGATAAACTGGTTGGCTGGTGAGGTTGGCCGGTACTGCTGTCTGCTGCACATTGTTGCTTGCGAATTGTTATCAATGAGAGTTTGCTTAATGTTGCTTTGACATCAGGTCTTTGCACATATATTCACTGTGTGCCTGGTACCAGTCATGCAACAAACTGAAACCAATTGCTACACATTTGGTTATATGTCCAGCTCTGTTGGTGCAAAATGCACCTAATTAGTTATAACACTGGACGAGGTGCGATAAGACAATACTATATAGGCGCTGAGTTTTACTGACTTATTTTATAAGTGTCTACAATGAACGTCGGGTATCCCTGCCGCAATGTGGCTATGCATTTCTGTGTTTTACGTCCCAACACTGACAGGCTGAACATACCACAATGCATTTGTGGGGGTCAAACATCAAAAAGTTTCGCAGTTTCCCTCCACTGACATCATCTGACTCTCTACTAGTCGTGTGGCAAATGATTGCGAACATGACACATGTACATAAATAGGGTCTGTCGGTCACGCCAGTTGGTTACAACTGGTCACTACCACAGTAGCACGTGCACTGATACGGTACAAAAGTGTTCTCTCAAGCTCTGCACATCCCTAAAGTTCAGGAGGCAGAGGGCTGCCCAGATATACACTTGTGCATATCCCAGAGTTCATTTTAGATATGCAGATACATGCATAAATCTTCCCATGAGTGTCCCTCTTTGAAGTATGCATGCCAGGCCAATTGACAGTTGGCCTTTGCAGCTATGGCTCCGGAGCAACTCCTTCGCTTCTGGCACGTGCGCCCGCTGCAGATGTCGTACACATTGCTCTTCTGCTTTCTACCTTGAAGAGCTCACGCTTGTTGATGTCGAGCTGCGCTGTTACTTCACCTTCGTCGTCTGCAGCCTGATAGTGCCCCTGCAAGGAACGCGGATAGCGCTCGAAGTTGGACGGGAGTCTCGCTTGGCTTTTTACAGGAGTTGCTCCGGAACCAAAGCAACTGCCAACTTACACTTACAAGTGGCAACGTGATGGCGCCAAGATCAAGTAGCCTGTCACATACTACTCACTCTACCGTCTGTGCTGCCGGGCATGCTTCAGAGCATTTTGACCAAGCGTGCTTACTTCCAGCCGGTGTGCAGCTATTCCGCAAGCTAATACACACCTTAGTGGCTCTGTGCTTCCCAATTTGTTTGACTCGATAGGTTGGATTTTATTGGGCTTGCCAGGCAAATAAGAAGCGTTCCGTGCGATAGGCGACAAAAGCGGTTGCACCAGGCCAGGGGCGTTGCAACCTGCAAGCATCGCAGCACGACTCACACTGTAAACCTACGTAATGTACGGCTTCATGGCTACCATCCTGTGCACACTGCATACACAGCATCTGAGCACTGAGTTAGGTACAGTACAGGCCGTCAGACAAAAGTTGGGCATACATGTTGTGTGGCTGATGCTTGTGTGACAAAAGTTACAATCCGTAACATGCAGCAATTGCCCTGATGCTCAGACTGCTTTCTCATATACTTTTGCTCTGGTCTACTGCAGGTGCCAAGCACATGTGTTGCTCTTGTCAGCTTTTGTCAAATGCTGAACAGTTGCCGTGGCTGGTAGGAGAGCTGACTGGTCAAACAATGCTCAACACTATATGTACACGACACGTTAAAAAGCAAGAAAGACTGACATCTGATTTGCAGAGACAAGGATAGGATATGTGAGACCTTCCAGCGAGACGCTGCACCATCTTGTCCAATACTGCTGTCACTTCACACTGACCTGCAGACAAGCAGCTGTGGCCTCTTGTTGGTGGTGCACAGTCTTATTTGCCAGGCATCATGCGACCAAGGCATCCAAGTCACACAGAGTATCTAGCAGATTGCAACTCAGCTCGGATATGGAGTGATACACTGGCTAGCAGCTTGGCCATTTATGCCTTTCCCGCAAAAGTGTACCAGCCAATGCGCAGTTTGCACTGTTGCACGCATATGACTATATTGGGTGAGACTTTGGATCTCTCAACTCTGTCTTGATGCAAGACCTCCACAATTGAGTGGTGCAAATAGCAGTGTTCCTGCCGCACACTGTATGTGATGCAGCAAACTGAGCTTCTGCAACATGACAGCGAGACCATATTGAAAGCAAGTCAGCAAGGGGACTAATGCCAACTTATGAGCCGAGCGGAGGGACCAGCCACTGCCTTGTCATGCTTGCTTCATACCTGTCTAATGAGCAGCTTGGCGCAATCGTTTTGAAAGTCCATTGTCACTTTCTGCAAGCCACAGCACTTTGCCTGAGCCTGGCAATTTCACAGCTGCACTGCACGGCCCAAAGGCTGTGGAGCCATCATCCAGGTCAAGCAATGCTGCACCTGAGCTCACGCTCTCTGCGTAGAGCGCAGTGGCCAACAAATGACAGCAGTCAAAAGGACTGAAGAATGCTATTGGCCGTTTAGGCAGCAGTGCAGTTCAAACAGGAGGCAACGCACTGGCCTTCAGCTCTGTTGCACATCAGTGTCCCATTCGAATGTGATAATTGTGGCTCAGAGACAAACGTGCATCTGCTTTGGCAGCAAGGCAAACATGAAAGTGCATATTCAGGCCTGCAGGCAACACAGCAGTAACTCGCATCTGGCAAACTCATCTATCACAGGTGCAGCTGCGCAAGGCTGCCCCTCAGGCAGCATGACAAGTTGATTGTGTCAACACTTGATGACATCAAGCTCAAGCTGCAATGGTGGCTGACATATGCGTATGGCCTGTGTTGGGCAGCCCTCTCAGCAGTCACCAGGCTTCAAAAGTGCCAGCTCGTGCCAAAATCATTGCTTCAAAAAGGCCAATTCATTGCTTGCTTACGTACCTGACTATAGCATTTTTGACTTGCTCTGGACTCTATTTTTTTGCTGTTTGCTCAGTACATGATATTGCTCAGCTTACCGAGGTATTTACAGAAATCAGTATGCTGTTGAATTGAGTGGGACTTACAGGGAGCTGAACAGTTGCGTAACATGTTCTTACTTGCTCTGCCAAACGTTCATACTGTGTTTGCAAACACGTCTGAATATTTGGCCAAACCTCAGCAACCAAAGCAGGTGAGGTATTGCCCATATGCTTTTGAACACGTGCTAGCATGCTGTGCACTTTCTTCTCAACATGGTGCATTGTGGACTGCAGCAGCGCACGTAGATCTGTAGCTTGATAGTGCAGCTGGAAAGGGACTTCCTCTGCACCTACTTCCCTCAGCAGCTGTTCCACATGCTGCAGTACAGCATACAGGACATGAGCACATGGGTGACAGAGAGCTGACATGTACCACATAGAGCATACAGTCAAAGTGCAAAAAGGCACACAGCTTGGCCAAGCACTTATACAACATGCACCCAGAGAGATGACACACATGACACGTTTTAAGACTAAGTAAATGCACATGGTGTCAGCAAGCAGCTGCATGCCAGACTTGAAGACTTGACTATTGCACACCTGCATGAGGTACACACTGGTCTTTCAGGACAGCGTTGATCAAAGTCACAAACAAGATCAGCCGGTGCAAAGGTACAGACACACCATTGAGAACTCCATGAGTTTCCAGAACTTGCCATGCTCCAGCTGCTGTTGCACATAGGCCTGCATGGCCCTCTGCTTGGCTGCTGCAGCCTGGCGCACGTGCCATTGCAGCACAGGCACTGCCCGCCCAGCCTCTGAAATGGCCATCACAAAGTAAGCATAGCTCTCAAGGCGCAGCCTGTCCCCATGCTTCATGTCTGTGGAAGCCAGCCGCTCCAATGTCTGGAACATGGCTCTTGCCAGCTGGGCATATCCTGGGTTCACCACTTCTCTGCACCAAACCAGTCAAGGCCCATTTCCAAGCTTATCAAGTGACTAAGAAATCAACCTGCAAATGCAAGCTTTGCATGCAGTCTAAGTGGTGTGCGACATTGACTTTGGTGTTCAAGGTCACCTGCCCTTCCTTGCTACTGCACTGGCAACGACAGACAGTGCAAGATACTCTGAAACTGCATGAAGTGGTTGTGCAAGTAATATGAGCCCCCAAAATCTAAGACCTGACAGGCTGACAGTCGTGTTTGACAGTCACGAGAAGCTGAAAATTGCTGTTTCTTACTTGCAGACTTCACGCAGCATGTGTGACAGCAGCCGCATACCTGATGTCCTTGAGATCTTGAGCAAGAGGTATGTCATAGGAGATGACCACATCATGGCCCAGAGCTGCAGGGCCACCGGGCTGTTGCAAGCTTCCCTGACTTCTCATACTCAAGATTTGCTCGTGCGATGCAGCCTTGCGCATGACCCCTTGCTTCCTTCCAGAGCTACACAGCATGAGTAGTTTATCAGGGACGAGTACATTGAGGCCACAGACCACTGAGTCTAATGATCTTGGCAGTAATCAAGCAAAACAAACTCAGGTCATAAATACATCTGCTGAAGCCATACATGGCTGTAACTGCGCACAATGTACACAGCACGCAATTCACACAGGCTGCGACTTCAGCAGGATATGCAAGTCTGCACAAATGACGTACAACTAAAAGCTATATATATATATGACTCAAAACGTTGCTGTCAAAGTGTGGAATGCCGAGATGAACAGACCTCACCTGACTACAAGATTATCATCTCTATCCCCATCATTGTCATCATCATCGTCATCTGTAATTGTTGCTATCGACAGGTCATCATCATCATCCCCCTGATCCTCCTTGTTGTCATCACTGCCATTGCCATCGTCATCATTTTTGGCATCTTTTGTGCTGGAAACACTTGCCATGCGGCGTGGGGACTCTACATGAGATGTGAAGGTGACATCTGCACGAGATGTACACAGGCGATTTTCAGTGACTATACCAAAGCAGATGTCTTCATGAGTACGATCTGATGTGACAAGCTATCATGCTTACCTGTAGCACATGTCGCAGTTGCATGCTGCGAAGAGAGTTGCATGCAGAAGTATCATGTACCTGCTGCAATGCTGGTGGCTGCATATGCAGTAGCTGCAGCACACTGGGTTGCCAGTTTAATGCTGCACAATGGTCTCACAGCGCAGGCTGCCTTCAAACACCCTGACAGCAACAACCGGTGCAGCGTCATACCTACTAGCAGCTCCTGCAGGCGGGTGACAAAGGCAGTGAAGGCTGGCAGGAAGGGCAAGAGGTGGTGCCCCTTCACACTGTCCCCGCCAGGCAGCCCAATGGGGCCCTTTCCCTCAAACTTGCTGATGGAAGCCACCTACATGCAGCAGGCACAGCACATGTCAAACCAAGCATGCAGCCATAGTGGCCTCTGGCACAAGTGACAATCCTTGAGCTTCTGCTTGAAGGG